>RCNF010000362.1_pt1 | contig 22790 bp, 14 predicted proteins | sample 2041311 | NCBI WGS metagenome assembly RCNF01 (sample SAMN09708228, study PRJNA481090) | Marine sediment metagenome, whole genome shotgun sequencing project. | biome: marine sediment; feature: ocean; material: sediment; isolation source: Sewage treatment plant 2 marine sediment (STP2) ... | reverse complement strand
ATCTGTGAAGACTATTACCAGAAACATGGCTTGATCACTGAGATCCGTTTGACGCCCAATGATATAAGGGAATTTGAGAGGCCACCCAGACTGCGCAGCACGAAATTACTGGATCCCATGATGGAACTTTTTGAAAAGGGAGCTGAGGCTGGTGGTAACCTGCTATCCATTGAATCAACAGGGGGAAAGGAAATTTCGGATGATGCATTAATGATGTGTAACATGAAGCAGTTTGTATTCACCCAGGCAGTACTGGGAGTCAGGGATATGCACATGCTCTGGAAAAAGATTGTTGATGTGGCCAACCGGACGGGGCGAATACCAGGCGGCGATACTGCCTGTGGTTTTGCCAATACGGCCATGGTACTGGCAGAAAAAGGATTCATTCCGAAGACCTTTGCTGCGATCGCAAGGATTGCAAGCATCGTACGGTCGCTTGTAGCATTCGAGGAGGGTGCACTGGGACCGGATAAGGATTGCGGGTACGAAGGCCCTTTCATCAAAGCCATTGCAGGTATTCCCATCTCCATGGAAGGAAAATCATCTGCATGCGCCCATTTCAGTCCCGTAGGAAATGTCAGCGCCGCCTGTGCTGACCTCTGGAGCAATGAATCGGTGCAAAATATTAAATTGCTTTCAGGCTATGCCCCTGTGGTTTCCCTGGAACAACTGGTTTATGATACGAGACTGATGAATGAAGCCATCCGTGATGGCAAATCCACCGTTAACAAATTACAGGATCTGTTTGCCTCTTCCGATACCTACTTCGACCCACAGGCATTGATCCTGGCACCTGTCAATGTAATAGAAATATCCAGGGAAATCGTAAAGGGCAGCAATTATATTGATGCCACTGTAAAAGGTTGTCTGAAAGGCATGGAGATCATTGAGAATGCCCTTGAAACAGAACAGCTTAAGCCGGATGAACGGGAGGAAGTATGGATGGGTACCATCAAAGAGGAACTGCTCTCCATTCCCATTGAAGAAGATGTTTTTGTGGAGGAGATCCTTCCCACCATTGACAGGGATAAAATACTACTCGAGGAATATGGATTATAAAGTCAAGCAATGCCTCTTTTAAAGGTCTCGAGGGATAATGCTCCCCAACGTATTCTGAAGGCGGAAACCGGGGATCAGCTACTGGACATACTGAGCCGGCATGGGTTTGAAATTTTTGCCCCCTGTGGGGGAAAGGGTACCTGTGGCAAGTGCAGGGTATGGACCAGGGATCATGGTACAGTATTCGCCTGCCAGACCACCATCACAAAAGATGATGAGATCGTATTGCCATCTGCCCTTGAAGCCAGTATTCTTGAATTCCAGCATAACCAGACTTACCAATATCCGGTCAGTCCAGGACCATCTACCCAACTGTCTGAATCACCATTTGGCCTTGCTGTGGACATTGGAACAACCACCATTGTTATGTATTTTTTCGATTTCAGGAAAGAGTCCCTTGTACATATCAGTTCCATGCTGAATCCCCAGCAGAATTATGGTGCCGATGTCATTTCAAGGATCAACCATTGTTTACAGCATGACGGAGGACTAAATACCCTGCACAGGGAACTGATCCAGGCTATGAATCAGCAAATCCGGATTTTTCTGTCTGAAAATAATCTGACTGAGAAGGATATCGTGAAGGTAAGCTTTACCGGGAATACAACGATGTTGCATTTCCTGCTGAAAGAGGATGCAGCTCCCATTGCCTTTGCCCCTTACACACCAAGGTTTACGGCAGAACAGCACAGGAAGGGGGAGGACATAGGCCTGGCCTCCCACGAGCAGGCATTTGTCAAGGTTCTTCCGTCCATATCGGGATATGTAGGGGCGGATATTGTAGCCGGACTCGCAGCCTTGAAGCCTGAGGACCAGATCAGCACCTACCTGTTCATCGACCTTGGCACCAATGGGGAATTGGCTCTGGTCACCCCCGACAGGTACCTGTGCTGTGCCACTGCAGCCGGACCGGCATTTGAAGCAAGCAATATTTCATATGGGATGCCGGCAGTCAAAGGGGCTATATCCGGGTACACCGAAGCAGGTTATCAGACCATATCCAATGCACCTCCTTTGGGACTCTGTGGATCGGGACTTATGGATGTTATCTCTGTCCTGCTGGATGCCGGGCATATCAGTCCCACAGGTGAAATGGAAGAGGATTTCATCCTCGCCCCGGCAGCGGAATCAGGCTCGGGTAAACCTGTATTATTAACCCCGGCTGATGTGCGGGAATTGCAACTGGCTAAAGCTGCTGTGGCCGCTGGGATCAATATTCTACTCAAATTCGCCGGGATTGAAGCAAGATCAGTGGAAGCTATCTACCTGGCAGGAGGATTTGGTAACTATATCAAAAAGGAGAGTGCCATCCGGACAGGATTATTGGACGACAGTTTCCGCGAGAAGATCATCCCTATCGGTAATGCATCCGGAACAGGTGCCCTGACAGCCCTTAAATCAGAAGAATTTGACAGCAGGATTAATGAGATGATTGAAAAGATGGAATATATCGAACTGTCATCGGATCCAGACTTTGTCACTGAATATGCCATGAATATGTCATTCTGACTCATTTACCCCATCCCCCTCCACCCGGGGTCTTGATAACCAGCTTATCCCCCGGATGGGCCATAAACCCGTCTATGCCACTCAATTTTTCCCTTACACCGTCAGCCCTGATTACATACTGTTGTCCTCTTTTGCCAGGTTTTCCTCCCTGCATTCCATAAGGCCGGATGATCCTGTGCTGGCTCAGGAGTGACACAGTAGATTCATCTGTAAACTCCAGGACCCTGACCACTCCATTACCGCCCCGGCAGGCTCCTCTCCCACCGGATTTTTTCCTGATGGAGAATTGAAGTAATCGAAGCGGATACCTGTGTTCAAGTATCTCGGGATCGGTAATCCTGGTGTTGGTCATGTGATGGTGTACTCCTGATGCCCCATGGCTTGCAGGCCCTGCCCCGCAACCACCACAAATGGTCTCATAATAGCTCCATGTGTCATTTCCCATCATGAGGTTATTCATGGTACCCTGGCTGCACGCAATCACACCGAAAGCTTTCAGCAGGGTATCTGTCAGTCGCTGGCTCACTTCCACATTACCGCCTACGATGGCGGGACATTCCTGATGGGGCCTGCTGAAATCAGGATTCAGTAAGGATTCCGGCAGCACTATCCTTACCGGTTCAAGGATGCCCTCATTCAATGGCAGGGGCTCGTTCAGGAGTAGACGCAAAACATAGATCACCACTGAATTTACTATGGCATAGGTTGCATTCATGTTGCCCGGGTGAACTCCTGATGACCCGGTGAAATCAATACTGCAGGTGTCCTCGCTTATCTCAATAACCGCTTTCAGGATACTGTTATCATCCAGTCTTTCTTCGGCTTCGTATCTTCCATCGGGGATATTACGCAGGACATGCCGCATCCTTGATGCTGCGTATTCTTTGAGGTACTGCATATAATCTAAAACCTGGACCGTACTATGTTTCACCGCCAGTTCCCTTAATCCTCCTGCACCCGCAAGATTGGCTGCCAGTGCCGCATTAAGGTCAGCTATATTTTCTTCCACAGCCCGGCTTGGCCATGGTCCGCTTTTAAGTATCTCCCTCAAACCCTTCCAATTAACCTTGCCTTTGCTAACCAGGCGAAATGGTTCAATGATCACCCCTTCCTCCTCGAGTGAAGTAGCATCAGGAGGCATAGAGGCCGGGCGCGTGCCTCCGAGTTCAGCATGGTGTGCCCTGTTGACTACATAACCAAGGAGATCATTAACATCTGAAAACACAGGGGTGACCAGGGTCACATCAGGCAGGTGCGATCCTCCATAGGCCGGGTGGTTGGTAATGATGGTATCCCCTGGTCTCATATCGATCTTTTCCATCAGGCTCCTGACACAAACGCCAAGGCTTCCAAGGTGTACAGGGATATGAGGTGCATTGGCTACCAGGTAACCATCCGGACTAACAAGGGCACAAGAAAAATCGAGCCGTTCCTTGATGTTCACTGATAATGAGGTTCGCTGAAGCATGGCACCCATATTTTCAGCTATGAATTTAAACCTGTTGGTGAATAATTCGAGGCGGGTCTCCTTAATAACTGCTCCTTCTGCATTTCCTGCCAGTCCAGTTAAAGTATTATTTATAATGGCAGCTCCATAATGGTTAATGACCATCTCCCAACCATTTTCTATTACTGTTGTGCTGTACTGGTCGATCAGGAGTGCGTGACCACATACCTTCGCCCCTGCATTTAGATCCTCCCGGTTAAATACTGGGATATTGCGCCATGTCCCATCGCAGAAGGAAAAGACTGATTTTACCGGATCGGGATGGTAGGTTTTATCTGGTAATCCAACCCGCTCATCTTCAGCTACATGCTCGGCTGCAGCAACACGAATCGACTCTACCTCAACCTCCCTGTTTTCAGTCCAATGTCCATAAATCCTTGTATAATGTTCACGGAATAGAGGCAAAAGGTCATCACCGTCCTGCCAGGGCACAGGCAGGCTCTCATCCTGTCCCATGAAACGGAGGAAAACAGTTTTGACCCGTACAGAAATATTCCTTGTAACCCCTTCTTTCTTAACATCAGAAATAGCTTGCCGGCTCAGCTCATTCATCCATATTCCCAGGTCAGATTTGAACTCCTCATAGGGGCGAAGTACAAGCTTCTCCGCAAATCTTTCAATCACCGCATTGGCCAATCCGTACGCAGAGAGGAGTCCCGCATCAGCCGGTACCACCACTGTCTGTATCCCCAAGAGGGATGCAATTTTACAAGCATGCATGCCACCGGCACCTCCAAAAGCCATCAAAACATAGTCTGCCGGGTCGTAACCGCGGGCAATGGATATTTTGCGGATGGCACCTGCCATAACCTCGTTGGCGATGTCATGGAAACCCATTAGGATTTCCTCCCTGCTGTATTGTTTCCCGGATGATTTGAATATCTCCGGGATCAGCTCATCTAATTTCTGGCTGGCCTCCTCCCTGAACAGAGGGATCCCGAATGCGTCCGGATCCAGCCTGCCCAGCAGGAGGTTGACATCGGTAATGGTAATGGGCCCGCCAGCCCCGTAACATGCCGGTCCCGGGTTGGCCCCCGCACTTTCCGGTCCCACAGAAAGCTTAAAACCATCATAATAACAGAGGGACCCCCCTCCTGCTGCTACGGTTTCGATGGATAATGCTGGACTGAAAATCTGGGCCCCTCCCACTTCAAGGTCATACTTGTAATCGTATTCTCCCTCATACCTGGATACGTCTGTACTGGTACCGCCCATGTCAAAACTGATGATGTGGTCCATTCCGTTCCTCTTACCAATGCTTACCGCCCCCACCACGCCTCCTGCCGGACCGCTCAGCAAACTGTCCTTGGCACTGAAATGCTCCTCCCGTACCAGTCCGCCAGCACTGGTCATCACATGTACCATCCCATGGCTGACAGATTCCTTCACATTGCCCAGGTAATTCCTGAGCACCGGGTTCAGGTATGCATTTACTGTGGCTGTTTCGGTGCGGTTTACATATTTGATCAGGGGAGAAAGTTCAGTGGATATTGAAATATCGGATACCCCCCTCCTCCGCAGCAGGCCGGCCAGTTCAATCTCATGGACAGGATTGACATAAGAATTCACCAGGCAAATGGCAGCGCTGGAAAATCCCTTTCTCTTTGCCTTTAAAAGTTTTTTCTCGAAGTCTTTTATATCCAGTGGTTTGATCACATTCCCCAGGGCATCAATCCTTTCCTCTATCTCAACAACCTGCCAGTAAAGCATTTCACGTTTCACTACTTCAAGGGCGAAGATATCAGGGCGCTGCTGGTTGCCAATTTCAAGAATATCCCTGAATCCCCTGGTAACAAAAAGAACAACATCGGCCCCTTTCCTTTCAAGCAGGGCATTGGTCCCACGGGTAGATCCCAATTTCATATGTATCTCCGGCAGATCGAGGTCCAGGGGAGTATTCGTAATCAGCCTGGCACCGAGGACCGGTGCTTCCTCCGTGGACCTGATCTCAAAGCTCAAATTTTGCAGGCATAAGGATTTTGGCACTTCCTTCGTCAGCCTTAAAATATGCTGCTTAAGGTCGAAACACTGAATAAAGGATATCTCGTGTTTATGTTTTAATAACTGGAACTGGTAACCCATTAGAATATCCTGTTTCAGGTCCCAGTTTTCACGGATCACCAGTGTTTTTTGGTCAATCCAGCTTTCAACCACTGCCCGGAGGCTGCCATTGCTAAGGACCTTTCGCCGGGACCAGTTACCTTCCGGGTCCTTTCCAAGGCAATCTGTAAAAGTGCCTCCTGTATCAACGTATATCTCGTAATTCATTTATGCAACAAAGAAATCCTGTAAATTACAAAACCTATAGTAATAACGGCTATACCAGTCATCCCCGTAAGGGCCATTCTCCAGTCCTCTATCTCCAGGTCCAATCCTGCTAATACAGCCCTAAGTAGGCCAGCCATTCCAATCAACAGGCTGACAAAGACCACAACCGTCATTAATATGTTGGCCGGAAGGCTGTTCAGACGATTCTTCATAATCTGTGGATGGTTAACAACCAGCAGGAGGAATACTGCGATAACCGGCAATATCAGTCCATTCAGGGCCTGGGCAATAATGATGGCCGGGACAGGTTTGAATCCAGCCATTCCAAAGCCCATGCCTGTCACCAGTATGACCACCCATACCAGCCTGAATCTCCATGAGTTGGATTCCCACTTTTGCGGATCCTTGTTTCCAAACAGGCTTCGGACGGTAATCGCTGAAGCAAGCGGTGCAGTAACAGCCGAAGTGAATCCCGCAGCAAAGAGCCCGGCACCCAGTATGATGGTGCCAGCGCCTCCCAGGTAATGATCCAGGGTTTTTGCCAGGCCAGGGAAGGTAAAATCACCGGTCATGGCAGTCCCCGTAACAAGCACAGCCATAGAAATTATCCCTCCTAATACAATGGCAACCAACAGTCCGGAACGCATTTCTTTTATGCTTTGCCCCCCGGAGATCCCCGAACCCAGAAAAAGATTATAAGGCACCACGGTCGTTCCAATCAATCCCAAGACAAGCAGACCGCCCCCCGGGTTCAAGGGAATGCCAGGCCGGATGAGTCCCAGGAACAGATCCGGTAATGGTGGACTGATAGCCATGGCCGTGACGAGGAAGGCTATCCCCATAAAAGCCACCAGGCTGCCCAGTACCCTGGCAATGATCTTGATGGATGGGATAAGCAGAAGGGCTGCTGCCATCAGGCCTATGACCAAGACCACCAGCCACGGTGGCAAGGAAAGTAGCAAGCTTGTACCCGCCATGGCCCCCAGCAGGTTCCCGGCCTGGTAGGCAGCTGTACCGCAAAGAATGCAAATGGCAACAAAGAAAAGGATAAGATTTTCCTTTTTCCCATTGAGAGCCTGCTGCCAGATTGCTTGTCCCAGGTTCATCCCGGATGCAATAGTTAACCTGGCACTGGCCTCCTGAAGCACCCCGCAGGCAATCGTTGCAAATGTCAAAGCCCATAGCAGGGAAAGTCCGAAATCAGCCCCGGCCTTGGCGGCTGTAGTAACTGTACCCGGACCGATAAAAGCTGCAGAGATGACGGACCAGAAGAGGATATTTAAAAGCCTGGATCTAATTGACATGCTATTCACTGGATTTCCTGATATCGTGGAACCTTCTGCCAAAATCAGCCGGTGATATATCCCATCCCAGGCCTATCAGCTCAGTATTCCCCTGATAGTGATCCACTTCCTTTATGCGGGTCTGCCCAAACTCACTTTGTATACTGATGATTCTTTGATCGGATAGAAGGACAAATCCTTTAAAACGGACCAGCTTGTTTTCTACTTCCCGGATAAATGCTTCAAGACCTTCGCGGTCAATGGGCCTTGAAGTCCTCAGCACCACCGTGTTGATCTCCGCCCTGCCGCCAGGTTCATAAGATCGGTGTGCCGTCTCCTTCAACAATGCCAGGGGTTCTTTTACCGGCTCATGAACCATCTGCAAGGGTACCTGGCAATAAGTGGTTGTGTAAATCTCAGCATCAGGATTCAGAGCTGAAAGGACTGCCAGAAGTGCATCCTGAGTATCCTCAATCAGGTCTGATTTGTTCAAAATGATCCTGTCGGCAATCATTACCTGCCGTTCCACCCTGGTATTCATTTTGCTTACCTTATGGTAATTTTGTCCGTCAATGATACACCAAACAGCTGAAAGATAAACCCTGTCCACCAGTTTATTGTGTTGCAGGATCTCCGCGATGGCAATCGGATCTGAGAGTCCGGATGCCTCTACCATCACCAGGTCAGGATTATATTGATCCGTAAAATCAGCCAGGGAATCAATAAAAGAACCCAACAGACAGACGCAGAACACAGAACCATTATTCACCTCTAATACTTCGAATGTCCGGTCCACTGTCTGAAGTTCAGAAGTATCAATGTTGGCTGATGCATATTCATTCTGGACTATGCCGATGCGAAGTCCCGCGTCCATATTTTTCAGCAGGTATTTGACAAGGGTCGTTTTCCCTGATCCAAGGAACCCGGTTACCAGAACCAGCGGGATATTTCGTTTCTGAACCATGCCAGGCAGGATTTTCAGGTACAATATAAACAAAAATCGATTCCTTGACAGATAAAGTCAGCGTGAGGCTATTTTTTTTATATATTTCGGATTGGAAAACCAACATAACTGATAATAATGGAACTTTTAGAACAGCTTTCGCATTGTATTGAATTCGGTAAAATCAACCAGGCATCACCTTATCCCCCTGATATGAAAGGACAGGACGGGGCCGATGAGCTGGCTAAGATGGCACTGGACCAGGGCATTGGCGCCAATGATATTCTCCAGAAAGGACTGGTTCCGGGTATGGAAAAGGTTGGCGTTAAATTCCGCGAAAATAAGGTTTTCGTACCACAGGTATTGATGTCTGCCAAAGCCATGAGTGCAGCCATGGTCCACCTGAAGCCGTTTTTCGCATCTGGAGAAGTGGAAAGAAAAGGAAAATTTGTGATCGGTACAGTGGCCGGCGACCTGCATGATATTGGCAAGAACCTGGTAAGCATGATGGTAGAGGGATCAGGATGGGAAGTCATTGACCTGGGTGTGGATGTCTCAACAGAGAAGTATTTGGAAACGGCCAAAGCAAACCCGAATTGTGTCGTTGGTCTGTCCGCTCTGCTGACTACCACCATGAACAACATGGCCAATACGGTAAAAGAGATCAAGGCTGAACTTCCTGACCAGGTGGTCCTGGTTGGCGGAGCACCCCTGACCGATGATTTCCGGAAGGAGATCGGTGCCGATTTCTATTCCCCCGATCCCCAGGGCGCAGTTGAGTATCTAAAGACGCTGGTTGCATAGTATTCCTGAAAAATATCAATTTTCCCTACAGGAACTACCCCTGAAAATGGAGTGGATTAATTCCTTACTAGGATATCCCGAAGGGGACCTGCCTGAACCCATTCCAGAGGTAATCAATTCAATCATTGAGAAAGCCCCTGATCACACTGATATCCGGGGAGGCTATCTCATAATGGATCAATTTAAGATACATGATGAATCCGAGATACAGGTGAATGGCCTGGAATTTCATCCCACCAAAGCCATAGCCCATCAGGTCAGGGCATCTGAAATGCTTGCTTTTTTTATGATCACTGCCGGAGAGGGAATCACATCCTGGAGCCAGAAGGAACTTACAGAAGGTGATCCCATGGCAGGTTATATCATTGATCTTATCGGGTCTGAAATTGTTGTTGCGGCCCTGGACAGGATGCAGGATGACCTGGCAGGGAAAATGGGTACAGCTGGCTTTAACATCACCAACCGTTATAGTCCCGGTGATTGCGGCTGGCCTGTTACAGACCAGCAAAAGCTGTTCTCCCTGTTTCCTGAAAGCTTTTGTGGAATATCCCTTTCAGAGAGTTCACTGATGCATCCCATCAAATCGGTCAGCGGTATCATAGGGATAGGTGTGGATGTGAAGAAAACGGCCTATGCCTGTGATCTCTGTGAAATGGATACCTGTGTTTACCGGAACAGGAAAAAAATCAGATCAGCTCTTTGATCCATTCCTTTACCACTTCCACCGAGGGTTCAGAACCCTGTGACTTCACCTTAAATTCCTGCACGATGAATGCAGGAGTCTGCATAACACCATAGGAAAGTATTTCCTTTTCATCGGTAATGAATCGGTGGGTTATACCCGGACCGAGCTCCTTGATGGCCTGTTTCAATACTCCCTCGAGCTGCTGGCATTCCTCCTGGTTTTTTCCCAGGATCAGCACCTCTGCTTTGCGCAGTTTCAGGCGCATCCGCATCTTTTCATTGATCCTGGCCTGTATGGAGGCGATCAGTTCCTGCCGGGGAGGGATCTTGGAGACAAACACTATTTTTCCATCTATGCATATAGTAGGAAGGTTTTTAACCATCAGGGCACTCATGAAAGTGACCGCATCGAGCTGCTTGATAGAATGTTCCCGCCATTCAACTATGCCTTCAAATTCGGGAACTACCTTCTTGACCGCCTCAACCATATACTGGCAGGGTGCACAGGATTCTGAATCCAGGGTGATGATATCCACCACTACCCGGTCTGCCTGTCCATAATCTTTCATGTCCGGCAGGATGAGGTCCATTTCTTTCTTTTCCATCGCCCGCACAACATCCTGCTTATAAGGATCATTTACGAGTTCTGTAATGGCTGCCAGGTTTTCCACCGGGGTAGCCATGGGCAGGTCACATCCGGGGGCAAGGATGAATCCCTTTTGTTTTCCCAGATCCATGGTTTCGAGGGCATGCTCCTGGCAATCATCCGGATCTCCCATCAGGAGTACAACGGTCAGCTTCAGGTTCCCTCCAAAACTGATCTTCCTTTCCAGGCATATATCCCTGACGAAATCAAGGGGGATATTTTCGTCAATGGATACATTATCCGGTGTGCAATCACACATGACTTCTATGTTTTGCTGGGCATACCCACAGACGAAGAAGGATCCTAGTCCCCCATTACTTCGTATATGTTCAAACAACTGCTTCACAGGTGTCGTAATGAACTGGCTGAACTGGTCCGGGCCTATCTGGCTGGTCATGGGATCAACTACGGCGATGATGTCGCATCCTTCCTCGAGGTAAAATCCTGCCATGGCCATGGCCACACGGTTCGAAAAATCCAGTACCTCTTTTACATAAGCCTCATCTTCGAACATCTTGATGAATATATCCGTACCCAGCAGGTGAAGGGCAAGGGTAAAGGGGCCCGTCACCAGTCCATAAAGTGCTATATCAGGATGGTTCTTCCTGATCTTCCCGGTGGCTTCCATTACCATCTTGATCCTGGCATCCTCTTTTCCCGGGATCGTAAGGTCTGCCAGGGTTTTCCCTTCGCTCAGGGGATGGGATACAACGGCCGGGGGATTCTCGGAGCTCCAGGCTAGCTCACAGCCCAGGGCTTCAGCCTCGATCTGCAAGTCGAAGGTAACCGGCAGGCCATCGGGCTTATAAACCTGTACTGCCTTAGTGGCACCTTTTGAGATCAATTCAGCGGATTGAAGGTATTCGTCCCCTGGAACATCTATAAGTTTGGCCCCGTGAATACCCACAAATGGGACCCATGGGATACGTTCCATTTCTTCCAGTCGGAAAGCTTTGAGGATCAATTCTTTTCCTGTCATACTATGCTTGTATTATAATAATTCTCCTTTGCTAAAACTCCCTTTAAATAGCAGCTTGCCATCCTCTTCCCATATGGACTTTTCTCCTTCCTCCAGATTGTTCTCATAATCTGCCGAGATGTTCAGCTGCCCGTTCTCATGCCATTTTTTTTGTTTGCCATGTAGCAGATCTTCCTTATATCTTGCCTCGAATTTCTTGTTGCCGTTTTCATACCACATCAGGAGCTTCCCCTCCCGCTTCCCCTCGTTCAGGCAAAATTCGGACTTCTTTTGCCCGTTGTCATACCAGAGGGTTACTTTCCCATGCTTGATCCCATCCTGGTATTCCGCCTCACAAATCTTGATGCCCTCTTCATTCCAGATGGACATATCCCCATGAAGGAGGCCATTTCTGACCTGGGATTGCTCAGCACGTTCACCATTGTCGTGGTAATAGGTATATTGTCCGCTGTATGCTTCCTCCTCTCCAAGGTGGAAAAGCCGGTCATCAACCCATTCCAGGCTTACCCTGTTTACCTTCCGCTGTTTTCCCATAATCCCTCCAAATGCGAAGTTACATAATTTAAAAACGGATGGTGTACTTGACTTTCAGGCGAACACTGGCTTCCTGCATCTGGAATCTGTCATAGGGATCGCGGGCAATGCTGTTCCAGACCAGGAAGATCTCTTTCCCCGGTTGTATGATCCATTGAAAGCGGGACTGCCAGCCCATTCTTTCGGATTCGCTATCATACTGGATGAAACTGTAAAGGGTAATATCCGGATTAAACAACACATTCAGATTAAGCCTGTAAATGGTAGCAATGAAACTACTTTCCGGGAGTTTAACATCACTCCTGATCAGCTCTCCACCTAAAAATAAGGGTACCACCACCTTATAACCCCCTTTCAGTGTCATTTCATTGCGTGTCCCGTTAAAAAAGCCCCCGAAACGGTAACCCAGGCTTCCCCATAGGATCCTCCGCTGTGCAGATGTCAAAATCACTTCATGCCAGGTAAATTTATGATCCCCTGCCGGGATTACATGATCTTCATAAATATTAAAAGATTCATACAATTTCTCAAATGTGGGAACAAATTTATAGTCGAACCCGTCACCAGAAAGAAAGCGGACCTCGAGGGGCTGGACATACATCTCCTTCGTCAGGGAAATGTTGTTAAAATCTGTAATATATTCACCGCCAACACCCGACAGTATTTGCATGATCCCCCATCGTTCCGGCCGGGGACCGACCCTGACCCATCCGTAGGTGTGCCTGACACCCGGACGGGGAACAAAGCCAATACCGGCAACAAAATTCTCCTGTATCTGCATATGCCCCAGCCTTACAAATAAGAAATCATTGGGATATACGAATTCTGCACCAAAGGCAAGGTCCCTGTTCCGGTCCTCCCATTCAGGAACATTCCTCCCGGTTTGGGATTTTAGTCCATACAGGATCAGGGCCACATTCTTATTACCCCTGAATTTCGATGTCCCCAGTTTCACATCGAAGCCTACAACATAATTGGATGTATCGTACAGGGAGTTGCCATAGGTTGTGATAAATCCGGCCTGGGACTGGTCCCCGAAATTGCGGGTAAGCCGGCTGACAACGAAATGCGAATGCTGCCAGTCCTTGCGTTCATCTTTCATATACATGGCCCCGATGTTCCATTTCCCGGCCTGTCCTGTTACCTTGCCGCCATATAAGAGGGGGATGGGATTGCCCGCAGGATCCAGGCCGATCCGCCTGGAAAAGAATGGGATCAAAAGAGTATTCCAGTCATTTCCCCTGTCTCCGTTTATACCGAAATTAAAATAATTGGCCCCATCCAGGAAAAAATCCCGTTTTTCAGGATAGAATAGGTTAAAGCGCGTCAGGTTGATCTGCTGGTTATCAACCTCTGTCTGGGCAAAATCAGTATTCACTGTCAGGGCAGCCTTCAGGTTGGATGTGATCCTGTAATAGGCATCGAATCCGGCATTTAGAACTGGTTTTGTTTCGCCATTTTCATGTTTATAATCCGCTCCGGTAAGTCCATATGGAACCAGGTCCAGTCCCACTCCCTGGCTTATCTCCCCAATGCCTGTCAACAAGCCACCATCTGAAACCTGGAAGGCATGGGAATCGAGGTTCGCTTCCGGCCAGTAACCGGATTCTTCGTTACGCATTAAGCGTCTAATAAATTTGATGCCCCAGGTATCCTGTCCCTTGCGAAAGCTTAAGGTTTTGAAGGGTATGGCAATTTCTGCATCCCAACCCTGGTCATGGATACTGGCCTTGCCTGTCCATAATCCATCCCAGGCCTTGTTAAAAGAGGCGCCGTTCTCACTGACAATGGCATCACCGATGGATCCCCGGGGACCAATCTGGAACCAGTAAGCATTGCGTTTGTCAAGATAGGTATCGAGGATCACCTGCACACGGTCATCATATGCCAGGCTGACATCACGGGCCAGTTCTTTGGCAGTGATTTTATCCGGACTGCCGAAGCAGCGGAACCCTATATACAGGTAATCCTTGTCATACCCTACATATACCTCTGTTTTTTCAGAAAAGGGCTGCCCGATATTTGGTTCACGTTGTATAAAATCAGTTACCGGCTCTGCCGTACTCCAGATTTCCTCATTGAGCTGTCCGTCAATCTGTGGAGGAGTATCAAAGGCTGTAATTTGTAAATTTTTCTGTGCCAGCAGATTGGCGCTGACATGGCAAAGGAAAAACAGCATAACCAGGTGGAGTAAAATGGAAAGGGGAGAAAAGCGAGTCATCAGGATTCCAGCCTTTTTACTTTTTGATAACCTGTTGCGGCATCGATCATTTTGACATAGCTTACCTGTTGGCCGGTCGCCAGGGATTCATAAGCCAGGCCTGTCTCTGTCTCTACAATCCTGCATTCACCCATATCATAACGGTGAGACATGACATGATCTCCTGCTTTCAGGGCCTGGCCCTCCAGGTCATTAAACTGGATCTTGCTTTTGCCTTTTTTGCGTTTGAATAAGCCCATAATCAATCAATTTTTGAAAAAATAAATAAACCCAAGACAGCCTGCCAGCTGAGACCAACATTATTACCTAAAACAGAACATCAGATTATTTACTGCCGCCCCCGAAACTTTTTTCGATGATTGCCTGAAGATCTGATTCCTGCTCCAGTACTGAATCCAACAAGTTCAGCTGGTTCCTTGTTCGCAGAAGGTTTTGCTCCGGTGATGAAACCTTGTAATAAACATCATTATTAATATAATCAGCTAAGAACCGGATCGCCTGCAAATAGATCACAATCTTCCCACCCAGCAACAAATTAGCCCGTTCAACGGCTGTTATGACCGGAGCAAGGACCTCCGCATAACCCGAGACCAATCCCTCGAATAAAGCTGCCTGGCAGGTATATGCAGCCTCCTCTGTAGAATCTTCGGATCCCTGCACGGTAAAGGTACGGACCATGTCTCCGAAATCTGTCAACATCTTTCCAGTCATAACAGTATCCAGGTCAATGACCGTCATACCTTTTCCAGTATCCTGATTAAACAGGACATTGTTGATCTTGCAATCGTTATGTACGACCCTGTCTGGCAAAGCTTCCTGCAGCCGGATATACTGGTCGGAGATACTTTGTAACTGCCGGATCCTTTTCAGCTCAGGCTGGGCTTGCTTCAACCTGTCACCCGGATTGGTGAATTCGGCCATCGTAAGCTGTTCCTGCCGCCATTCTGCATCCATAAAGCGGGGAATGGTAACGTGCAACCTGCGTGGATCATAATCCATTAGACGGGCCATGAAATTACCAAAAAGCCTTGCACCTTCAAAAGCCTGGGAGGGATTTTGAACATTTTGGAGAACGAAAGTATTATCAATATAATCAAAGCACCTCCAGTAAGATCCACCTGAATCAGTGAAAGCAAGCTCACCATCTTTTGTCTCAATCAGGCCAAGATCCCTGATTCCTACGGGCTTATTTGCTTCCTCCAAATTTTTCAGAAAACTGAGGATGCGCCATATATTCTCCTGGACAGCATCTGGTTTTGTAAATACAAAGGTATTTATCCGCTGCAAGATGAAGCGTTGTACATTCTCATCTTTTGTCTCTAGTAAATAGGTATCATGAATATGGCCCGAACCAAATGGTTTGCATGAAGAAGCTTCCCCATTCAGATCAAATTTGCTGGCAATTGTTATAAGATCGCTCATCTGTTCAACTCCATAGGTTACCAGGATATACACCCTGATCCACCAGTTTGCGAATGTGTTCAATGGCAACAGGCTTATCTTCCTTGTAGGTGACCCCAAACCATAAATCCCGCGAAGGAAGGATCCTGACACTGGCCTGCTCCTGAGCAACCAGGTCATTTATAACTTTAGGTATAAACAACTCACTCTTGAGTTTTTCGGCATTCTTCCTAATAAATCCTGCAAAGGCCTTTTCAAACTGGTCAAAAATGGCAGGTGTAAATCCCCAGAAATTCATTGACACAAGTTCATCACCTGAAAGAAACACCTTTCCTTCCTTTTCATCATTGAAATAGATACGTTCCCCCTCTTTGACAATTTCAGTCCGTTCAACAACCGCTTTCATGTAATCCCCATCATTGGATTCACATACCCCCCTGGTCACAGAACCAAAATCCGAAAGTGTATGCCGGACCTGGTAGCCAACCATGCCATAATTTGAGGTGTTCACAATATTATCCTGCATCAGGAAATCTGCAATAGCCTGGTAACTGCCGGCCCCGTAAAAATCATCTGCGTTGATCACCACAAAGGGTTCCTTGATATGATCCCTTGCTACCCACACTGCATGGGCTGTCCCCCAAGGTTTGACCCGTTCGGATGAATAACTTATGCCTTCGGGGACCATCTCCAGTTCCTGGAAGACAAACTCGGTCTCTATCTTTCCTTTTAGCTTATTTTCAAATACTTCCCTGAACTCTTTTTCAATGTTTTTCCGGATAATAAATGTGACCTTTTCAAATCCGGCCCGGATTGCATCATAAATGGAGTAATCAATGATGGCTTCTCCCGAAGGGCCTATCTGGTCTATTTGTTTGAGGCCTCCGTATCGGGAACCCATTCCTGCTGCCAGTATCAATAAGGTTGGTTTCATGAGTTATTGGTTTATTAGCTGATTATTCGCAAAGCAAAATTAAGCAAAGAAACAGGATGAGCAAATGAAAAATCTCATGTCACACCGGAATATATTTCTAAGCATGTGTTGCCTTTTATGGTACAAATCATTAGCATGAAAATATTGCAGGGATATATGAACTAATTTTTGATGTACTATCTTTATTCACTATTGAAAAGCAAAAACTCAATAACCTACCCCCTTAAAACCTAATAATTGTAATGAAACTAAAATATTTAATAATAGGATTGATTATTCTTATGTTCTCCTGCAAGTCGTCTGAGCATAGCATACATTCGTCCCCCCTTCAGTTTAGCGGCATCTATCCACACCTGGCTATGTACAACAATGAAGGAACTGAATGCGGGACAGGAGCTATTGTACCCTGGGCAAACAGCCTATGGGTAGTTTCTTATGGATCTTCTAATCCTTTGGGGTCATCTGATAAACTTTACGAGATTTCTTCCGATTTAAAACAGACTGTGCGGAAAGAAAGTATAGGAGGAACACATGCAAACCGTATGATTCACAAAGAGAGCAATCAGCTTTTTATAGGCCTGCATGCCATCGATGCTGAACGCAATGTACGTACCATTCCCTACATGAAAATGAAAGGCCGCCTTACTGGAAACGCGCGACACCTTACCGATCCGTCGGATAAGATTTACATTGCAAGTATGGAAGAAGGCTTTTACGAAATAGATGTAAAAACCCTGGAACCTACAACCCTATATCCCGATAGAGGCCAATTGACCAGGGAAGAACAATTAGCAAGCCTAAAAGACGATTTATCCGGATCTCATGGGAAAGGATTGTACTCTGGACAGGGCGTAATGGTTTATTCTCTTAATGGAGAACTAACTCCGGATGATCAGAATCACTTTACACTTCATCAAGAGTTGACCTTGGAAGAAACCAGGAAAATCTATAATAAAGAAGATGCAGGAGCAGGTTCTCTCTCCGAATGGGATGGTGAAAATTGGAAAACAATCAGGAGAAATCAGTTTGTTGAAGTAACAGGACCAGGGAGTATATATGGAAATTCAAATCCCAAAACCGATCCAATCTGGGCTACCGGATGGGATCATAAGTCAGTTATTGTTGGGGTGCGAAATCCGAAAACTGGATGGGGATTTTACAGGCTTCCAAAAGCCAGCCACAGCTATGATGGAACACATGGTTGGAATACAGAATGGCCACGGATAAGAGATATTGGTACGCCAGAAAGTCCTGATTATCTAATGACCATGCATGGAATGTTCTGGAAATTTCCGGAAAGCTTTACAAGTACCAATTCTGGTGGAATTCGCCCTCGTTCTTCTTATTTAAAAGTCATTGGCGATTATACAAGATGGAATGATCAATTGGTATTTGGTTGTGACGATTCCGCACACAAGGAATTTTTGAATAAAAGGAAAGTAAAAGGGGACATAGAAGGACCAGGGCAATCAAACTCGAACCTATGGTTTACGTCACTTGATGAACCGGATCAACTTGGACCAATTACTGCATCTGGAGCAGTTTGGCTACAAGAAAATGTAGAGGCCGATTCGCCATCTGAACCTTTTTTATTTACAGGTTGGCCAAAACGATCTGTTTGGATTCGTAACCATGGTACTGCAAATATTGATGTTACTTTCGAAATTGACAGCAAAGGAGATGGTAATTGGTCTCGATTGCGTATGGAAGAACTGAGGTCTGGAGAATCAAAATGGCTTGAATTTTCAGAGGGAGAGATTGGCGAATGGGTGAGGGTAAGTTCAAGTAAAGATGCCAATGTTACTGCACAGTTTTCATTCACTGGAGAGGACAACAGGTCAACCCTTCCTGATAGCATGTTTCATGGAATCACGGATGCAGGTGAAGATGCTAATATGGGAGGTTTGCTTTATGGTCTCGGTGATAATCGCAGGGCATTAGGTATATCCGCAACGATCAATGGAAAAGTATCGGGTTATTATGAACTTGATGGAGCAATGAATTTGCTTAAAAAAAATGATTCTAAGACACAACAGTTTATTGATGAAAGATTTGCCATTCCTGAAAATGTGGTAAGCATAGATGAATCGTCGGTATTGATTGTCGATGATGCTAATCGTCGATGGAGGCTACCCTTAGGCAATAAGACCAATACTGTCCTCATCAACGACGCTCAGGTTAGAATATGCAGAGAAGTAGCGACCGAGAGAGATTTACTCAATTGCCACGGAACATTTTATGAATTACCAGCTGAGAATGCAGATGGATTTGCCAAGATACGCCCCATATCTTCTCATAATTATCGAATACACGATTACGCGTCATATAGAGGTTTACTTATTATGACTGGTATAAATCCTGAAACAGCCAAAGACAATTCACATATAATTATGTCAGATGATAAAAAGGCATACATATGGGCAGGTGTCATTGATGATTTATGGAAAATGGGTAAACCTACTGGTAAAGGAGGCCCTTGGAAAGATACATCTGTGAGAGCTGATAAAGTTTCTGATCCCTATTTAATCGGTTTCTATGATAATAAGCAATTAACTCTAAGTCATGATTTGAACGAGGATGTGAGTATTACAATTGAGGTGGAGCCAGTAGGTCATGGCCCATGGATGAATTATAAGGAAGTAACAGTAAAAGCAGGTGAAACATTTCTCTATCAATTTCCAGACTCTTTTCAGTCTCGTTGGATTAGGTTTAAGTCTGATAAAGATTGTGTGGCAACAGCATGGTTGGTTTATAATTAATTGAAATTATAACTCGTTCTATATCAGTATATTCATGAGTCAACTTCTTCTCCAGGCTGATTCTGAACAGGCTAATGTCCATCCGGGGGCAGAACGTACCGGGATGTATTTATCCAGGCTTGAAGGAAAGAAAATTGGAATCGTGGCCAACCATACCTCCATGCTGGGAAAAATACACCTGGTGGACAGCTTTGCTGCCCTGGGTAAAGAAGTCGTGGAGATTTGTAAGGTATTTGGACCTGAACACGGATTCAGGGGGAAAGGTGAAGATGCCGTACCCATTGAAGATGATGTGGATCAGGAAACGGGATTGCCGGTTATTTCACTTTACGGACGAAAGCGCAAACCCACGGCAGGAGACCTTGCGGACCTTGACCTTCTCCTGTTCGATATCCAGGATGTTGGGGTCCGGTTCTATACTTATATTTCTACCCTGTTTTACGTTATGCAGGCCTGTGCGGAAAACGACCTGGAACTCATCCTGTTGGACAGACCAAATCCGAACGGATCCTATGTTGACGGACCTGTCCTGGAAGCCGAATTCAGTTCATTTGAGGGTATGCACGAGGTACCCGTTGTGTATGGTATGACCATCGGGGAATACGCTCGTATGATTAACGGGGAAGGCTGGCTGGGCGATGGACTCACGTGCAAGCTGAGGGTCATTCCCTGTGAACATTACACCCATTACAGCAAGTATGAGCTTCCAGTTCCCCCTTCACCAAACCTGCCCACAATGAATTCCATCTTCCTGTATCCATCCGTTTGCCTCTTCGAGGGAACGGTGATCAGTGAAGGACGAGGAACCGATTCTCCCTTCGAAATTTTCGGACATCCGGATCTACAGGAAGGAGATTATTCCTTCATACCCGTGAGTATACCGGGGACTGACAGCCATCCCAAACAAGAAGAAAAGCGCTGCCGTGGAGTGGACCTACGGTACCTTCGTAATGCTCTCAGCCGAAATCCGGGCATCAATCTTTCATGGCTGATTTTCGCCTATGAGAACTTCCCTGAAAAGGAAAAGTTTTTTACACCCTTTTTCGATAAACTGGCAGGTAGGGCGCGGCTTCGGCAACAGATCATTGAAGGATTATCAAAAGAAGAGATCCGCACATCTTGGGCAGGGGACCTCGAAGCCTTTAAAGTGATACGCCGCAAATACCTGATCTATCCTGAATAATTACATGAAACTGGTATTAAACAACATAACCATACAATGGCATTTCAATAAGAATTTCTGAGCATAGCATGAAAATCACTATATTCATTCCAGGCTTATCAATTAGTTTTTTGTTAATAAACGCTATATCCAGGAAAAATGAAAATCAATTTAATCGTTTCGGCCCTGAGTCTTCTTGGCCTTCTTGCCTGTAACACAACAGATCTCACACTTATTCGGAATGGCTCATCAAATTATGAAATAGCATTACCGCAAAATGCTGATAGCATAGAACTTAAATCATCCAATGAATTGCAGAAATATCTTCAAAAGATAACGGGAGTGGGTTTGTCTATAAGCGATGAAAACAAGACCTCAACAAATCACAGGATATTCATTGGAAACACTACCGAAGGAAAGGCATTAAATGTCGGAGTTGATGAGATTATTATTAAAGTACGGGATAATGATTTGTTCATTTTAGGAGGTGATTCAAAATCCACACTATATGCTGTCTATACATTCCTGGAAAACTACCTTGGATGCAGGTTTTATGCACCAGATGCAGAAATTATCCCTGAATTAAATGATGTTACCCTTCCCAGGGATATTGACTATCGATATACACCACCGGTTACTACACGAACTGTTCATTCACAACTGTTTTATAATAACAAAGAGTTCGCTGACAAAAGAAAAGTTACCTATGAAGCCTTCCCTGGGTATGTGCCAGGATACGGTGTTCATACTTTCAACAGGTTTGTGCCAAGCAGCAAATATTATCAGGCACATCCGGAATATTATGCCATGAGGGATGGAAGGAGGATCCCAACCCAGTTATGCCTGACCAATACCGATGTGAAGGAAATAGTAAAGAATGCTGTGGCCTCAGTCCTGGATAAATACCCTGACCATAAAGTCATTTCAGTCAGCACGAATGACAATACACAATACTGTGAATGTGAGTCATGTATGGCCATCGACGACAGGGAAGAATCGCAAGCAGGCAGTGTCATTGAATTTGTCAATGAAATAGCTGCAGCATTCCCGGACAAGACCATTTCCACCCTTGCGTACCAGTACACCAGAAAAGCCCCGAAAATAATCAAACCACGAGAAAATGTGCTTATTACACTGGCCTCTATTGAATGTGACCGCAGTGCTCCCATTGAAGAAAAATGCCAGGATTTTGCTGCAGACCTGATGGCCTGGGGGAAATTGACGGATAACATTCGCATATGGGATTATACCACACAATTCACGAATTTTCTGGCCCCATTTCCGAATATCCATACACTCCAGCCTAACATCCGGTTTTTCAGGGACAATAACGCCAGATGGATCTTCGAGCAGCACAGTCATCATCCGAGTGAACTGTTTGAGTTCCGCTCATATCTTACGGCTCAATTGCTTTGGGACCCGGACATAAACCAGGACTCTATCATTACTGATTTTTTGGAGGGATACTATCTGGAAGCGGCATCCTATGTTCAAAATTATATCACCACTATCCATGATGAGATTCAGTTGGATAAGGACTTTTTCCTCTTTTTGTACGGAGATCCCGCCCAGGGTTTTAAGTCCTTTCTGAGGCCGGAATTGCTGCAACAGTACGACCACTGGTACAATGAAGCTGAAAAAGCAGTTGAAGGGAATCCGCAGGTACTTGAAAGGGTCCACCGGGCGAGACTGAGTACCGATTATGCCATACTGGAAGCGGCACGGTTAAATGATCCTGCGAACTACGCCCTGTTTACTACCGATGGCAATGGAAAGAGGGCCACCCCGGATGAAATACGCCAGAGAATTACCAGGTTCGCCCAAACTTGCCGGGATGCAGATATCACCCTGATGAATGAAATGAGATTTTCAGTTGATGAATACCTGGATTTTTATGAATATACCCTCTCACGAGCACTGGAAAAGAATATTGCAGCAGGGAAAAAAGTCGTATTGTTGCAAAAGCCGAAAAAATATGCCGGTGAAAATCCTCAGGCGATTACCGATGGTGCCTATGGAGGAACTAACTTCAATGCAAACTGGCTGGGTTTTGAAGGTAACGATTTGGAAGCCATCATTGACCTGGAAAACAGTACT
>RCNF010000361.1_pt1 | contig 22796 bp, 23 predicted proteins | sample 2041311 | NCBI WGS metagenome assembly RCNF01 (sample SAMN09708228, study PRJNA481090) | Marine sediment metagenome, whole genome shotgun sequencing project. | biome: marine sediment; feature: ocean; material: sediment; isolation source: Sewage treatment plant 2 marine sediment (STP2) ... | reverse complement strand
CATGGCCCGCTCCTACTGTAGGAGCGGGCCATGCCCGCGATTATTTTCTTTGCCTCAGGCGCGTCGTTTTGTCGGTGCCATGCCAATCAGCGGCTTCAGGAACTGGCCTGTAAACGACTGCTCGTTCGCGGCCACATCTTCGGGTGTGCCGGTCGCAATAATCTGGCCACCGCCATCGCCACCTTCCGGGCCCAGATCGATGACCCAATCAGCGGTCTTGATGACGTCGAGATTGTGTTCGATGACGACGACTGTATTGCCACGGTCGCGAAGCCGATGCAACACGCCAAGCAGCTGCTCGATGTCATGAAAGTGCAAGCCAGTGGTCGGCTCGTCGAGTATGTACAGCGTATTTCCTGTATCGCGTTTCGACAGTTCCTTCGCGAGTTTGATGCGCTGCGCTTCGCCGCCCGACAAAGTGGTCGCGTTCTGACCCAGGCGAACATAGGTAAGTCCGACATCCATGAGTGTCTGTAGCTTCTTCGAGACCACTGGTACGTTCTTGAAGAACTCGGCGGCATCTTCGATCGTCATCTCGAGTATTTCGTGGATGTTCTTGCCCTTGTAGCGAATCTCCAGCGTTTCGCGGTTGTAGCGCATCCCCTTGCAGACATCGCAGGGCACATAGACGTCGGGCAGAAAGTGCATCTCGACCTTGATGACGCCATCACCCTGACAGGATTCGCAACGACCGCCTTTGACATTGAAGCTAAAGCGCCCCGGCATGTAGCCGCGTGAACGCGCTTCCTGCGTACCCGCGAACAGTTCACGTATGGGTGTAAACAGACCACTGTAGGTTGCAGGATTGGAACGCGGCGTGCGGCCGATAGGGCTTTGACTGATGTCGATAACGCGATCAATTTGTTCAAGCCCGAGAATTTCATCGTGCGGGGCAGGGTTGCGATTGCTGCGATTGAGAAGGTCAGCTACAGCCTTGTACAGAGTGTCGTTAACCAGCGTTGACTTGCCTGATCCCGAAACGCCGGTGACGCAGGTCATCAGTCCGATTGGAATAGACGCAGTAACGTTTTGCAGGTTGTTGCCGCGCGCACCGATGATAGCGATCTGGCGTTTCTTGTCCGGCTGAGTTCGTGTTTCGGGGAACGGAATCGATCGTTTTCCCGACAGGTACTGCCCCGTCAACGAAAGCGGGTCGTTCATGAGCTCTTCCGGTGTGCCGGCGCACACGATCTGACCGCCATGCACGCCTGCTCCGGGGCCGAGATCAACGACGTGGTCGGCGGCGAGGATCGCTTCTTCGTCATGTTCGACGACAATGACAGTATTGCCGATGTCACGCAGGTGCACGAGCGTCGCCAATAGTCTTTGATTGTCGCGCTGGTGCAAGCCAATCGATGGCTCATCCAGAATGTACATGACGCCGACCAGACCGGACCCGATCTGACTTGCGAGTCGAATACGTTGTGCCTCTCCACCCGAAAGCGTATCTGCACTTCGATTGAGTGACAAATAGTCGAGACCGACGTCACTGAGGAAGCTCAAACGGTCGCCAATTTCCTTGACGATCTTCTCCGCAACCGTCGCACGCCAGCCCTCTATCGCCAGTTGTGCAAAAAACTCCCGCGTGTGACCGACCGACAACGCCGAAATTTCCGGCAATGATTTACCATCGACAAACACGTGTCGCGCCGCCCGATTAAGGCGCGTTCCGCCACAGTCCGGACAGGCCGCGCTGGTGAGGAACCTGGCCAGCTCCTCACGCACCGCATTTGACTCGGTCTCATGGTAGCGGCGCTCAAGATTAGGTATAACACCTTCAAATTTATGCAGTTTCTTGACTTGCATGCCACGCGAATTGGCGTAATGAAACTCGACTTTCTCGCTGCCGCTGCCGTACAGCACCACGTCGGTCAGCTTCTTGCCGAGCTTGTCGAACGGCGTCTCGATATCGAATTTAAAGTGTGTCGCCAGACTTTGAATCATCTGGTAGTAATAGGTTGTCTTACGATCCCAGCCACGAATCGCGCCGCCTGCAAGCGACAGCTCCGGGTTCACAACGACGCGCGTCGGATCGAAAAACTGTTTGACGCCGAGGCCGTCACAGCCAGGGCAGGCACCGCTCGGGTTATTGAATGAAAACAGTCGCGGTTCGAGCTCCGTCAGGCTGTAGCCACAAATATTGCAGGCAAAGCGATCTGAAAACAGCAGCTCTTCGTGACCGTCTTCATCCATCCACGCAATGCGGGCGACGCCGTCTGCCAGCCGCAAGGCCGTTTCAAACGACTCGGCGAGGCGTTGACGAAGATCTTCCTTGACCTTGAAGCGGTCGATGATCGCATCGATGCGGTGCTTCTTGCGCAGATCAAGAGCAGGTGGTTGATCCAGTTCATACACCTCGCCGTCAATGCGTGCGCGAATAAAGCCCTGTGCCCGAAGATCCTGCATCAGTTGTACGTGTTCGCCCTTGCGATCCGCAACGACCGGTGCGAGCAACATCAGGCGCGTGCCTTCGGGTAATGTCAGCACCTGATCGACCATCTGACTGACAGTCTGTGCTTCGAGTGTCACGTCATGGTCAGGGCAACGTGGAATTCCCGCACGCGCGTACAGCAAGCGCAGGTAATCGTAGATTTCCGTTACCGTACCAACGGTTGAGCGCGGATTGTGTGAGGTCGATTTCTGTTCGATCGAAATTGCCGGAGAAAGGCCGTCAATATGATCGACGTCGGGCTTTTCCATCATCGACAGGAATTGGCGCGCATAGGCCGACAATGATTCAACATAGCGTCGCTGGCCTTCCGCATAGATGGTGTCGAATGCGAGCGAGGACTTGCCCGAGCCAGACAGGCCCGTGAACACGATCAACTGGTCGCGTGGCAGCTTTATATCTATGTTGCGCAGGTTGTGAGTCCTGGCGCCGCGAATATCGATGAACTTCATAAAGTGTGATTCAGTAATCGTCAACCAACCTGCTAATATACGCGGCCCGTCAACAGCCGTGCAAAGCCTCGCTCAGATTAAACAGAGAGGGTGGTCGGCGACAATTAGCGATCCAGTGCAATGACAAGAGACAAGTTGCTGATTACACACAGTTCCGACAGGCAGGAAGGGCAAGGATGAATACTGCAGAGGACGGCGTAGCCGTCGCCATGGAAGCGAACGAGAAGCGCGCTGTTGGTGTCATTGCGCTGATTGCGATGTTGCGCATGTTTGGCCTGTTCGCATTGCTGCCCGTCTTATCGTTGTATGCGGCCACTCTGACCGACGCAACACCGCTACTTATCGGCCTGGCGGTCGGCGCTTATGGCCTTACTCAGGCAGGCTTGCAGATCCCGATGGGTGCCTTGTCGGATCGTATCGGCCGCATACCGGTGATTGTCGGTGGCCTGGTGATTTTTGCGCTCGGCAGCGTCGTCGCCGCGACCGGTGATTCAATCTGGACAGTGATTGGCGGTCGCTTGCTACAGGGTGCAGGCGCGATATCTGCGACGTTGGCCGCGTTGATTGCAGATGCGACCAGAGAAGAGGTTCGTACTCGCTCGATGGCGTTCTTTGGAATCGGCATTGGCCTGTCGTTCATGATTGCGTTGATCGTCGGGCCCCTGCTTGCCGCTCAATTCGGCGTGCCAGCCTTATTCTGGATCGGCGCAGGGCTGGCGCTGGTCGCCGCTGCCATGCTGAAGCTACTGCCGGCCGGCATCGAGCGCCCGACCGCGATTCGAAAATGGAACCTGCGCACGGCAATTAGGCCCGATCTGTTGCGCCTGGATTTCTATGTATTCCTGCTGCACACGATATTGACTGCCAGTTTTGTGGCATTGCCATTTCTGTTCAAGGACAGGCTGGAGCTGGCTGTCACCAGCCATTGGAAGGTGTACATCGGGGCATTGCTCGTCTCGTTGCTCGGCACTATTCCGTTGATCATCAATGATGAACGCAAAGGAAAGGCAGCGACAATCAGCATCGCTGTCGCCCTGATTCTCGGCGGTGAGCTGGTACTCACCTTTGGCAGCTTCGCTGTCGCCCCGGTATTTTTTGCGCTGGTGCTGTTCTTTGCTGGCTTCAACTTCCTTGAGGCTGGCTTGCCTGCCCGTTTGTCGCTGCTTGCAGATGGCGAGACACGCGGCGCATCGCTAGGCGTATTTTCCAGCTCGCAGTTTCTGGGTGCTTTTGCAGGTGGCTTGATTGGCGGGCGATTTCTGGCCTCGGGGCGACCATCGGACGTGTTCTTCGTGTGCGCGTTGCTGGCCGCAATCTGGCTGGCACTGCAGGGATTTGGCCGCATCAGCGCCAAAGCCTGATAATTGCCCACATTGCTGCATAAATCGGGCTGGTATTTGCCTCGGCAGGCTCTACAATAGTCCCCCCTCGCCGCCCCCGGACAGGCTCCTGGCAGCGAACAGGGCGACAATAACTACTACTTCAGACAGGGGACCAGCATGGCCCGCGGAATAAACAAAGTCATCATCGTCGGCAATCTCGGCAAAGATCCAGATACCCGGTATATGCCGAGTGGCTCAGCCGTCACCAATTTCACCGTTGCTACCAACGAAAGCTGGAAGGACAAGGCGACCGGCGAGCAGAAAGATCGTACGGAGTGGCACAACGTAGCCACCTTCAATCGATTGGCCGAAATTTCTGCCGAATATCTGCGCAAAGGCTCGCAGGTCTATATCGAAGGCAAATTGCGTACGCGCAAGTGGCAGGACAAGACCGGCAACGATCGCTACACGACCGAGATCATTGCCGATGAGATGCAAATGCTGGGCGGACGCAGCGGCGGAGGCGGCGGTTCTGCACCGATGGGCCGTGACCCGGGTCCGGCTAGTGCACCTCCACCACCTTCATCAGGCGATGACTTTGACGACGACATTCCCTTTTAGGGATTGACGCTTCGAACGATGGCCAACAAGCTTTACATCAAGACCATGGGCTGCCAGATGAACGAGTATGACTCGGACAAGATGGCAGATGTATTGCGTGAGTCGCATGGTTATGAAGTAACGGATCGGCCCGAAGAGGCTGATCTGTTGCTCGTTAATACCTGCTCAATACGTGAGAAGGCTCAGGAAAAGGTGTTTTCCGAGCTCGGTCGATGGCGCACTCTGAAAGAGAATAAACCTGGCGTCATGATTGGCGTCGGCGGATGTGTGGCAAGTCAGGAGGGCGAGGGCATTACCAGGCGCGCGCCCTTTGTCGATATGGTGTTTGGACCGCAAACCCTGCATCGACTTCCCGAGATGCTAAATAGTGCACGCGATAATGCGGTATCAGTCGTTGATATCTCGTTCCCGGAAATCGAAAAGTTTGATCGTCTGCCAGAGCCAAGGGCAGAGGGGCCGACCGCGTTTGTCTCAATCATTGAGGGTTGCAGCAAGTACTGCAGTTTCTGTGTCGTGCCATACACGCGCGGCGAAGAAGTCAGTCGGCCGCTTGATGATGTCATCGCAGAAGTTGCGAGTCTCGCGGAGCAAGGTGTTCGTGAAGTCAATTTGCTAGGGCAGAATGTGAACTCGTATCGAGGCCCGATGCACGACGGACAGATTGCCGATCTCGCGACGCTCATTTACTACGTTGCTGCGATCGAGAACATCGAACGAATTCGGTTTACGACCTCGCACCCGGTTGAGTTCAGTGACAGCCTGATTCAGGCGTATGCAGAAATTCCGAAGCTGGCGAACTATTTGCACTTACCAGTGCAGCATGGTTCGGATCGGATTTTGGCGGCGATGAAGCGTGGCCATACGGCGATTGAATACAAGCAAAAGATTCGCAAGTTGCGCGCGGCGCGACCGGACATTTCATTGTCGTCTGACTTTATTGTCGGTTTCCCCGGCGAGACCGATGCCGACTTTGAAGCGTTGATGAACCTGATCGCAGAGATTGGTTTCGATCAGTCGTTCAGCTTCATTTACAGCGCGCGTCCAGGGACACCCGCTGCCAGCCTGGCTGACGACACGCCAATGGAGGTCAAGAAGCAGCGACTCAAACTCTTGCAGGCACGCATCAATCAGCAGGCGATGGAAATAAGCCGTTCAATGGTCGGCACCACACAACGCGTACTGGTCGAAAAATTATCCAAGAAAAGTGACCGTCAGGTCGCGGGCCGTACGGAAAATATGCGCTGGGTGAATTTTGATGCAGATGTATCGTTTATCGGCGAGTTTGCGGATGTCATAATCACAGAGGCATTGCCGAATTCCCTGCGCGGCAGGCTGGTCAGCAAGCAAGAGGCAGCCTGAACACCACGGCCGTCGAAGCTCTTCCCAATTCATGTGCATCGCGGTACCCTGTGAGACGATGATCTATTGCTCAAATAGATTCGGTACCGACGCGGTACCGCCCACAAGACCTGCAATCCCTGCAGGCAGTTTCTTACGCAGAGGTTACAAGCACACACCTTGAATGCTGCCCTTATTTCGCGGGACATAATTCTTGAGCCCGTCGACAACAAACGCCTGGCCAACTTGTGCGGCCAGTTTGACGAGCACCTGCGACAAATTGAAAGCCGTCTCGATGTTGAGATCGCCAGTCGTGGCAATCGTTTTCGTGTCACCGGATCCGAGCATGCAGCTCAGGCAGGCAGTGACGTCTTGCGTGCATTGTTTACGATGACTGTCAAAGGGCGGCTTGATCCGCAACGTGTGCATTTACTCTTGCAGGAGTCTGTTATGAATGATGGAAAGCTCGCGACGGTATCTACGGATGGAAATATGGACGACGGCGATCAGGTTACGATTCAGACACCGCGAAAATTGATTCGTCCTCGTGGTGCGAATCAGACGGATTACATTAACAAGATTGACCAGCACGATCTCGCGTTTGGTATTGGTCCCGCCGGCACTGGCAAGACGTATCTGGCGGTGGCAGCTGCAATTGATTCGCTTGAGAGCGAGCAGGTGCGACGCATTGTGCTGGTGCGACCGGCGGTCGAGGCGGGTGAGCGGCTTGGCTTCCTGCCGGGCGATATGTCACAGAAGATCGATCCTTATCTGCGGCCGATGTACGACGCTTTGTATGAAATGATGGGTGCCGAACAGGTATTGCGACTGATTGAACGCAACGTTATCGAAATCGCACCGCTGGCATTCATGCGTGGGCGGTCGTTGAACGAGTCATTTGTCATTCTGGACGAAGCACAAAATACGACGGTTCCGCAGATGAAAATGTTCTTGACGCGTATTGGTTTTGGCTCACGTGCCGTCGTCACGGGCGACATCACGCAGATGGACTTGCCGACGGGACAGGAAAGTGGCTTGAAGAACGCCGCCGTCATTCTGCAAGGCGTCGACGGCATTGCGTTTACACATTTCACGCCGAAAGACGTTGTGCGACACCCTCTCGTGCAGCGAATTGTTGAGGCCTATGAAGCCGATGGCAATAGCAGTCAACAGTAAAGACCAACTGTGAGCGCCAACTTCACATCGTCCGTGGACGTGCAAATCGCCTGCGAGGCTACTGGCATTCCTGCAGTCACTGTCATTGAAAGCTGGGTGCTGCTTGCGTTGTCCAGCCGCAACACATCGCCGCAGCGTGACGTTGAGGTCGCCGTACGGGTTGTGGACGAAGAAGAAGTCCAGACACTGAACGGTCTGTACCGACAGCAGGATAAGCCGACCAATGTGCTGTCTTTTCCTGCCGGCGATGTAGCAGGAATGCCCCCGGATGAGCCATTAATGCTGGGTGATATTGTCGTTTGCGCGACAATTGTGAATGATGAGGCAACGGCCCAGGGCAAGCTGCTGGCCGATCACTGGGGTCATATGCTGGTGCATGGAGCGTTGCACCTCATGGGCTATGACCATGAAACGGATGCCGAGGCGGCCGAAATGGAGGCTCTGGAAGTCTCACTTCTGGCTGTGAAAGGCATTACAGACCCGTATCAGGTGACCTGATACAATAGGCTGTCCTGCAACGGGATTACACGGAACACACTGAGTTAGATGAACGACAAACCGCCAAGTACCAGCGGCACAGGCGCCACCGGATTGTTTGCACGCTTAAAACGTGCGATCAGCGGTGATCCCTGGAGCCGCGAAGAAATCCACGACATTATTCAACAAACCGAAGTCGAACTCGATGCCGAAGAGAAGAGCATGCTCTCTGGCGTGCTCGAGGTATCCGAGACGCAGGTGCGTGAGGTCATGGTGCCGCGATCGCAAATGGTCGTTATTGACATTGAGCAGGACTTCGATGAAATACTTGCTGTTATTCTCGAGTCTGGCCATTCCAGGTTTCCAGTGATCGGCGAAGACCGCGACGAAGTGCTTGGCGTATTGTTGGCCAAAGACCTGTTACGACTCTTTGGTAATGACACCGGCCAGGGTCTGGTCCTGAAAAAATTGCTGCGGCCAGCGGCCGTGATTCCGGAGTCGAAGCGCTTGAACACTTTGCTCAAGGAGTTCCGCGATAGCCACAACCACATGGCTATTGTGGTCGATGAGTATGGTGGTGTTGCAGGATTGCTGACTATCGAAGACGTACTTGAAGAGATCGTCGGCGAGATCGACGATGAACATGATCACGAAGAAGCTGAATTCATTCAGCCGAATGGTGAAGAGAATGGCCTGCCGAGTTTCGCAGTGCGCGCGTTGACGAGGGTCGAAGACTTTAACGAGTACTTCGAGTGTGAACTTAGCGACGAAGAGTACGACACTATCGGCGGTTTGGTTATGCACGAACTGGGCCGGCTACCGCGTCTCGGCGAGGATGTGCAGATCGGCGGTTTCAGGTTTGCCGTCGTAAAAGCCGATGATCGTCGTATCGATGCGCTGCATGTGCAACGTCACGAAACGTAGCGTAATCCTCAATATCTCTTAATGACGACGGGCTGACACAAGTGCCAAGTACTCGCTCGATATCGCTATTCTTTGCGGACCAACCTCGCCTGAGCCGGCTGATATTCTTTGTGCTCGGTTGCGTCACGACTTTGGCGTTTGCACCAATGGGCCTGGACTTGCTGGCGCCGCTGCTGATGTTGCCGTTTCTCTATGTCTGCCTGACCGTGTCACCGCGAGATGCAGCGAAGAAGGCCTTCTGGTTTGGTTTCGGACTGTTTCTGTGTGGGACCTACTGGATTTATATTTCAGTGCATATTTTCGGCAAAGCACCGTTGTGGATAGCACTGCTGTTGATGATTGGTCTTACGCTGATCATGTCGTTTTATTTGTGGTTGGCCGCCTGGTTGACGAGTCGCCTGTCTATCGGTGAGCCATGGCTGTTGCTAATCGTCGCGCCTGCAGTATGGGTCTTGATCGAGTGGCTGCGCGGCTGGGTGCTGACCGGGTTCCCGTGGCTGGCGCTTGGTTACAGCCAGATTGATTCGCCGCTTGCAGGGTGGGCGCCGGTATTTGGTGTCTACGGCGTTTCCTTAATGCTGATGTTTAGTTCAGCGGCAATGGTGGTTGCTTTCCTGACTCGTGGTCGACAACAATTGCTGGCCATTGTCATCATATTGCTGCCATGGATTATTGGTGCTGGTCTGCGCGAGGTCGAGTGGACCGAATCGGCCGGCAGTCCTGTACTGACGACTATGGTACAAGGCGGCGTTCCGCAGGATCGCAAATGGCTACCGGAGCAGTTTCAGCCAACGCTCGATTACTATCGGCGCGAGACACAACTCGCGCAGAGCAGTGAGCTTGTTATCTGGCCTGAAGTCGCAGTTCCTTCGGTTACGGATCTGGTCGAGGACTACACGATCTTGCTGGAGTCGGACGCTCGTATCGCTGGACAGACCATCATGTTCGGCATACTCGAGCGTGTGCATGAGCGCAGCGACGAGCCCAAGGTATACAACAGTGTTGTCATGCTGGGTAGTGAGGGTGGCGGTCGCTCGGTCTATCGCAAACGCCACCTGGTTCCGTTTGGCGAGTATTTTCCGGTGCCGGCGACGGTACGCGAATGGATGCGCATGATGAGCTTGCCGCACAACGACCTGACTCCGGGGGCGGCCGTTCAGCCCTTGCTGGTGGCCGCGAACGGTACCGCGATATCTGTCGCCATATGCTACGAGGATGCCTACGGTTCCGAGCAGCTGTATTCGATGGAAGACGCAGCGATGCTGGTGAATGTCAGCAACGATGCCTGGTTCGGCGACTCAATAGCACCGCATCAGCATCTTGAAATTGCGCGAATGCGAGCTCTCGAAGTCGGTAGATTCGCGGTCCGTGTGACGAACACCGGCATTAGTGCATTCATTGGGCCCGACGGCGAGATTCTTGATGCAGGCCCGCAGTTTGAGCCGGTATCGATGACCATGGGTATCGAGCCACGCAAGGGCACGACGCCATATATCGGGTGGGCCAACAGACCGGTAATCGGATTTTGCCTGCTGGTGTTGGGTGTATTCTGGATTCGCAGTCGTGTAAGCCTCTGAGGGGCCCAACCCTGCTGCGAATCACGCTCTGATCCTGTACGCTTGCGGCCTTTCGCGACAAAAAAACAGAATTGACCAATGAGTACCAGCTACAACCCCGAGGCAATTGAGCAGGCAGCGCAACAATACTGGGAAGACTCCCATTGTTTCGAGGTCGGTGAGGATGCCGACAAAGAGAAATTCTATTGCCTGACCATGTTTCCGTACCCAAGCGGGAATCTGCACATGGGTCATGTGCGCGTATTCACTATCAATGATGTCATCGCCCGCTATCAGCGCATGCAAGGCCGCCACGTCCTGCAGCCGATGGGTTGGGACGCATTCGGTATGCCGGCTGAAAATGCTGCGATCAAGCGCGGCGTGCCTCCGGCCGAGTGGACCTACAAGAATATCGACTACATGCGCGGTCAGCTCAAGCGTCTTGGCTACGCCTACGACTGGACGCGTGAGGTAACGACCTGCAAGCCCGAATACTATCGTTGGGAGCAATGGCTGTTCACCCGGCTGTTCAAGAAGGGCCTGGTGTATCGAAAAAATTCGATCGTAAACTGGGATCCAGTTGACCAGACGGTATTGGCGAATGAGCAGGTGATCGACGGCCGCGGCTGGCGATCTGATGCGCTGGTCGAGCGGCGTGAAATTCCGCAGTGGTTCATGAAAATTACCGCCTATGCAGATGAGTTGCTGGAGCATCTCGACAAGCTGCCGGGCTGGCCAGACTCTGTGAAAACCATGCAGCGCAACTGGATCGGTCGCTCGGAAGGCCTTGAGTTGTCGTTTGATGTTGCGGGTGAATCCGAGCCACTCACGGTATTCACTACACGACCGGATACCTTGCTTGGCGTGACCTACATGGCGGTTGCGGCGGAGCATCCGCTCGCCACCAAAGCAGCAGCCGGGAATCCCGAGATCACCGCATTCATCGAAGCATGCAAGACCACCGACGCCGCCGAAGCGACGCTGGAAACGATGCAGAAAAAGGGGTTGCCGCTGGGTATTTCCGCTATCCATCCGATCACCGGCGAAGACGTGCCGCTGTGGGTCGCCAACTTCGTGCTGATGAGTTACGGCACGGGAGCGGTGATGGCAGTCCCCGGTCACGATGCGCGCGATTGGGAGTTTGCGAAGAAACATGGTTTGCCGATCAAACAGGTCATTGCACCTGTTGATGGTACCGAGATCGACATCAACGAAGCGGAGTATCTGGAAAAGGGCGTGCTGGTAAATTCCGGCGAATATGACGGTCTGGAGTATCAGGCTGCGTTCGATGCCATTGCCGACTTCTTTGAGACGAATAATCGTGGTCGTCGAACGGTTAACTACCGCTTGCGTGACTGGGGCGTTTCCAGACAGCGGTACTGGGGAACACCGATTCCAATTATTTATTGCGATGATTGCGGTGCCGTTGCTGTTGCAGAAGATCAATTGCCGGTCGTCCTGCCGGAGGATGTGAAAGTTACAGGCGTCGGTTCACCGCTATGCGACATGCCGGAGTTCGTCGAAACTGATTGCCCTGATTGCGGCAAACCTGCCCGTCGCGAAACAGACACGTTCGATACTTTTGTTGAGTCGTCCTGGTACTACGCACGCTATGCCTGTCCGGACAACGATGAGGTCATGCTCGACGAGCGAGCGGGCTACTGGGTTCCGGTTGACCAGTATACGGGTGGCATTGAGCACGCAATATTGCATCTCTTGTACGCGCGGTTCTTTCATAAACTCATGCGTGACGAAGGGCTCACTGACACGGACGAGCCTTTTACGAACCTGCTCACGCAGGGCATGGTATTGAAGGACGGCGCCAAGATGTCGAAGGCAAAAGGCAACACGGTTGACCCGCAGGAACTCATCAAAAAATACGGCGCTGATACGGTTCGTTTATTCATGATGTTTGCCGCTCCACCAGAGCAATCACTGGAATGGTCCGATGACGGCGTACAGGGCAGCTTTCGATTCCTGAAGCGATTCTGGCAAGCAGTGCAGACGCATATCGATGGTGGCCAGGCAGGTGATCTTGATATTGCATCGCTTAACGACGCGCAGAAAGACCTGCGACGCAAGACGCACCAGACGATTGAGAAAATTAGCGACGATCTTGGTCGACGCCACGCCTTCAATACAGCAGTAGCGGCAGCAATGGAATTGCTGAATGCGATCAATAAGTTTGCTGATGATTCTGCGGCAGGCCGGGCGGTAGTTCGCGAAGCGCTGGAATCTGTTGTCCTTATGTTGTCACCAATGGTGCCGCATATATGCCACGCCCTCTGGGAGCAATTAGGGCACGACACGGCGCTGATCGACGAAGCCTGGCCCGAACTTGACCGGCAAGCACTGGCCGTCGATCTTGTCGAGATTGTTGTGCAGGTCAATGGTAAATTACGCGGACGTCTGTCGGTGGCTGCGGATGCCGACAAAGACAGTATTGCGGCACAAGCGCTTGCAGATCCGAACGTGCAGCGATTTATCGAAGGCAAAGAAGTCCGCAAGACGATTGTAGTGCCTGGCCGACTGGTGAGTATCGTTGTCTAAACCGTCAGAAATAGTGTGTTCCGGGCGCAGACGCAGCGTAGCGGTGTTCGGTCTGCTTGTATGCACGTTGTTTTTCTCGGCTTGCGGATATCACTTGCAAGGAGCGATGACGGCGCCGGCAGAGATGAAGAGCACTTACATCGATGCGGTCGACGACCACAGCCTGTTCTACCGCGAGTTGCGTTCGCAGTTCGCAGCTGCCGGTATTCAGCTTGTGGATTCACCGGTGGATGCGACGGCAACATTTTCGATCCTCCTCGACAAAACTGACCAGCGTGTCTTGTCGGTATCGGCGCGCAATGTGCCGACAGAATATGAAGTCTTCTATTCGGTGCGCTATACATTGCAAAGCGGTGCCGATATTTTACTGGCCCCGCAGTTTTTGAACCAGACGCGTGACTACACGTACGACGACACATTGGTGCTCGGCAAGGCACATGAAGCGGAAGTATTGCGCGGTGCCATTGTTGATGATCTTGTGCGAGTGGTTCTGAAGCAGATATCTGCGCTGTAGCCATGAGCGACAGCGTGCGCCTGGTTCGCGATCTGCCGCTACAATCTCTGACTTCTCTGTTAGACCGATACGGCCTTACCCTTTGTGTGCAAGACGACGGTGCCGCCATTGTGGGTAGTTTTTGGGGTGATTCCGAAGCTGGAATTGTCGGCCGCCGGGTTTTCGTTCGGTCCGATACACCCATTCATTCTCTGTTGCACGAAACCTGCCACGTGATTTGCATGACAAAGGAGCGACGAGATTGTCTGGACCGCGATGCGGGTGGCAGTGATCTTGAAGAGGCTGCAGTGTGCTATCTGCAGGTCCTTCTTGCGGACCAGATAGAGGCTGTAGGCAGCGACGAATTAATGCGCGATATGGACAGTTGGGGCTACAGTTTTCGGCTGGGCAGTACGCGGCGGTGGTTCGAGGAGGATGCCGAAGACGCTATCGACTGGTTGCTGCAACAGGCCTTACTCAGCAAGGATGGCCTGCCAACATTCACGCTGCGAGCTTAGACCGGGACCAATCAGGATTCGCCTGTCGACCATAGATTGGCGCAGTGTATAGTTCGGCATGGCCTTGATTCGCTACATTTCATACGTCCTCGGTGTTGCGCTCCTGACCGGGATGCTGACGCAGCTGGAGATTGCTTTTCCCGGCAGTCTGAAGCTGCATGTGTTTGTTAGCGAAAGCGATAAGTTCGGTACCAGCGAGTTTTCGCCTGTCGAAATAATTCAACCACTGATTCTTGGTATTTGCGGCTTGTTGATGGCATGGGTTGCGGTCAACTGCCCATCACAACGGCCAATAGCAATTCCATTCGGTGGCCTCGCATTGATTTTTCTGATTCGTGAACTCGACTATTTTCTGGATCGATTTTTGGTCGATAATCTCTGGCAGGTTCTGATGGCGATCGTTGCGGCGTTGATCATCGCCTACTCCTATCGACATACGCGGCGGTTCCGGATCGCCTGGGGCCGTATCTGGCCATCGCCCGGATTGACACTGCTATTCGCAGGTGCGTTGATCCTGTTCGTGTTTGTGCAGTTGGTCGGTCATGAACCGTTGTGGATGTCGATTTTGGATGATCACTATCGACGTGTCGCAAAACTCGCGGTCGAAGAGTTCATCGAGCTGAGCGGCTATATGTTGTGGTTAATCGGCACCATCGAGTACACCTACCAGGCGCGAGCAATTGCCAGGCGTGAGCCACAAGCTGCGGTAAAGAGGCGGCGACAGCGTCGCCGTCCGGATAGCCAGGGGCGCTATTAGAGCTTGGTCGGATTCGGCGCGTCGCCGTAGACTTCCAGTGGATCGAATACTTTCTCCGTGTCGGTCCATTCCAGTGCGACGGTGCCTTCCGTTTGCTGTTCTGTGAATGCCCCGCCGACAGGAACTCGTCGATAGAAGCAACTGCGGTAACCAACGTGGCAGCTGGCCCCACCGCTGACATTGACGCGCAACCAGATGCAATCCTGATCGTCATCCACCAGTAGCTCTGCGACCTGCTGTACGAAGCCGCTGGTAGCGCCCTTGTGCCACAGCACCTGACGGCTGCGGCTAAAATAATGTGCTTCGCCAGTCGCAATGGTCAGTCGCAGGGCCTCAGCATTCATGTAGCCCTGCATCAGCAGTTCGCCAGAGCTCGCGTCGGTGGTCACAACAGTAATCAATCCACGTTCGTCGAATTTTGGCGCAAGGTCGTTGCCTTCCTCGACTTGCTCGATGGATTGCCTGGCTTGGAACTTGACCGTGGCGACCGACATAGTACGTCCTCTGGGTTCTTTTGAGCGGGGCGGCAGAATACAGGGCGTAACGCTCAGCGGCAATATTGCTATCATTGCGGCCTTTGGCCCCGCGAGTTCCTGAGTTCATGACGATACGATTGCACGACACACTACAAGGCCGCAAGGTCGAGTTTACACCGCTGGTCGAGGGCGAGGTAACGATGTATCTCTGTGGGCCGACGGTCTACAACTACGCGCATATTGGCAACGCACGTCCTGCGGTGGTCTTTGACTTACTCGCGCGCTTGCTGCGCCGCAGCTACAAGCTGACTTTCGCTCGCAATATTACAGACGTCGACGACAAAATTAACGCGGCCTCAATCGAATTCGGCAAGCCGATCGACGAAATCACGGCACGCTATATCAAAGCGTACAACGACGACATGGGCGCTTTGGGTGTGCGGCGCCCTGATGTCGAGCCGCGTGCTACGCAACATATCGACGAAATGATCACGATGATACAAGCGCTGATCGAGAAAGGCTTCGCGTACGAAGCCGATGGTCATGTCCTGTTCGATGTGACGAGTTATGCCGGCTATGGAGAACTGTCAAAACGCGATCTCCGGGAAATGATCGCCGGCTCACGTGTAGAAGTCGCACCGTACAAGAAATCGGCACAGGATTTCGTGTTGTGGAAACCATCCACGCCCGAGTTGCCGGGTTGGGATTCTCCCTGGGGTCGTGGACGCCCTGGCTGGCATATCGAGTGCTCAGCGATGGCTGAAAAACACCTCGGCGAGACGATCGATATTCACGCCGGCGGTCAGGACCTGGTATTCCCGCATCACGAGAACGAGGCGGCACAGAGTAACTGTGCCCACGACGGTGCACCCTTCGCGCGCTACTGGTTGCACAACGGTTTCCTTAGCATCGATAGCACCAAAATGTCGAAATCCATTGGCAACGTATTGCTGGTGCATGACATGGTCAAAACGATTCCCGGTGAGGTCATTCGGCTCGCATTGTTGGGTGCCCACTATCGACAACCGCTTGACTGGTCAGATGAGACCATTCATTCGGCGCGTCGCATGCTGGATCGTCTGTACGGGGCAGTGCGTGGCATTGAGATCACAGATGAGATGCGCGCCGCGGCCGAGCCTCCAGCCGCACTGATTGCGGCGCTGGAGGACGATATAAACACGCCAAAAGCGTTGGCAGAATTGTTTGGTCTGGCGCGGGAGCTTAATAAGGCTGGTGACCCAACGCAACAGCAGCGATTGGCAGCAGCAATGTATGCATCGGGTGACCTGATGGGTATTTTGCAAATTGATCCTGAAGAGTGGTTCGCGGGTAATGTCGAAGGCAAGCTTTCGGCTGCCGCTATCGAGAAGCTGATCGAGGATCGAAAAACGGCTCGTGCTGCGCGTGATTTCGCGGCCGCGGATGGGATTCGTGATCAGCTTGTAGAAGCTGGCATTCAGATAGAAGACGGTGCCGGCGGCACCGCATGGAAACGCATTAGTTGAAGTATGCCGAATGAGAGTTGACGCATGAGCAATGAGGTAAGGGCCGCGCAGGATGAACTGATTGAGGAGTTTCAGTTCTTCGACAACTGGATGGATCGCTATCAGTATCTGATCGATCTTGGTCGTCGCTTGCCGGCATTGGATGATTCTGAAAAAGTCGATGCCAACAAGATCAGGGGCTGTCAGTCGCAGGTGTGGTTCGTTGCAGTCGAAAAAGACGGTCGACTGGAATTCCGCGCGACCAGTGATGCGGCTATTGTCTCGGGACTGATCGCATTGCTGCTGCGCGTTTACAGCGATCGATTGCCACAGGATATTCTGGATACCCCGCCTGATTTTATTACGGCGCTGGAGCTTGAGCAGCATCTGAGCGCAACGCGCAGCAATGGTCTGGCCTCAATGCTCAAAGCTATACGTGAATTCGCCGCAGCGGCGTCGCGGGCGACCTGATGTTCAATGCGCTGAGTCGGCTGCTTGCGTGGCCGTTGCTGGCGCTGGTTGGTTTGTACCGCTTGCTCATCTCACCATGGCTGGGAAATAACTGTCGATTTGATCCGAGTTGTTCCGCCTACGCTGTTGAGGCTTTGCGCGAACATGGCGCATTTCGCGGTACCTGGTTAACGATCAAACGCATTGTTCGCTGCCACCCATGGGGTGCATCTGGTTACGACCCGGTTCCTCGTGACGCTGACGAAGAAGATGCAGGCATTGCGGCGGAGGCGAGTACCGTGGAGTTCGTTGTGCCGCCGGACAGCAAGGAAACCATCAAGAACAGGAAGTCAGTGCTGGACCATGCCTATGGTTTTATCAGCCGTGGCAATCGGGCCGGCGGATTGAATGACATCTACCTCTGCATCGCTGACGACCCGAACCCCGACACGGCGTGGGATTGGTTCTTTCAGCAAACGCTACGGTGGGAGGTCAAAGATGCTGTTACAGAGTATGGACAGCAGTATCTGAAGCGCTTGCTGTATCGTGCTGAAGCGGTCAAAGCCGTCAAACTGATGATGCGTTGTCGACTTGCTAACGAGGCCTTTCGTCCGCTACCTGAAGACAGGGAACAGGCCCTCGCTGCGGCCACACAGTGTCACAACGATGAGCTGGTGAAAATACTGCGCTGAACGAGGCCGCATCAGTCTGAGGCTGCGGCGCTTGCTGCGATTCGACAGCGCCGCGAGAGCGCACTGTTGTAGTAGTGAGCCGTCGCCAGTGTCAACGCGCCGACAACCGTCAGCAATCGATCCGCCATGATGCCGTATTGACTGTGAGCAACGGTGCCGCCAATTATCAGTAGCAACATGCCGACAGTGCCCGCCGCAATCACGCGTCGGTCACGATGGCGGCGGTATCCAACGGCAAGGGCAAAAATGCTGAGCGGCAGAACGATGACCAGCATCTGCGCATGCAGATGACCTTCCGAAAATTCAGCCAGGAAAGGCAGGCCTGCCACGATGAGTGGCAAGGCCAGGCAATGAACAAGGCACAGGCCGGACAGCAGGACGGCAGCGCTGTCGAGCCAATCTGTCGACTTGTTAGAATTTTGATCCATTGGGCGTAGCCGTTATGCTGCGTTTCAGGAGACTTTCGTATCGCCCGTCACGTGCCGGGCCCGAAAGGATATAATATAACAATTTGGCTATCAAGCGTTTGAAAAACAAACACTTGTACGGCCTGAAAGAGGCAAAAACCGCATGGACAAACGAATGCTGTCATTTTTACGCTGCCCTGTAACGCACAAGGGACTGGCGCAGGCGCGAAGCGAAACACTGCAGAAGCTCAATGTTGCGATCGATTCGGGCACGGTGAGCTGCCGTGACGGAAGATCGTTGTCAGAGCATTTGGAGGCTGCCTTGATAACGGATGACGGCAAGATCCTGTACCCGATCGCCGATGGAATTCCGGTCTTGCTGGAAGGTGAGTCTATCGATGTAGAGTCGCTGGCTTGAGTAGCTACCGGATTGCGTGCGGCATCCCTGACAAGCTGGTTGATCTGCCTGTGACTGGAAATCTCTTGCTTGCCACGCAGTCGACCCCCACTTTGTGAAAATTCAGGCCAATCAGCTTGCGTCGCATCTGAAAAAGAATCTGGCCCGTTGCTACCTGGTGACTGGCGATGAGCACCTGTTGGTCGATGAGGCGCTGGATGCAATCCGAAGTGCAGCTCGAGACAGGGGCTTTGCATCACGTGACTCGTATGCGGCGACGACAGGATTTGATTGGGCACAGCTGCATAACGCCGGTGCGAATCTCTCGTTGTTTGCTGATAAACGCATCATCGAGTTACGTCTGCCGACCGGCAAGCCGGGCAAGGCAGGTGGTAAAGCCATTATCGACATGGCCGAGCAGCTCGATGATGAATTGCTGTTCATTGTCAGTGCGCCAAAACTCGATCGATCATCAGCTGCATCGAAGTGGGCCAAGACGCTCGAATCGACAGGCGTCAATACGGTTATCTGGCCGATCGGCATACGCGACTTGCCCGGTTGGATTGCTGCCAGAATGCGTGCCGCTGATCTGCAACCAGATCGCGGCGCGATAGCGCTAATTGCTGATCGTATCGAGGGCAACTTGCTCGCGGCCGGACAGGAAATCGAGAAATTGCGGTTGTTATTGGGTGCTGGTGCGGTGACCGCCGAGGATGTCAGCAATGCTGTCGCTAACAGCAGTCGCTATGACGTCTACAAGCTTGCGGATGCTGCGCTGGCCGGCGATTCGAAGCGGTCGATGAAAATTCTGACCGGATTACAGGCGGAAGGTGTGGAGCCGGTAATCGTTGTATGGGCGTTGACGCGAGAGTTGCGTACGTTGGCGAACCTGAGTGATGTGATCAAACAGGGCATGGATCTGAGCAACGGCATGCAGAAGGCCGGCGTATGGAATAACCGCCAGGCGCTGGTGCGTAGCTGTTTCAGCCGGCACCGACCCGGCACATTCCATCGTTTGCTAAAAGCTGCCAGTGCGGCAGATCAGGCGGCGAAGGGCCAATCTCGTTTCGATCCATGGCAATTGACAACCGACATCGTGCTTGGCTTGTCGCTGCCGGGCAGCAGGGCAGCATGACAAAAGCCTGGGCAGCCGCAATATGCCGACGGGTCGTTTCCAGATGAGCGCTGCAGAATCAAGCCCTGTTGGCATTTTTGGTGGCACTTTCGACCCCATTCACTACGGCCACCTCCGTACGGCTTTCGAAATGCTGCAGGCGTTGCGATTTGAGGAAATCCGCTTCTTCCCCAGTGGTGATCCGCCGCACCGTGGCAGAACCTATGCCGATGCGACAGCGCGCGCCGAAATGGTTCGCGTCGCGATTCGGCAGCAGGCCGGTTTCAGTATCGATGATCGCGAACTCTCACGTGCTGGCCCTTCGTTCACTATTGATACCTTGACGGAGTTGCGGGCGGAATTACCGGGACGGTCATTGGGTCTGATTGTCGGTATGGACGCTTTTTTGGGACTGACGAGCTGGCATCGATGGGATGAGATGCTAGGACTGGCGCACATCATTGTTGCGCATCGTCCCGGCTGGCGGGCCCCTGACATTGGGCCGCTCGGCGAAATACTGTCCGAATTTGGCACCCACCGTGTTGAGGATCTGCACCAGAGCACGCACGGCAGAATTCACATTCATGCCGTAACGCAGCTGGAGATTTCATCCACGGAAATCCGCGAGCTGGTCAGCGCCGGACGTGATCCCCGCTTTCTGATGCCCGATGCGGTGCGTGACGTTATCGAAGCTAGTGGCTGCTACGGAAAATTTGGCGGACAATAGCGCCGACAGAACAGATTTATGGATCTTCGCTTGGCACGGCCAGAATGAGTCAGGGGAGATTGAATTGCAGACAACCAGAGAAAGGTACGAATGAATAGCGAACAACTTGGCGACTTTGTCGTTGCAGCTCTTGATGATGGCAAAGGGCAGAACATAATAAAGCTCGATGTTCGAAGAATGACGAGCGTGACCGATTTCATGGTAGTGGCCAGTGGCACCTCCAGTCGGCACGTTCAGGCGCTCATTGAGGACGTATCACAACGAGCGAAAGAGGCCGACCATCGGCCGATCGGTGTCGAGGGCGAGGAAGGGGGAGAATGGGTTCTGCTGGACCTGTCGGATGTGCTGGTGCACGTCATGCTTCCCAAGGTGCGCCAGTTCTATAATCTGGAGAAACTCTGGTCATTCGGCTCCTCAGGCGAGCTCGCTGCTACTGAATCCTGATCCATGCACATTCGACTCATAGCGGTGGGTGATCGCCAGCCGGCATGGGTGGATGATGCGTTCGGACTCTATACAGCACGCTTTCCACGTGAATGGAAATTTCGCTTCGATAGCATCGCGACTGCGCGGCGCTCAAAGAGCGACAAGTCCAGTCAGGCAATGGCAGCCGAGGGCGAGCAGATCCTGGCAAAGCTGCATCGCGATGAACAACTTGTGTTGCTCGATGAACGCGGCAAGCAGCTGACCAGTCAATCATTGACCGATAACCTCTCAGTCTGGCAAGCAGACGGTCGCGATCTCGCTTTCGTGATTGGTGGGCCGGATGGTGTGTCGGACCACTGTAAGAAGCGCGCTAATTTCACCTGGTCATTATCAGGGCTGACGCTGCCGCATGGCCTCGCACGGGTACTGTTCGCCGAACAAATGTATCGTGCCTGGTCACTGCAAATGGGCCACCCCTACCATCGCGAGTAAGCATGAGTCTTCCCTCCGTCCATTTAGCCTCGTCGTCGCCACGACGACATGAAATCCTGACAATGCTGGGAATTGAGTTCAGTGCGGCTGGCGTTGACGTTGACGAGTCACGCCTGCCGGATGAGGCCGCTGACGAAATGGTGTTGCGTTTGGCCGCGTCGAAGGCAGCCATGGCGATTGCAGGCGAGAGTCAACTGGTTCTCGGCGCCGATACGATGGTCGTGGCTGATGGGCAGCCGTATGGCAAGCCGCGGGACCAGAAGGACGCGTTGCAAATGTTGGCAGCACTATCCAATCGCACGCATCAGGTACTGACCGGGGTTGCGCTACGCTCGCCACACGGAATTCGCACGACGATGTCCAGAACTGACGTGCAATTTCGGGAAATACATCCTGACGAAGCGCTCGCTTACTGGCAAAGTGGGGAGCCCTGCGACAAGGCAGGGGCGTATGCTATTCAAGGCCGTGGCGGTATTTTTGTCGCTGCGATGTCGGGCAGCTACTCAGGCGTTGTTGGCTTGCCTGTTTTTGAAACAACTGAGTTGCTGGCAACTGCCGGTTTTGATGTATTGCGACCACTTGTGGAGTCCTGAGGGATCGGTTTTCTTGCATGACAGATGAGTCAACAAAAGAAGAAATCCTGATCAATGTAACGCCCAGCGAAGTTCGGGCGGCATTGCTCGAGAACGGCGTGTTGCAGGAAGTGCATATCGAGCGCGCTGCACGGCGTGGTCTGATCAGCAATATCTACAAAGGACGAGTTTCACGCGTGCTGCCGGGTATGCAGGCGGCATTTATCGATGTCGGTCTCGAGCGGACCGGGTTTTTGCACGTGTCAGATATCGCTCCGCGGCCCGGCAATGGCGAAACGCGAACGGATTCGCCGCGCATTCAGGATCTTGTCAAAGAAGGTGACGGGTTGGCCGTGCAGGTCGTCAAAGAACCTCTTGGCAACAAGGGCGCCCGACTAACAACATTCATAACTCTGCCGTCACGACATCTGGTGTTGCTGCCAGACGGTGATGGTGTTGGCGTATCGGCGCGCATTGAGGATGAGGGCGAGCGCGAGCGCCTGCGGCAAATGGTTGAGGCGCTGCTCGCAGAGCACGATTTGAAGTGCGGTGTGATTGTCAGAACGGTCGCGGAGGGCGCCGAGACGGAACCGCTGCGTGCTGATCTGAGTTACCTGCTCAAGCTCTGGGAGGTTGTTCAGCAACGGTGCAGCAAGAATCGCGTAAAAACATTGGTCAATGGCGACCTTTCGCTGCCGCTGCGGGTTCTGCGGGATCTTGTGAGCAGCGATGTTGAACGTATACGGGTGGACTCAAAGGAGGATTTCGACGCAATGCATGAGTTTGCCGATACCTTCCTGCCCGAAGTGGCGCCAATGCTTGAGCTGTATAGCCGGCGTCGGCCAATCTTTGATCTACACGGCATTGAGGACGAAATCAGCAAGGCTCTTGATCGAAAAATCTCATTAAAATCGGGTGGTTATGTA
>RCNF010000358.1_pt1 | contig 22858 bp, 18 predicted proteins | sample 2041311 | NCBI WGS metagenome assembly RCNF01 (sample SAMN09708228, study PRJNA481090) | Marine sediment metagenome, whole genome shotgun sequencing project. | biome: marine sediment; feature: ocean; material: sediment; isolation source: Sewage treatment plant 2 marine sediment (STP2) ... | reverse complement strand
GGCTTGAACTGGAGAACCCCATTCGTTGATCGGGATATTAAATTTAAATAGATAACAATCACATCCGGGATTTGCAGTACAGCCACTGCATTCGCAAGCACCCATAACGTTGCTTTCCCCGTTTTCTAGAGCCTCCTGATTGCTGAAAGAACAACCATCAACATTACCACAGGAGGTGAAACCTTCTTCAAGGAAATCAGCTAGTGTTTTTGGTTTGTATTCGAATACCTGAGGTCCTCCCATCCAGGGAATTGGATCTAAGGTGGCATCACCTAGTTCAACAGCACCGCTATAACTGCCTTCAAAATCATCGCGATTCACCCATTCAGCGGAAAATCTTCCGGAGGGTTGAGGTAATTTCACTTCAGCCCCAGATACAAAAATAGTGACCGTGTTTCCGTATCTGATCCAGAAAAAATCCATATCAATTGGCGCCCAGTCGGCATCAACTGCACTCGCATCATAGCCAGATGCTGGATCATAAAAGAGCCCAAGTGAATACTGGGTGTTTTGATCAAAGGCCCTGGGCCAATCATGGTGAGCCACATGCATATTGTCCGTACCCGGTTCTGTATTCAAATTTAAGACAATTCTTCCGTAATCTGTCGGGTGCATCGTTGGTATTTCAGCTCCAAAAACAACACCGCCGATATACCAAGTATTATTCTCTGGCAAATCCTCCAGCCCATTGGAACAGTGAACCGAGGCGGGAATTTGGGGGTTGGAATACCCACAGGTCCAAGGGTCAGCAACTGGCCAGGAACCCGGAGGCATATCTGGCATATTTATAGTACTCCGCCATGTAGCTAAAATATTAGCATGTTCCTCTGGTTTTTCTGGCAAGTTTTCAGGTACTGGGTCGCCACCCCAGACGTTATATTCAACCATATCAAGGCGAACATCAAGTTTTTGCTTGTCTTCTTCCGTCCATCCCAGTTGGGTTGTGATCTCATCTAACGTTTCCATTTCCGGGAGACCATACTCTTCGACAAAAGTGAACGGCTTAGGTGTAGGGGTAGGTGTTGGGGTAGGTGTTGGGGTGGGAGTAGGGGTATCTGGAAGCACGACCTGTTCAAGAGATGCTATCTCTTCATCGGTGGGTTTTGTGCACCCCAGACAGCAAAACAAAACTATTAGTAAAACCAGGATAAGAACAGGATAATAGGTTTTCTTCTCACTCATAGTGCGCTCCTTGAATATTATTCTGCTAGAGGGCTTTTCTTGTATTTTATAGTTATTGTTATATTTGAATCAACAACAGGTTTCCCAAAAAGTTATCAGAAAATTGGTAGAGAAACTCATCATTAAAATTAATTGACAGGAATACTAATAAAAGAAAACACCATCCTGAATGGATACCCTGATGATGTTGGCAGCAGCTTGGCTTCGATGAGGGCGTAATGTATGGTCAAGCACTTTGATACAACTTGATTTCTAGTAGTGTACACAATGAACTCGGGGATGTCAATAAAAGCTCATCCCTTCCTATGGCGCGAGAGCCATTTCATGTATAATGCAGACATGTCCGATTTCCGCTTTTTTCAACCCATTGTGATCCGATATGGCGACCTGGATCCCCAGGGCCATGTCAACAACGCTGGTTTTTTAACCTTTATGGAGCATGCCCGGGTAGCATATATCCGGCAGCTTGGTTTGTGGGATGGAAAAACATTCCTGGAAATTGGATTCATACTGGCTCGGGTAGAGCTGGATTATAAAGCGCCGATCCTGATGACCGATGAGGTTGAGGTTGGGGTGCGGGTTTCACGGCTGGGCAATAAGAGCCTGGATATGGAATACCTGATCAAAGAATCGGTCACAGGGATAGTTTTTGCAGAAGGAAAAACGGTTCAGGTTGCCTATGATTACCATGATAAAAAGACCATTCCCCTGCTAGAGTCCTGGCGGGAGGCGATCTTAGAGTTTGAAGGCGAGGATATACATACTATTTAAGGTGATAAATGAAAAAACTGCCAGAATTTGATCAGACCTATTTAACCGAAATTCTGATGGAATTATTAAATATACCCAGCCCAACCGGATATACGGAACAGGCTATTGTGTTTCTGGAAGAAAAATTAAAGGAAACACCTGATTTACTTTTACAGAGAACATCCAAGGGGGCCTTGATTGCCAGTTGGGCTGGAGAGAAAAACACCAGTCCGCGCGGAATAACAGCTCACGTGGATACGTTGGGCGCGATGGTTAAGGAAATCAAACCCAACGGCCGCCTGAAGCTGAGCCAACTTGGGGGATACACCTGGAACACCATCGAAGGAGAGGGCTGCACGGTATTCTCCAGTGCTGGCGACCCCCTCCGCGGTACAGTTCTGCTTAATAAGTCTTCCGGACATGTGCATGGTAAGGAAGTTGGTTCAACCCCTCGCTCCGAGGCGACAATGGAGGTCCGGTTGGATTTCCAGACCACCACAATTGAAGAGACCAGGGAAGCAGGTGTAAGGGTGGGAGATTTTGTAGCTTTTGATCCGCGGGTTGAATCCAACCAGGGATTTATTCGATCCCGCCATCTGGACGATAAAGCCTCTGTAGCTTGCCTGCTGGCAGCAATTAAAGCGCTCGATACTGCCGGATTAAAACCCGCTCAGAAGACAATTTTCCATTTCAGCAATTACGAGGAAGTTGGGCATGGAGCAGCCTCGGGTTTCCCTGAAGGGTTAAAAGAATTACTTGCTGTAGATATGGCGGCGGTAGGAGAGGGACAGACTTCTGATGAGTTTCATGCCACTCTTTGTGTCAAGGATTCCGGGGGGCCCTATCACCACGGCCTAAGCCAGCGGCTGAGGACCCTGGCTGATGAGTATAAGATTCCTTACAAAGTGGATATTTATCCCTATTATGGTTCTGATGGAGAAGCCTATTGGCGAGCAGGCGGGGATGTCGCAGTTGCTTTGATCGGTCCCGGTGTAGATGCCTCCCATAATTATGAAAGAACCCACACGGATTCATTAATTTCCACTACGAGGTGGATCCTGGCCTATCTTCTGAGTTAGTCCGATCTTATTGAGAGTGTTCATGTGGGAAAAATAGATTTTCAGGCTGCGAGAAAACGCATGGTTGAGAGGCAAATAGCCGGTCGGGGAATCACCTCGCCACGCATCCTGGAGGCATTCTTAGATACTCCCCGTCATAAATTTGTACCTAAAGCCCAACATCTCTTTGCCTACGAAGATGGTCCATTACCCATTGGGAAAGGACAAACGATTTCCCAGCCTTATATTGTGGCGTACATGACCAAAACCTTGGATCTGGAAGGCAATCAACGGGTGCTGGAAATTGGAACAGGCTCTGGTTACCAGGCTGCTATTCTCGGAAAATTAGCCAAAGAGGTATATACCGTTGAACGCCATCCCGCGCTGGCTGAAAGCGCTGAGCAACTCTTTCAGGATCTTGGTTATAAGAACATTCAGGTTCATGTGGGGGATGGTACCAGGGGATTGCTGGATTTTGCCCCTTATGATGCAATTATGGTCACAGCGGCCGCCCCTGAGGTTCCTGGACCCTTACTGGATCAACTTGTAGATGGGGGAAGGTTAATTATGCCTGTTGGAGGCAGGGTTGGGCAGGTTCTTCATCTTTATCAACGCCAGGGTAAGGAATTTACCAGGGAGGATCTCACACCCGTAGCTTTTGTTCCCTTGATTGGAGCTCATGGTTGGCCATTGGGGTAACCGAAAGGCCAACCTTTCTGAATGTAAAAAAAATCCCCGGGGTTTTTTCCGGGGATTTCGTTATTCAAAATATAACTTACAGCCAATTCATGGTTGTCAGGACAACCGGCCGTTTTTTTGTTTTACTGTAAAGGAATGAACGAATGGTATGCACCAGTTCGTTATGTAAATCTCCCTGAGTTTTTTCAACAACCTCAACAATTTTTTGCCGGGTCTGCTCGATAATATCATCCTCGTCGTGTTTGTAAACAAATCCACGGGAAATGATCTCTGGTTCTTCATGCAGTTTTCCCTTTCTATCCAGGACCAGGCTGATCAGTACAACCCCATCCTGGGCGAGCTGTTCTCGTTCCCGAACGACACTGGGTCCGATTTCACCTACGCGGGATCCATCCACAAAAACATAATTTCCGGGGATACGATCCTTGATTGCTAATTTTCCGTCATCAAATTCAATAACCTCGCCATTTTCAATCACCAGGACATTATCGGCTGGAAATTCAGATTCTTCTGCCAATACTTTGTGCTGTTTAAGATGCCTTAATTCTCCGTGAACGGGGATTAAGTACTGGGGATTAACGATATTCAACATTAACTTCATTTCGTCCTGGTTGGCATGTCCAGAGACATGTACACCCCCGGCAAGAGGTTCGTAAACAACATTGGCTCCCCGGCGGAACAGACGATTGATGGTTTTAAAGACGGTTTCCTCATTGCCTGGAATGGCGTGAGACGAGAGCACTATTGTATCGTCCTTGATCAAGTCAAAACGTTTATTAGTTCCTCGCGAAAGTCTTCCCATTATTGAATAGGGTTCTCCCTGGGATCCGGTTGCCATCAACACCACATCCTTGGGTTTCATTTTAAGGGCTTCTTCTAATCCGACCTCAATATCGGGAGGGATTTTCAGGTAGCCTAGTTTTTTAGCCATCTTGGAGTTTTGGGTCATGCTGTAACCGACAAACGCAATTTTGCGTCCATAACGATCAGCGGCGTCAATGACTTGCTGCATTCTTGATACAAGTGAGGCAAAGGACGCCACGATGATCCGACCCGGTGCTGAGCGGAATACTTTGTCCAGGGAGTCATTAATCACCATTTCAGAGGGAGTCCAACCCGGTTTGTCAGAGTTCGTGGAATCTGCCAGTAATGCCAGCACTCCTCTCCCGGAGAATTCTGCCAGCTTAGCAAAATCGGTTGGCCATCCATCAACCGGGGTAGGGTCAAATTTGTAGTCTCCTGTGTGAACGATCAATCCATCTGGACAGGAAATTCCCAGGCCTACGCTGTCCGGAATGGAGTGGCAGACATGGAAAAATTCCACTTCAAAGGGACCGATATTCACCATTTCTCCAGCTTGCACGGTCTGGATGCTGGTTTTATCCAGCAAGCCATTTTCGGACAAGCTGACTTCAATTAAACCCCTTGTGAGGCGAGTTGCGTACACCGGGACGTTTACTTCTTCCAGTACGTGCGAAATCGCTCCCACATGGTCCATGTGGCCGTGAGTGATGACTATCCCTCTCACCAAGTCCTTGTTCTCTTTAATATATTCGAAATCAGGGATGATGTAATCGATTCCCAGCATATCATTGTCGGGGAACATGATGCCCGTATCAACGATAAGGATATTCTTTCCGTATTCGTAGACCATCATGTTTTTGCCAACTTCCCCTAGACCACCTAAGGGAATAATTCTTAGTTTGTTTTTACTCATTTGTTATCCTTCATTATGTATTCCTGCCAGGTTCAGCTGCTGCCGAAACCCTGGTAGGATTAAGTTTCAAGTAATAAAATACCCGGTCCGTATCTAACCGGCCGGGCAGTGCTTTTGGATACTATTATTTAGGAAAATATCTCTCGATACAACTTAAACTAAATGGATCGTATAGCATGTACAGTGTTTGCTGGTATACAACTACCAGCCGGGGCTCCTATTCCAGAAGCCGAAGTGATTCTATCACCTAAGCCCTGTTTTGTCAAAAGCTGGTGGAGGCGAATAAAACAGGTAATGTCTATAAAAAAAATAGTGTGGATGGTTTATGATCCACACTATTTTTGATTTTACAAATCAGCTGCTTACATCATGCCAGGCATGCCGCCGCCCATGCCGCCCATTCCTCCGGGGGGCATCATATCGGCATCATCTTTCGGCTCATCTGCGATAAGCGCTTCTGTGGTGAGGATCATCGCCGCAATGGAGGCTGCATTCTCGAGTGCGCCGCGGGTAACCTTGGCAGGATCAATTACTCCGGACTCAACCATGTCAACATATTCCTCGGTGAGGACATCATAGCCAATGCGGGTATTTTTATTCTCTTCCTGTTTTCGGCGTACGTTTTCCAGGATAACTGCCCCATCTTTCCCTGCATTTTCAGAAATTTTTCGCAGTGGTACTTCCAGGGATTTGCGAACAATCTTCACACCCACCTGGGCATCAACATAATCCATTTTGAGTTTGTCGATGGCCTTGGTGGCGTTAATCAACGCTACGCCGCCACCAGGAACGATGCCTGCCTCAACAGCAGCGCGGGTTGCGGAGAGTGCGTCTTCCACACGGTGTTTCTTTTCTTTCAGTTCAGTTTCAGTTGCTGCACCAACTCGAATAATCGCCACACCACCGGAAAGTTTTGCAAGACGTTCCTGTAACTTTTCGCGGTCGTAGTCGCTGGAGCTGGCGTCGATCTCGTTCCTGATCTGCTGGATGCGGCCCTTGATTTGTTTATTGTCTCCTGCGCCGCCGACCAGGGTGGTGTCGTCCTTGGTGGAGATCACCTTTTCGGCTTTACCAAGATCATCAACGGTTGCACTGTCCAATTTGCGGCCCAATTCTTCAGAGATCACTGTGGCACCAGACAGGATAGCGATATCCTGGAGCATGGCTTTACGGCGGTCACCAAATCCGGGGGCTTTAATTGCCAGGACGTTAACCATACCGCGCAATTTGTTAAGCACCAGGGTGGCAAGAGCTTCACCATCAACATCTTCAGCAATAATAACCAGATCTCGTTTACCCATCTGAACCAATCGTTCCAGCAGAGGAACCAGGTCCTGAGCGGAGGAAATTTTGGAATCATGGATTAACAAATTTGGTTCTTCAATTACCGCTTCCATATCCTCGGCATTGGTGACAAAATATGGGGAAAGGTAACCGCGGTCAAACTGCATACCTTCTACATACTCGGTTTCAAATGCCAGAGTTTTTGATTCCTCAACGGTGATTACGCCATCTTTGCCGACTTTGTCCATCACGTCTGCAATAAGTTCACCGATTGAACGGTCCTGGGCAGAAATGCTAGCTACATTGCCAATTTCTTCTCTGGTTGTAACATCAATGGCACTTTTACCGAGTTCCTCGGAAATTGCCTTGGCGGCAGCCTCAATACCCAGTTTGAGTAACATGGGATTTGATCCTGCTGCCAGATTTTTCATACCCTCGGTGACGATGGAATGAGCCAGAAGGGTTGAAGTGGTGGTGCCATCACCAGCGATGTCGTTGGTTTTGGTGGCTGCTTCTTTCAGCAGCTGCACACCCATATTTTCAAATTTATCCTTAAGCTCAATTTCCTTAGCGACAGTCACACCATCATGGGTGATTGTGGGGCTACCGAAGCTTCGGTCCAGGGCAACGTTGCGGCCTTTTGGACCCAAGGTGGTGATAACGGCTTTCGCCAGCTTATCCATCCCGACCTGAAGTTTCCGTCGGGCTTCTTCTGAAAAAACAATTTGCTTTCCTGCCATAGATTTCTACTCCTTCCTTCGTAAAAAAGAAAACACATTTATATGATAAATACTCCTCCCTAAATTAATATCGGGCTAAAGCTGCCTTTGCCCTGGAGGTTTAGCAGTCCAGATATTTGACTGCTAAGTAGCGGGTAATATGATAACTTTCTTCCAAATGAAAGTCAAGTTTTAATAAAAGGCATTAATATGATTCTTATATAAATCTGAGAGGAGTGGAAAAGAAAATAATCAAGTACTGAGCTTCCTTGTCGAAGGGAGTGGATGATTAAGGAGCCGGGGTTGCCTCCAATGAATAGCAGATGGATTCATTTTCCGCCACAATGCTCATCAAGGTGGGATCGCCACTGTAGCTTACTTTTAACTCCGCCATGACCTCTAAGGCTTCCGGGCAATAATTCCGGCCGGGACGGCTGAGCGCAGCAAGCACAGATCCGTAACGGGCGAAATAATAGGCGACATCAAAATTGTTTAATTCCAGGGCTTGTACGGCAGCGCCGCCCACTTCATTTTCTTCTGCAGAACATCCCACCACCGCACATTTTAAAACAGGCAAGGCGCCCTCGTAATTTCTAGCTCTGACATAAATATCCCCCAGCTGACCATATGTGTTGGCGTTGGTAGGATTGATGGCAATGGCTTTTTCCCCGTTTACAGCTGCGATGAAAAATTCACCATCCCGGGAATAGGTTTTGGCAATTGCAATATAGGGGAGCGCGTCCTCAACCCCATTGGATTGGTTGATTGCTATAGCTTTGGCAAAATAATCTAATGCGGTGTCATATACTTTTAATGCCCGATAGATAACACCAATCCGCAAATATAGAAATGTCAGATTAGGATTGATTTCGGCAGCCTTCTCAAATTCCTCAATGGCATAGCGATATTCACCCAGTGTTTCCAACACTGTCCCATAGACCCGGTGAGTATCCATTAACTCGGGACCCTGCTGGACTGCCAACCGGGCAGCTTCCTCTGCCTGGGCTTTTTGATTTTGATCCAAGAGAACCTCTGCATAAAATGCCAAAGCCAAACTGTTGTTTGGATCGAGATTAATTGCCAGGTTTGCAGCTTGTTCGGCTTCATTTAGCCATTGCTGTTTTTCCTGATCACTGGCAGCTGAGGAAGTTGAACTCCAATCCAGCACCAGGGCACGTATGGCCTGGACAGTACTGTCATCCGGGGAGCCTTCAGCTGCGAGCTGGATCTCCTGGCGTGCTAACGATAGTCGTTCTGTCCGCTCTTCAGTCGTGGATAACAGAGCAGATGAATATGTCAACAGCCTGGCCAATTCAGCCCGAACCAGAGCATTGTCGGGATGAAGTTCCAATACATCATAATAAGCATCTATCGCATCTTTTCCTGCAGGATCATAGATCTTGCCAGCTTCAAAGTAAGCTTGCCCTTCCTGAACGAGTGAATCCACTGTTCGGGTTGCGGTTGGTGTAGGTAGAAAAAGAGGTTCAAACTGTCCTGCAGGATTATTTACCTCAAGAGCGAACCACAAACCAACAGCAATCAAAGCCACCAGGATTAAGACCCGGTTTAAATTAAATGCAGGCTTGGATTTACTGAATGTAGGTCGTTTACCGGTTAATTTTCGATCCATTAGATTTGTGTCGCTTGACTTTTAGTTATTAATCAATGCCAGGATTTGTAGTTTTTGTTTAAAGAATAAGTTTTTTATGGTCAGGGATTTTCAGGGGCAGCAGTTCAGGGGGTCGGTGTTATTTCGATCAGATTTTCAGTGCATATGGCCAAACCTTCATTTGCGTTGATGACAGCAATATCATTATCTGAAACTTGACCAAGCATGGTTTGAAAAACCGGCACAGCTTCTTCGCATTTGTTCATCCGAGCCAGCGTGAGACCATAGGCGGAAAATATTTCTATCACCCGGGGTTTATAGGAAAGTGGTACGCCTTCCACAATATCTCCGTTATCTGTTGTTCCACCCCTCACTGCCAGAGTAAGGTAAATTAACGCCTGATCGTATTCTCTGTTTCTAAAATAGAGAACACCTAAATTTCCTTGCATTAGTGGATCCGTCGGAGCATCCTTGGCTGCCAGGTCTCCGTATTGGATTGCTTTATTATAGATACCATCCAGAAGATAGATGCGCGAGATCTCATAATCTGGAGTCGGATCAGAGGGATTGAGGGCATTTGCCTGGCTGAAGGATGTTACTGCTTTGTCATTTTCTTGGTTCGCAAAATAACAATATCCCAACATCAAGTGAAGATTAGGAATGGCATTATTGATATTTAGGGCACTCTGGTATTCCCGGATTGCCTCACTGAAATTACCCGTCCAATATAGCACATAACCCCGAGCCCGGTGAGTCTCCAATAAATTTGGACCTAATTCCAGGGCCTGAAGGGATTCAATACTTGCCTCTTCATAATTCTGGTTGTCAATCAGGATTTCTGCATAAACTGCGTGAGCCAGTGGGTTCTTCTCCGCCAAAGTCAAAGCTCGTTTGATAGAAACTTCAGCTCCAATCAGATCTCCTAAAAAATCCAGCGCCCAGGCTTTCATAACGTGACCAAGGGGATTGTCTGGGTTACGGAGTAAGGCTAACTCAGCGTTTTCGAGGGCTTCCTCTGAGTGACCAGCCAGGATTTGAACCCTGGCCAGAGAAACGTAGAGGGATGAATCTTCGGGATTAGCAAGAATAGCCTCTCGGTAGGCGTCTATGGATTGGCTGAGTTTGCCTTCCTCAAACAATGCCTGGGCCCGGTTAGTATACGTTTCGGGATTCTCGGTTGGGGTCACCGTCGGTATAAAAGGAGGTTCAATATCAGGAACAACGGCTTGATTAAAATATACTACAACAGCGATAAGCGCTACCAGGACAATAATCCGCCAGGGATTAGCTCTCTTCCGAGGTTTTTTGGTCATTTTCCAATTGCTGCCGCTAAGGTACATGCGCACATCTTACCACTGTCGTAAAAAATGCGTCAAGCTTTTCCTGCAGTCCCTGCGGGTCTGTTCCGGAATGAAGAGGGAGGTCTTCACTTGCGCAACAACTCCCTCTCGGCTAGAATGGGACCATGCAATTTGATGTTTTTACCCTTTTTCCAGAAGTATTTTCCCCTTACCTGGAATCGAGCATTCTTTATCGCGCACAGGAAATGGGGCACCTCGAGGTAGGTATCTACAATATCAGGGATTGGACTTCGGACAAACACCATGTTACGGATGAACCACCCTATGGAGGCGGAGGGGGCATGGTCATGAAACCAGAGCCAATTTTTTCAGCGGTGGAAGAGGTCCTGGGTGATCCACCCTGCTGTCCGATAATCATGATGACCCCTCAGGGTGAGCTTCTAACGCAGAAGTTAGCCTACAGCCTGGTAGAGAATTCCAGGTTGGGAATAGTTGCTGGTCATTATGAAGGGATTGATGAGCGGGTGCGGAAACATCTGATCACCCAGGAAATATCTATCGGCGATTATGTTTTGACAGGGGGAGAGCTGCCGGCATTAGTATTAATTGATATTCTTACCCGCTTGATTCCGGGAGTTTTGGGGGACCCACAGGCTGCAGAAAACGACTCACATGCCAGCGGGTTGTTGGAATATCCACACTATACAAGGCCTGAAGATTATCGCGGTTGGCAAGTTCCAGAAATACTCCGGTCAGGACATCATGCCAAGATTAATCGTTGGCGTCGGAATCAAGCCTTAAAAAGAACGCTGGAGCGAAGACCTGAACTATTAGATGATTTTGAACTATCCAAAGAGGATCAAGAATTCTTAGACCAATTGGCAAACAGTGAACCACCACTATCAGACGATTCCCCTCTAACGGGCTGATTTTTTTCAATCAAAATCTTCTGTCAATTACTCTCCTCGATTTCAATTTATTATCTCGATAAAACTCACTCGGTTGTGATATTTTTTCAATCTAGAAACCAAGCCCCCTGAAGAGCCGACTACAAGCGCCTGGAAATCGATTTTATAACCCTCCGGCAGCACTCCTTAAAATATTAACATCCTATAAGAAAGCCTCTTTTAGCACCCTCATTTCTTGACTGCTAAGTACCACCATGATAGACTATAAACCGTTATTAGCAGTCTACCATTGAGAGTGCTAAACGCAAAATAACCTTATGGATGGATTAACTGAAAGACAAAAACTTGTCCTTGCCCTGGTGGTTCGCGATTATGTAGATTTCGCTGAACCAATTAGCTCTAGGCGCTTGGTGACGAATTATCACCTGGATTATAGCTCAGCGACCATTCGCAAGGACATGGCTGTACTCGAGCAGCGAGGATTTTTACGCCAGCCTTACACCTCTGCCGGCCGAGTACCTACCAAAGCTGGATATAGATATTTTGTCCAACAATTAATGGGATCTGATGAATTGCCAGCGCATATTCAAGAGATGATCCGCCACCAGTTTTATCAAGCCCGGAATGATGTGGATGATTGGATTTCATTATCGGCTTCAGTACTTGCTCAGCACAGCAAGGTTGCATCGATTGTGACACCGCTTCATACAGAGAAAGCCCGATTGAAACACATAGCTCTATTATCTACCCGGGGACGACAGGTGATGCTCGCTATCATCCTCAATAGTGGAGAGGTGCACCAACAAACACTGGTTTTGGAAGATACTCTGTCCCAGGATCAATTAAACGATACCGCAGAACAGATTAATCAATTGTCGGCAGGCATGGATTCTAAAGAGCTAGAAAAGATTATCAGCGATATTCAAGGCTCTCCGCTGGAAGAAGTATTTGCGGTAGTATCCCAGGTAATTAAGCAAGCTGAGGTGATTTCTTCCGGGGATGTCTATCGGGACGGAGTGGCAAATATGCTTTCTGAACCAGAGTTTGCTGAACCGGAAAAAGCAAAAAAGACCCTGGAGTTATTTGAGGATCGAGTAATGCTGGATGACCTTTTATCCAGGACAGTATTCGAACGAAATGCCTCAGGTGTACATGTGATCATTGGTGGTGAGGATACCTGGGAACAGTTGGATGATTGCTCATTGATCATTGCTAGATATGGCTCGAGAGAACATGCAATGGGTGCGGTAGGAATTCTTGGTCCAGTTCGGATGGCATATAGCCGGGGTGTCTCTACTGTCCGGTTTGTATCAGAGCTTATGAGTGAGCTAATATCGGAATCCATGAGCAATTGAAATCGAGTTTAAAGGAGATTATTCAGGTATGAAAAGTGAAAATAAGAAGGAAGAAACACCAGAGATCAAGATGGAGCAGAACGATTCCGCACTCAATGAGGAAGGTATCCTTGAGGAATTAGATCTTGATCCCGATCTTGAGGATGAGTTAGAAGATCTTTCTCTAGAGGAGCAGGTAGCTGCTTTACAGATGTCACTGGATGAAATGGAGATCAAAGCAGAAGAGTACCTGGATGGTTGGCAGAGAGCACGGGCAGAATTCGCGAATTATAAAAAGCGGGTACTAAGGGATCACACCGAAATACACCAATCAGCTCGGGGAGATGTAATCAAACTTTATCTTGATATTGCTGATGACCTGGAAAGAGCTTTGCAAGAAAAACCCGGAGATGGAGAAGGAGAGGCCTGGGCAGATGGAATTGAGATCATTTTTCAAAAACTACGCACACGACTTGCGTCGGAAGGGATTAAACCGATGAACCCGTTGGGGGAAGAGTTTGATCCAAACATTCATGAAGCGTTGATGAAGGAAGAAAGCGATGAATACGAATGCGGGCAGATCATAGAAGTAATGCAGGAAGGCTACTGGATTGGAGACAAGGTATTGCGTCCGGCCTTGGTTCGAGTGGCCGCATAGTATGGAATTATCAGCTTACATAATAATGAGACAAATTGGAGGAAAATATGGCAAAAATCATAGGGATTGACTTAGGAACAACAAACTCTGCTGTTGCAGTGATGGAAGGCGGCGAACCAACAATTATCCCATCTGCAGAGGGTGACCGCCTTGTTCCATCTGTAGTAGCGATGAATAAAAATCATGAACGTCTGGTAGGCAGACCGGCCAGAAACCAGGCTGTTGTAAACCCGGAAAATACCATTACATCCATTAAGAGATTTATGGGTGGTAAATTTTCTTCCCCGGGAGTTGAACGGGCAAGAAAAATGGTTACCTACGATATGACGGAAGCTCCTAATGGGGATGTTCGGGTTGAAATGGATGGGAAAGAATATTCTCCCCCTGAAATCTCGGCCATGATCCTGGCAAAAATCAAAGCAGACGCTGAAGACTATCTGGGTGAACCAGTAACCCAGGCAGTGATCACTGTTCCGGCTTATTTCAATGACAGCCAGCGCAATGCAACCAAAGATGCTGGAAAAATTGCTGGATTGGAAGTTTTACGGATCATTAATGAGCCAACGGCTTCTTCCCTTGCATATGGGTTGGATAAAAAACAAAATGAAGTTATAGCAGTTTACGATCTTGGAGGAGGCACTTTTGATATCTCCATCCTTGATGTTGGAGAAGGTGTTTTCCAGGTTCGATCGACCAGTGGTGATACTTTTCTGGGTGGTGATGATTTTGATCAGAGAATTATAGATTTCCTGGCTGACGAGTTTAAGAAAGAAGAGGGAATTGATCTTCGGGATAACCAGCGCCAGGCAATGCAACGGTTAAAAGAAGCAGCTGAGAAAGCAAAAATTGAGCTTTCCACTATGCAGCAAACTGAAATCAATTTGCCTTATCTCACGGCGGATGCTTCTGGTCCGAAACACCTGGTAAGAAAATTTACTCGCGCAAAGCTGGAGCAGCTCACCGGGGATTTAATCGAAAAATCATTGAAGCCTGTGAAACAGGCCTTGGACGATGCCGGACTAAAAACAACAGATATCAATGAAATTGTATTGGTTGGCGGTATGACTCGCATGCCTGCAGTACAGGAAGCAGTCAGTGAATTTTTCGGGAAGCCCCCTCACAGAGGCGTTAATCCTGACGAAGTAGTCGCTATTGGCGCTGCCATTCAGGCAGGTGTCCTGGGTGGAGATGTTGACGACTTGTTGCTTCTTGATGTTACTCCATTGACTCTATCCGTAGAGACTCTGGGTGGTGTGGCTACACCGTTAATTGAGCGGAATACCACTATTCCCGCCAGGGAAAGCCAGACTTTTTCAACAGCCAGTGACAGCCAGTCACAGGTGGAAATCCATGTGCTGCAAGGTGAACGTGCCATGGCCGTTGATAATAAATCTCTTGGACGCTTTATACTGGATGGAATTCCGCCAGCGTCAAGGGGTATACCCCAGATCGAAGTTACCTTTGACATTAATGCCAACGGTATTCTGGAAGTTACCGCGAAGGATAAAGCAACTGGAAAAACCCAGAACATCACTATCACTGCCAGTTCGGGGTTAAGTGATGAAGAAGTAGACAAAATGCGGCAGGAAGCAGAACGCCATGCTGAGGAAGATAAAGCCAATAAAGACCAAATTGAAACCCGCAACAATGCCGACACCCTGGCTTACACAGCAGACAAAACCCTGCGGGATCTAGGTGATAAAGTACCTGAGGAAATTAAAACTGAAGTAGAAGCTAAAATTGCCGAAGTTCGTACAGAATTAGAGCAAGAAACCATCAACGCAGAACGTTTACGGGAGCTAACAAACTCTCTGTCCACTTCTCTGCAAAAGATCGGGGAAGCTGCTTATCAAAGTGCAGGGGAAGCTGGTGATGGGATGCCTGGAGCAGAACCCGGATCAGAGGATACAGGGGACGGAAGCGGTGAAGAAGGCGATGTTGTAGAAGGTGAATTTGAGGATGTCTAATCCGCTTGAATAAAAATTAATCCAAGCCGGGGAATTGATATTTTCACTCCCCGGTCTTTGGGTTTTAGTCAGGTTTAGTGGTATTATGCAGGATTTCATACGGTAAATGTTATGACAAAACGTGATTATTATGAAGTGTTGGGTGTATCTCGGGATGCATCTGAAAGTGACCTGAAAAGCGCATTCCGAAATCTGGCCAGGAAGTATCATCCAGATGTAAACGATGCTCCTGACGCGGAAGAAAAATTTAAAGAATTTAACGAAGCCTATGGAGTTCTATCAGATGCCGATAAGCGTGCAGCCTATGACCGCTTTGGCCATCAAGGAGTAAGAGGTCCTGGTGGTGGACCAGGGTTTGAGTCCGTCGATTTTACAGATTTTGCAGATATATTCGGTGATATGTTCGGGTTTGGTGGCTTTGGTGGACGATCACGAACCGCAAGTAGAACTGCTCCGCGCAGAGGGGCAGACCTGCAGTACCAGGCAACAATTTCTTTTAAAGAAGCGGTGTTCGGCGCCGAAAAAGAAATTGACATAACCAAGGATGAAACCTGTGAAACCTGCCATGGGGATGGCGCTAAACCAGGCACTTCACCGAAAACCTGTCCAGAATGCCAGGGGAGAGGCGAGGTTAGACAAACACGGCAAACACTACTGGGCGCTATGGTCCAGGTTACAACCTGTCCGGCTTGTTCGGGCAGGGGCAAAGTAATTGACTCGCACTGTCCAACCTGTCACGGAAGAGGAAAAGTCCATAATTCACGCCGGAAGAAAATAAGTATCCCAGCGGGTGTAGACGATGGTACTCGCATCAGATTGGGTGGAGAAGGACAACCCGGCGAGAATCATGGCCCTCCCGGAGACCTTTATCTGATCGTCCGGGTAAGGCCACACAAGTATTTCAGGCGTAGAAACAATGACATCCTGCTGGATTTAAACATTAATATTCCCCAAGCCACTCTTGGAGCAGAAGTGAAGGTTCCTACTGTTGATGGCGACGTAAAACTCAAAATCCCGACGGGAACTCAGCCGGGCAAAATTATCCGCATGAGAGGGAAAGGTGTACCCTACCTGAGGAGCAGCTCTCGCGGGGATCAATTGGTGATAGTTAATGTGACCATTCCAAAACGACTGGATGAGGAAGAGAGAGATCTCTTTGAGAAATTGGCGGGGAAAATGGATAGTGAGGTTCTACCCCAGGAACGGGGGTTTTTTGATAAATTAAAAAATGTTTTAGGCGGATGAACAGATTCGTTGAAAAATTTTACCAAGTGCAAAACTAAGCATAAAAGCAGAGGTTTGCACTTTTTTGATATTTATGGAGATAAATAATTCCACAAAATCATGGTTAATGGTCAGTATCACGGTTGAACAGGAAGAAGCTGACCTGGTTGCAAATACCTTAAGGGAGATTGTACCTGGAGGATTGGTACTGGAACGAGTCTATGGAGGGGTTTTTCCTCACGAGTTGGATCTGATTAGAGTTCCGGTCCGGGTATTTGGATATCTTCCAGTTGATCAAAAACTAGAGATCCGCCGGAAAGAAATAAATGACGCTCTTCAAAATTTGAAAGGAATAACCTCCCCGCCTGACCCGATATTTTCTTCCCTTAAAGAGCAAGATTGGACAACGGCCTGGCAGAAAGACTATCATCCGATTCCTCTCGGCTCTCGTCTAATTGTGGTCCCTTCCTGGTTGAAAAATCCAAAACCAGAACGCATTCCTTTGTTTATTGATCCCGGAATGGCATTTGGATCTGGCACCCATCCAACAACCCAGTTATCTTTGATATTAATAGAAAAATGTTTGATGGAGGATGATCCCACTGAGATGCTTGATATCGGGTGCGGATCCGGCATTCTGGCCATCGCTGGAGCTAAGTTGGGGGTTAGTTTTGCCCTGGGACTGGATATCGATCCTGACGCGATCAGGGTTTCAAGAAATAACGCAGAAAAAAATCGAGTAGATGATAAAACCAGTTTTATTCTGGGATCTGTAAAACAAATAATCGAGGAAGAAATTTTGGTCCCCCGATCTGCTCTGGTTGTTGCAAATATCATAGCCCCAATTTTAATCCGGTTGTTTAATGATGGCTTAAAGGATATTGTCTTGCCTGGAGGCAATTTAATCATATCTGGAATACTGGAAGAACAATTATCCGGGATGTTGAGTTTACTGGCTGACCAGGATTTTTCCCTTAAGGAACAGCATCAGCAGGGTGAATGGATTGGCTTGTGGGGGAAAAGAGAGGAGAATTAACAGCTGATAGAGCTGGAAATTCATAGGTATAATACTGGGTGGAAAGGAAAACCACAATCCTTATACGCAGATACCCAGAAGGAGCAATCATGACAGATCTCCATCCTGATATTGAACGAATATTAATTTCTGAAGAAGATATTCAGAAGAGAGTAACCGAACTCGCCGCAGAAATTGATCGAGATTATCGCAATGAAGACCTGGTTGTGTTGATAGGCATTTTAAAAGGAGCCTTTATCTTTACAGCAGACCTTTCCCGAAAAATGACGGTACCACATATGGTAGATTTTATGTCCATCTCTAGTTATGGAGACCAGGCTGTTTTTGACGGGGCGGTTCGTTTGATCATGGATCTCCGGAAGCCGATCATTGATCAACATGTAATTGTTGTGGAAGATATCGTAGACTCAGGGCATACCATGAATTATCTTTATCAATCGCTGAAGGGAAGAAATCCGGCATCACTTAAGGTCTGCACTCTGTTTAAAAAAGAGCGAGACAGTCTTGAAGTCCCGCTTGATTATGTAGGTTTTGATCTTCCGGATGTCTGGGTGGTTGGTTATGGTTTGGATTATGCCGATACCCACCGCACCCTACCTTATATTGCTGAGTTAAAAAAAGAAGTATATACCTGAGAGATTTCATATTAAAAAGGTAAGTAATTCAAGATCAATTATTAAGAGTATCTGATTTTTTGGATAATCCAGTCCTTATCTTATTGATGATGTCTATTCGAGAAAGATCAATCCGAACTGATGGAATCGTCCTGCGGCGGAGGGATTTTGGAGAATCCGACCGCATTCTGGTATTGTTTACCAGGAAATTGGGACGTGTCTCTGTGATCGCGAAGGGAGCTAGGAAGCCCAGCTCAAAAATTTCAGGGCATCTGGAACTCTTCATGCGATCTTCTTTTTTAATTTCCCGCGGACGCAATTTACATATTCTCTCCCAGGCAGAAGTAGTTGAGGATTATGAGCCTTTAAGGAAGAACCTATCCGGAATAGGAATTGGATCCTATGTGATAGAGCTTGTTGATGCCGTAACCTATGAGGAAGGCAGCAATCTAAAGCTTTACAATCTACTGATCTCTACTCTCGACTCGTTATCTGCTGGCCAGGACCCTGATATTACTATTCGATATTATGAAATTCATTTGCTAGACCTGGTTGGTTTTCGTCCAGAGTTATTTGTCTGTGTGGAATGTGGAAAAAAAATCATTGAGCAGGATCAATTTATCTCAGGAGAATTAGGGGGAGCAATTTGCCCGGAGTGCGCCCTGGGTTTCACGGGTGGGGTGATCAGACCAGTATCATCGAGAGCATTAAAATACTTAAGACATTTTCAACGGTCAGATCGAAACAGCCTGCACGCTCTGGATATTCCCGGAAATATATTGGATGAAATGGAGAAGATTACTCAATATTATCTGACCCATACCCTGGAAAGGCATCTCAACAGCCCCTCATTTATTAAACGCATTCAAGATGGGTTGTAAGGGACATTTTCAACCTGACACGGCTGGGCTTATTTGTTTCCAGCGCCAGCTTGACACGCACCCGCATTTTGGGTAGAATAAAGAAAAATTACAACACATTTAATTTTATGTAAGTAGTATTACAACATCTACCTATGACTCAAATCGAATCAGGTCCTTTTGAAATGGGTTCAATTATCAGGGGGAATTATTCTTCTTTCACGCCTTCGGAAAAGAAAGTAGCGGACTATATCCTGGAAGGCAATCCTGGGACGATACGGATGACTTTGGTGGATGTTGCTGCTGAAAGCGGCGTTAGTGATGCCAGTGTCCTGCGATTTTGTCGATCATTGGGATATAAACGCTGGCTTGAATTTAAAATTGATCTTACTCGGTCTCACCCTTTCCCTGCTGAACAAATCCTGGATGAAGTAAATGAGAAGGACTCCCCAGGAGTCCTGGCTAAAAAGGTGTTCCAGAACAGCATCCAGGCCATAATGGATACCAATGCAGTACTTGATGAAGATCAATTCGAGCAGGCTATTGAGTTGATATCAGGGGCCGAAAAAATTTTGATTATTGGGGTTGGTACTTCTGGTCCAATAGCTCATGAAATGTATAATCGTTTTTTCAGGCTTGGGTTAAATTGCATAGTCCAGACTGATTCTTACTTGCAGATGATGGAAAGTGCATTGTTATCAGACCGGGATCTGGTAATTGTGATTTCCCAAACAGGAGATTCAACGGATCCCTTGAAGACCACAGCCCTGGCGAAAACCAGGGGTTGTAGTGTAATAGCTATCACTGGGAATTCGGGCTCAAAATTGACCCGATATGCGGATGTAGTCCTCTTATCTGTTTCTCATGAAAACCGGATTGAAACCATCGCTTCACGAATAGCTCAATATGCTATTACTCACGCGCTGTTTATTGGACTAGCAATGCAGAATATCTCAGAGGCAGTGGAAAAGGATCAATTAATCTGGGATGCAATGATGGAGCGAACTTTTTTCCAAGATATTAATCAATAGATCAAATCAGGAGCAGCAATGACAGATAAAGCTATTTCGATCAAAGACCTTCGATTTCGATACCGGGATAAAAAGGAACTGGTGATTGATGGTTTCTCCCTTGATATTGAGGAGGGTGAATTTCTGGTTATCATGGGGGCTAATGAAACTGGGAAGAGCACCCTGGTGTCTTTCTTTAATGGCCTTATTCCTCATTATACGAAAGGACCTATGAAAGGGGACGTTTTTGTCCGGGGCAAGAACACCAAAGACCACAAGGTCCCGGAATTGGCAGAGGACGTTGGCATTGTCTTCCAGGATTTTGAAGCCCAGCTATTTTCAACCAATGTAGAACTTGAGGTGGCTTTTGGCCCGGAAAATTTTGCTATCGACCGGGAAGAAATCAAACGGCGTATTCAAGAAAACTTAGAATTCGTTGGTTTGGAAGAATACCGAAGGCGTTCTCCGGCTACCCTTTCTGGGGGACAAAAACAAAAATTAGCCATTGCATCGGTATTGGCTATGGAGCCAAATATTCTGGCAATGGATGAAGCCACAACTGATCTCGATCCCATCAGCAAACAAGGAGTGTACGAGATCACTAATAAACTTCGTCAACGGGAGGATATGACCCTGGTCGTGGTTGAGCATGATACGGAAGAAGTCCTGAATGCGGATCGGATTGCTTTGATGAGGGATGGTAAGCTGGCGGAATTAGGACCGGCACAAGAAATTCTTAGGCGGGGCGATTTGCTGGCTGAGTTGGGGGTTATGCCTCTCGGTATTCCTCGTTTCTTTGAGCAGATGGGCAGCTCGACGCTTCCTCTTACCCCTGAAGAAGGAAAACAGGTTTTTGAAAAAGAAAACTGGAAAATCTCCACCTCGCTCTACCGCGATCTGGTTGAAAAAGAACAGAGTGATTTGTCCCGGAAAGAACATGAACCAATTATTCAAGTACGTGGATTGAAACATACTTATCCAAATGGAGTAGAGGCTTTATCCGGTACAGATCTGGACATTTATAAAGGGGAAATTGTCGCCATTGTCGGACAGAATGGAAGCGGAAAAACGACCTTGGCGAAACATCTCAACGCATTGTTAATGCCGACTGAGGGACAAGTTGAAGTTTATGGGAAAACCACAGCAGAGCAGGGTGTTTTTGAAATCGGAAAAAAAGTAGGGTATGTGTTCCAGAATCCGGATCACCAGATTTTTTCCGAGCAGGTGTACGAGGAAGTTGTTTATGGTCCGAAATTGAGAAATGTTCCTGAGGATGAGATTGAACTGCGGGTAAAAGAATCCCTTAAAGCAGTTGGCCTGGAAGGATTTGAGGAAGCAGATCCTTTCAGCTTAACCAAAAGCGGCCGCCAGCGAGTGGCAGTTGCCTCTGTTTTATCCATCCGGCCTGACATCCTGATCCTTGATGAGCCAACTACCGGGCTGGATTACGACGGACAGCGGAGTATGATGGATATGGTGGTGGAATTAAATAAACAGGGCAGCACGATTATCTTTATTACCCATCACATGTGGGTGGTTGCTGCCTATGCTGACCGGGTTTATGTAGTCAAAGATGGAAAAATTCTCCTGGAGGGATTAACCCGGGAAATATTCGCTGAAGAAAAGATTCTCAAAGATTCATCCCTAAGACCACCTCATTTTGTCCAGTTCAGCAATCTTCTTGGAAAAACATTCCTCTCGGACTCTGAAATGATCTCCTGCATGGAGGGAAAGTAAATTATGAATATTGATTTTTATCTGGACATTGATACCGTTATCCACCGTTTTGACGGTCGTACAAAGATAATCCTCTTTCTGGCTTCTTTCTTGGCATTGGTGCTGTTTGAGGATCCGCTGTTCATTCTTCCGATCGCGTTGTTGATTCTCCTCCAGAACTTTTTAGCCCGAGCCTGGATAAATATCTGGCGCATCCGTATTCTTCTGTTTCTTCTGACTTTCACCAGTATTATTATGTGGAATCTATTTGCCAGCGGTGAAACACACCTGTTTTGGTTTGTTGATCTTGAGTCCTTGTTGTACAGCACCGCCCGGACGATGCTCATACTTTTGATGATCATCAGCGGGTTGAATCTGCTCAGCACCACCCGCAACGAAGAACTGGTCCTGGCAATGATAAAACTTGGATTGCCTTACCGGGTTGGGTTCGCGATTTCTACCTCCTTACGCATGGTCCCGACCATTTCAACCAGCATCCATACCATTTCACAAGCCCAACGGAGCCGGGGATTGGATCTGGAGGGAGGAGGTATCCTGGAGCGCTTGAGAAAATTTATTCCCATCTTAATCCCGGTATTTATTTCCACTATTCGGGATACCAATGTGTTCGGCATGGCGCTGGAATCCAAAGGGTTCGGCGCCAGGGAAGACCGAACCTACTATTTGGAAATGAACATGGGTTGGAACGACCGCCTGGTCCTGGCTTTTTGTATCCTGGTTGTGGGTATTTCTCTCTACCTAAATTTTGCAGGATTTGGCGATATTGCCGGCTTAACAAAATTTTAAACGCCAAGCATGGCAGATTTCAAAGGAGCAAAGGTGATAGATTTATTAGAATTGGATCAAATGCTGCCTTTTGTTTTACAGCGGGACAATGTTGCCCGCTATGAAGATGGGGTTGTTCTTATTGGTGACCGACGCAAGTACCCATTTTCGAAAGAATTTGTCCGCTGTGAGGACGTGGAAAGTGTAGCCCAAGCAATTGAAACCATGGTTACCCAGGGAGGAGGCCCGTGGATCGCGGCTGTCTTTGCAATGGTTATGGCAGCAAAAAAAATGGAATCAAAACCCCATCAGGAAACCCTGGATTATCTACAGAATGCGAAAGAACGTTTGGTTAAAACAAGACCCACCAATACTGCCATGGCTCGCCGGCTCGGAGACACCTTGGCAGTTGTAAAAAAAGCCCAG
>RCNF010002325.1_pt1 | contig 22860 bp, 16 predicted proteins | sample 2041311 | NCBI WGS metagenome assembly RCNF01 (sample SAMN09708228, study PRJNA481090) | Marine sediment metagenome, whole genome shotgun sequencing project. | biome: marine sediment; feature: ocean; material: sediment; isolation source: Sewage treatment plant 2 marine sediment (STP2) ... | reverse complement strand
GGTGGATGGATTTCGGAGGGTCGTTTGAGGCCGATTTTCGTCGGATTCGCGGGTTCAAACTGGTGGTATGGGCCAAGAATACGCCGGAAATCGGGCCAAACGACACCCGAAAGGCGCCGCCAATTCTATTCACTACACGCTCCTAGGCGTTACTTTCTCTCGATGAACTCGATAGCGTAGCCGTCGGGATCCTTGGCGAAGGCGATGACGGTGGTCCCGTGTTTCATGGGCCCCGGCTCCCGGGTCACCTCTCCGCCATACTCACGTACCCGGTCACAGGCGCCGGTGATGTCCTCGCTGCCGATGGCGATGTGACCAAAACCGTTGCCCAGATCGTACCCCGAGGTATCCCAGTTGTGGGTCAGCTCGATGACCGCGGATGACCCCTCGTCGCCGTAGCCGAGAAAGGCGAGGGTGAATCTGCCCTCGGGATAGTCGTGTTTGCGCATCAGGGTCATCCCCAGCGCCTCGGTGTAGAACGCAATTGATCTATCGAGGTCGCCGACCCGGATCATGGTATGAAGAACTCTCATCACTCTCGCTCCCCTCAGCCACAAGATAATTATGAATTATGAATTATGAATGACCGTCGCAGAGCACCCGGTGCGATGGTGCGATGGTGCGATGAAATTCATAATTAAAAATTCATAATTCATAATTGATGATCAGTAGTCGCTCGTCATGATAAAGACTGGAGCGCCCTCAAACTTCTCGTAGGTTGGGCGCAGCCGGTCCTTGTTGTAGAACTTCTTGACATCGAGGGTCTTCTTACGACTGGTGACGACCTCGATGGGGACGTTGTCATAGCGGCCGTTGCGGATGTTGACGAGTCGACCCGAGGTCCCATCGAGGATGAGATCCATGGCCAGATTGCCGAAGGCCATGGGTACGATGGAGTCCATGGCGTCAGGGTCTCCGCAGCGAACGAGATACCCGAGCCGCTGGTTGATCACGTTGACCCGGTGACCGTTGTTGTAATTGGGTGAGATCTCTTTGAGGGCCCGGGCCACGCGGTCACCGACTCCACCGAGCTTCTTGTGGCCGAACATGTCCATTTCCTGGTCTTCGAAGACCATCTCGTCGGCGCCGGTGAAGGTCGCACCTTCGGAGACGAGCACCACGCTGTATTTCGACGGGTTCTTGTCGCGGTCGAAGGTGAGCAACTCGCAAAGATTGTCAATGTCGAACTGGTGCTCCGGGATGACGCAGCGGTTGGCGGCGCCGGCCAGGGTCGGCAGCAGGGCGGTGAACCCCGCGTAGCGGCCGAAAACCTCGAGCACGAGGAAGCGCTCGTGGCTTCCCGCCGAGGTTCGCAGAGCGTGGGTCATGGCGATGGTCCGCGTGACACAGGTCGAGAACCCGATGCAGTAGTCGGTGCCCGGGACATCGTTGTCCATGGTCTTGGGGATGGCGATGACCGGCACTCCCTTGCTGTGAAGGTGGACACCGTAGGACAGCGTGTCGTCACCGCCGATGGGAATGAGGATGTCGATCCCGAGGTGTTCGAGGTTGGCGAGCACTTCTTTTGTCAGATCGTTCGCTTCATCGGTATAGGTGTCCCGAAGGTGGACCGGAACCGAGGTCGGCGGGACGTGGCTCGGGCGGGTCCGCGAGGTGTGGAGGAAGGTGCCGCCGGTTCGACCGACCTTGTTGACCACGTTTTCGGTGAGATCCACGACGAAATCCGTTGACAGGGCTTCGTCACGGTTCATCTCGATGAGCCCGGCCCACCCACGACGGATGCCGAGTACCCGATAGCCCTCACGGAGGGCGCGGACGGTGACTCCGCGGATCGCGGGGTTCAACCCCGGAACATCGCCGCCACCCGTCAAGATCCCAATGGTTCCCTTGTGCTTCTTCACGTTCGCCATTCAATACCCCCAACACATCACATCACATCGAATTTTGAATTATGAATTATGAATTATGAATTATGAATGGCCATCGCAATGCATCCGGTGCGATGGTGCGACGAAATTCAAAATTCAAAATTCATAATTTATTCTATTCTTCAACCCGTTCCACCCGCCAGTTGATTTCCTCACCGGCCTTCAAGGGTACGACAACGTCATCGCCGAAAGGGTAGTCCACGGGCACGGTCCACGATTCGTTGATCAGGGCGACGCGGCCATGGTTCCGCGGCAGGCCATAGAAATCGGCGCCGTGGTAGGAGGCAAATGCCTCCAGCCGATCGAGGGCCCCGGCGCCTTCGAAGGCCTCGGCGTAGAGCGCCAAGGCCGCGGCAGCGGTGTAGCACCCCGCACATCCACACTGGTTTTCCTTGGTCGACCGCCCGTGCGGTGCGCTGTCGGTGCCGAGAAAGAACCTGGGGTCGCCGCTGGTGGCTGCCGCCACCAATGCTTGACGGTGGTTTTCCCGCTTGAGCACCGGGAGACAGTAGTTGTGCGGTTTGACTCCCCCGACAAGGATGTCGTTTCGATTGAGTAGCAGGTGTTGCGGCGTGATGGTCGCACCGATCCTCGATGACGACAATCGAACGAAATCCACCGCATCTTCGGTCGTCACGTGTTCGAAGACCACCCTCAGTCCCTCGTGGCGGCGAAGGAGCGGCCCGAGAACACGATCAATGAAGTACTTCTCCCGGTCGAAAATATCGACCTCGGGGTCGGTGACCTCGCCGTGAACCAGCAGTACGAGCCCGTTCTCTTCCATGGCTTCGATGGTCGGCGCGACACGGTCGAAGTCGGTGACTCCCGCATCCGAGTTGGTCGTCGCGCCTGCCGGGTAGAGTTTGAAACCGACAAACCCGGCTTCCCGGGCCTTGGGAACCTCCTCGGATGGTGTGAGGTCGGTGAGATAGAGCGTCATCAACGGCTCGAAACCTGACCCCGCGGGCAGTGCATCGAGTATCCGTCCTCGATACTCCAAAGCCATATCGACGCTGGTCACAGGCGGCTGAAGATTGGGCATGACCACCGCCCGGCCGAACACCGCGGCGGTTGCGCCCACGACATCCGCCATCGCCCGGCCGTCGCGCAGATGAAGATGCCAGTCATCGGGTTGGGTGATGGTGAGATTCATGTTCAGACTCCGCGTCCATGATCGCATGGCGAGGAGAGATGCTGGATCCAGCATCCTGCATCTTCTGATGTCGGTGCCTCGCGTTTCAGCTATGGTGGTTCCTCGGAGAAGCTCATGACCACACCCGATCAACTTCATGCCATCGTCGACTACCTTGAAGACCGGGTGAACCTGATCACCAAAGGCGATCGCGCCATCTCCTTCGATCCGCCCTCTGCCGAGGAGATGGCAACCGCCGGCCTTGACGGGCCGACCGCAATCAGCCTGACCTCAGCTCCCTGGTGGAGAGAGATGGTTGACGACATCATCGAGACGCCCGACTTCGCCGAACCCGATGCAACACCCACGGTGGTTCTCGGCTACGCCAGGGATGTCATCCGGGAATACTTCGGGAAAAGGCTCGAGATCGATTCCTGAAGCCTCCGGGTTCAGCTAGAATCTCTATGAAACTGAAAGGCGCACGCAACTCATGTCGCAGGATCCACTGACCGAAAAGCTCGCCAAGGCCAACGGCAACGTCAAGAAACTGTGTGAGTTCTTCGCCGCCCGAAGCCACTGGACGCTGCCCACCGACGGCGAACCATCGGCACGCGACGCCGCCGCCGCCGCCGACAACCTCGGCGGGCATCTCAAAGACTTGATCCGCGCCGCCGGTTCCGACCCGAGGAGCCCGTTCGAACCGCTGGTGGAAACCCGGGATTCCGGCACCCACGATTGTGCCCGGCTGGATCGGTTCACCGCTTTTCTGCGCGACCTCGACGCCTGGTTGATCGCTCAACCAGGCCCGTCCACCGATCCGGAGGTCATCGCCGCATTCCAAGAGATGGAGAGCTATGTCTTTTCCATCGCCGAGTTGACCGGCGCCCTCACAGACGAATCCGAAGCCCCCGCTGCCGAAACCCCCGCGACCGAGGCCCCTGCGCCGTCGGACGATGGCGCGACTCTGGCGGCCGATCCGGACGGGGCGGCACCCGCAACCATCGCCTCCACCCCCGAGGGTGTTCCTCTGCAACTGGCGCTCGACGACACCGATGAGCATCCCATGGTGCAGGAGTTCCAGGGCATGAACGAGTTGACCGAGGAGTGCAAGAAACTCATCGACGGGTACCTGGCCGCATGGAGTCTCGACTACAGCCATTACAACCGCAAAAAGCTCCTCGAACGGATCCTGCGTTGGATCAACTCCGCGCCGGAGGGGCACGTCCTGGTCATCAAGATGAAGACCGTCGAGGAACCCTACCAGCCATACCCGAGCTATATCTCGCGCGATGTCCTCGCCGGCAACCCTCCGACGAAGGATCCATGATCTTGACATCCCCGATCAGCGGTCTCATCAACAAGCTGATCCCCGGGATCCGCTACCCCTGGCTCTTCGCGATTCTCGCCGGCCTCCTGGCCATCGATCTGGTTGTACCGGACCCGGTCCCTCTGCTCGACGAGGTCGTTTTGGGGGTTCTCACGTTCCTGGCGGCCTCCTGGAGGATTCGCAAGGGCGACGCCAACCCGCCCCCAAAAGACGTGACGCCGGATGACGAGGCTGGAGGCGTTCTTCCTGCGACGGGCGCCGGGTCAAACGACGAAGACGATCCGCAACCGCGCTGAGTTCGGGAGGCGGGGGAAACTCAACTACTCGGTGACGACTTTGGGTTTTGTGATTTCAAAGCCGTTGGCGGCGGCTGCCTTGTTGACCTCGAGAGACAGTTCGACCCATCCCGCATGATCAGCCAGATACTGCCGGAAGACGCCCTTTGCCTTTTTCCGCGCGACCAGCGATTTCCGGCTCATGAAGTCGACCCCGTATCGACTGGCGATTCGAGCCACCGTCAGGTTGCAGCGGGCCGGGCCCCGCCGTTTCTTGAATCGATAGCCGAATTCCATGAACGACCCCGCATTGTGCGTCCGGAATCGCAGCACGAGAGTGCCGGGGGCCAGCACACCGATCCGGCCATCGGCGACTTCCACAAGCGCGGTCTGATCATCCGTGACGATCCTGCAACCGTCAATGACCTCCACCGGCCCATCGGGGACCACCGCGATCAAGGGATTCGCCGGCGTGAAGACCATCTCCACGCCCTCTTCCTCGATGAGATTCCGATAGTTCCCGTAAAGGACGATGACCACGGCGTCGGCCAGAACCACGAGAGCAAAGAGTGAGAAAACGACGGCCGGGAGCCACCTCGTCCGTCGCGGTTCTATCGCATTCGGCTCACCGCTCATCGCTGGTCAATGCCGCCAGAAGCTCGGCAACCCGGTAACCGCTCTCGCCGTCGGCCGCGGTCAGCCGCGCCAAGGCGTCTTTGACCAAAACCGTGGTTTCGAGATCGCTTCGAACATCGAGGATTTCCGCAACTTCGAGCCAAACCCCCAGTCGGCTCAGGGCCTCGGCTTGGTACCAGAGTTCGCCATCCCAACTGTTGACGCCGAGATAGGTCCGACCCGGTTCGTTTGAAAACAGTTCCGACATGACCGATGCCATATCGATGGCCTCATCGCCGCCGGTTGCCCACCAGCCATCCACCGCCAGGAGGAGTCGGACGGAGTCGACAACCTCTTCGGCCTCGGCCGACTCGAAACCCAGATCGCGAGCCTGGCGGGCGATGACCCGCCAGAAGAGCCAATCTTCGAACCGATCGGTCACCCGGCTGGTCGGTTGCGTCCCTTTGTCGGCCAAGACGATTCGGCGAGTCAGCAACCAGAAGAAAACCGTCGCCCACCATTGGAGATCGGTCGAGATCCGTTTCTCTGAATCACCGTCATCGGTGAGAAGCATCGCCCGCTCGAGATCACGGCGGAGCGCCAGCACGGTCCTGTCGGGATCAGGCTCGGTCTGCTCTCGCTCCGCCACCGCCGCCAGAACTTGGTTGAAGGGCTGGAGAATTTCACCCACCGTGGTGGACTCGTCCTCATCACCCGCCCCATCTGATCGGGCCTCGTGCAACGCGATGATGTTCTCCGCCGACACCAACTCGGTAAAGGGCGTCAGGACATCTTGCAGATCGATCTCAGCCAGGGCGAGGTCGATGCTGTCGATCCCACCTCCGCCGAGTTCCGATTCGAGGTGGCGCAGACGACCATCGTCGTCATCCACCATCTCCCTGAAATCGAGGAAGACGTGACAGCGATAAGCATCGAGCTCGACATAGAGCCCCTCTTCGACCAATTGCCGGCACGGTCGCAGATACTCGAGCCCGTCGACGATATCCCGGAAGGCGAGGAAACGGTCCTCACTATCGGTCACTCCGAGACCCTGGGCGAGGGTGAAGTTTTCGAGTTGCTCCGATCCGTCAGCCGCACGCACCACCTTGGCCGTCGACCCCCGGAGTCGGCCGCGGGTCTCGGCAAAGGTGTTGTGGAAGATCACCAGGCTCTTCTCACCGCCAACCTCGTTGGAATAGGCGAAGACGTTCTCATCAACCTTTCCGTGGTCATCCACCAGGTCATAGAGCAGGAATCGATCGACCTCCGCAAAGCTCCCCCGGCGGTGGAGCAGAGGGAAGAGCTGCCGCTCGTGGCGCTGAACCAGCGCCTCGTCGGGTTCCTCCGCCCATCGCGGCCGGCGGAATTCCATGCCGTACTTCTCGGCAAATCCCTCGACCTGTCCGTGGCCGAACATGGGAAGACCCGGCAGGGTCGCCATGAGGGTGGCCACCCCGAAGTACTTGCCATCGGTGCCGAACTGATCGACAGCGGTCCGTTCATCCGGGTTGGACATGAAGTTGACATATCGTTTGAGAATCTGCGGGTCATACTCGAGGGTGCTCTTGATGAGCATGCGGTAGTCAGCGTTCCGTTCGTCCCGCAACATGTTCATGAAGGCCGAGTTATAGACCCGGTGCATGCCCAGGGTCCGAACGAAATAGCCCTCCAGAAGCCAGAATGCCTCGGCGAGGAGTAGCGTGTCCGGCGCCTCGGCGGCCACCCTGTCCACCACCTCGCGCCAGAACTCCTCGGGCATCACCGCATCGAACTCGGCGCGGGTCATGCCGTGCTCGGCGCGGGAGGGGATGTCGCCGCCGGTTCCCGGGGCGGGGAACCACAGACGATGGTAGTGCTGTTTGGCGAGCGTCATGGCCGCGTCGAAGCGAATGATGGGGGACCGTCGAGCGACGTGGAGGATGGTCTGGATAACCGCCTCGCGAACCTCGGGATGGCGGTAGTCGAGCTGGGCGGTGTCGTTCCACGGCATGGTGGTGCCGTCATTGCCGTGGTAGATGAACCGGGTGTCGCCGGTCCAGTGATCCGCGCGTCTGAAAACTACAGCGGCATCGGTGCGGTCCCAATAGCCGTCTTCGAGATAGATGCCGACTCGAGCATCGTCGCTGAGATCCGGGCCGTTGAAGGTGTAGCTGGGGAACGGCGACTGATCGAGACCGATGAACCAATCCGGGTGTTCGACGACCCACCGCGAGTCGATCCCCATGTGGTTGGGAACCATGTCGGTGGAGAGACGAATGCCGCGGTCCCACGCTCGAGCCTTGAGGTTGTCGTAGGCCGCTTCCCCGCCGAGATCATCGGCGATGGCGTAGTCGGCGAGGGAGTAGGCCGATGCCACAGCATCGGTGTCACCCATCATTTTTTTGATCCGCTCCGAAGCCCGGCTTCGCTGCCAGACCCCGATGAGCCACAGGCCGGTGAAGCCCCACGCGGCGAGTCGATCGAGCTCTTCGTCCGGGATCGCGTTCAGGGTGGCGATCTCGCGACCGTATTGCTTCGACAACTGATCGAGCCAGACGTGGACGTTTTTGGCGAGCAGGACCAGCCGCGGCATCCAATCCTGATCCGGAGAGTACCGTTCAGGCGCATCGCCGAGATCGCCGTAGTCAGGTGGCTCCACCGGTCCCGGTCCAAAACCGAAGAACGGTTTCGACTCCTCGGCGACAAAATCGAGGCTCGAGAGGACCCGCACGATGACATCGCCGACAATCTCGGCCCAGCTGACCCGCATGAAAGCCAATTGGCCCTCGAGGCTCGTGGGTGCAGCCCACACCGGCGCCAGCAACAGATCGAGCAGGGTCTGACCACCCTCGGCGAGACCCGGTTCCCCGGCGAAGATCGCCTCAATCTTCTCGACGCAGCGCGAGTAGGCGGTCTCATCCCGAAGACGCCGGTCGTCAAAGAGTTCATGGTACGGCGCAAAGGCGGGATTGGTATTGGCAAGCCGGAGGAGAGTCAACTCTTCGAGAACGATCTCACGATTCGGAGTCCCGTCGGTGACGCCGTCAAGATAGTCCTCGACGGAAATCTCACCGCGGTAGACCGCGACCGGCGGGAACTCGTCGACAAAGGTCTCCAGGAGCTTGGTCAGAGCCTCCGCTCCGAGGTCCTTTTCAAGATCGGCAAGGGACTCGGCCATGATCGCCGGACGCACCCGCTCGCGGTATCGAGCGAAGACGACATGGAGCATTTCGTCGATGAGCCCCATGGCGTTGATCTCGCTCGCCTTGACGGCCTGCTCGGGATCGGCTTCGAGATCGCGGTGCCGGTTCATCCGATCGGCGAATTCCCGTGCAGCGCGGAAGTCGGCAAAAACGACGTTCCCGGTCGAACCGAAGAGCCCGGAATCAAAGTCGTATCGATCACGCGCGAGGCGCGAGACGTGGAATTCACAGCGAGGCGTATGCCGATTCGTATGACAACCCATTCGGCGGTGATGATACCTCGAAACTCGTTGCTCGTGGCTCGTTTCTCGCATCTCGATCGTCGTCCCTCACCAAAAGACGTCGTCCACGGGGAGCGGGCCGGCGATACCTGCTTGTCGGTCTTTCGCCTTCGTATCGGCGGCGTCTTCACCTTTTCTGCTGCCATGGACCTCTTCACCAGCGAGCGAAGCGAGCGCTGACCTTCTCACTTCCTGACTTCCTAACCTTCTCACTCCTCACCCATCTGAACCTCGAAGGTCACCGGGCAGTGATCCGAGACATCGAAGAAGGTGGCGTCCTCCTCGCCGACGCGGGACACGAGATCAGCGCACTGAAGGCGTTCGCAATGGAGCCACGAACGAGCCGGGCCGACAACATCGAGACCCCGCACGAAGACGAGATCGAGCAGGGACGAGCGGAAGACTCCGTCACGTTTTCCGGGGCCCTCCCAGTACTGGCTGCAGCCGGTGGCGTTCTCCACTCTCTCGAGCCCCACCTCGCCGACGATGGAATCCACCGTATAGAGTTCGTCCCTCGGACTCAGGCCTTTGCCCCCCATGGTGTTGAAGTCACCGAGGACCACCACATCGGAGTCACCGGTGGACTCCACCCAGCCATCGATCCACGCGGAGAGGAGTCTGATCTGATCCAGCCTGTTGTCGAGATCGTCACGACCCGAATCGAGGTGGACCTCGACCACCGTGAAGTCGAACTCGGCCTGTGCCTTGGATCTCAGACGCACCGCCAGCGCGGGCCGCAAACCCGGTTTGACGATGATGTCGTTGATCTCGATCGGGCCCTCCACCAATTCGTAAATATCGCTGTTCCACGCCACCGCCAGGTGTTGGCCACCCTGTCCGCCGCCTTGAGAAAACAGGATTCGCATGGGACGACCGCCGCTTGCTCGGCGTAGGATCGGTGGAAACCTCCGCCTGTCGCAGACTTCAACAAAGCCCATGATCTGGGCGTCGAGACCGGCGAGGACGTCCTCGACGTCACAGATATTGGTTCTGCGGCTGTAACCGAGGTCCGGCGTCTGCGGTCGCTCGTCCAGTGGGTAGTTCCGCAGATTGAAGTGCGCGATCCGCAACTCTCCGTCGGCGGCCGGTCCCGCGGGCAGATCCGAGGCGGAAACACCAGGGCCGGCGAACCCGACACACCGCATGTCTCGCCGGAGGTTCAGGGCCAGAACAACCACCCCAATGATCACCACCACGACAAACACGACGAACAGCTTGGAACGCTTCATTCCCGCAGTGTCGCGCGCGCCCCTGCGTCTGGCAAGGACCACTTCCGAGATGTGTCTTAACAAAACCCTTATTGAGACTCAAATTCAAAAGAAACGCGATCCAATACCGACAACCAAACCGGCAAGGGGTTTATCATTGAATCGCCATTGATGGATTTGCTTGACATCGAAAGGTGAGTAAGAGAGATTTGTCATCGTTGTGTTAATTAAGAGATTCCCATTCTCGTTAGTGTCGATCGCCACCCTCCATGCAGGGCTCTTGGCAGGAACATTGATCTGCTCCCCCGTAGCCGCTCAGGAATGGAGCGGCGATATCGGCGCCGGCTATGTCTGGCAGTCGAGCAACGGCAACGAAGACAGCTTTCTCACTCAGACCAACCTCAGGCCCGGCTTTGTGCTCGAGAGCCTCGATCTGCGGTATCGCGGCGAGGACAGTGGCGTCACCGGCATGGACTTCCAGGCATGGGGATTCGGCGATGCGGAACCGGCCGAAGCCGCACGTTTCAACATTGGCTTCAGCGGTAATTTCACACTCTTTGCCGAGTACGACAAGCGCGATTCCTTCTTCAACCTGGGCGGTAGTGATCTTGCCGACCGGAGCGATGAATGGAGCATCACCCGGTGGAAGGCCGGCGTCTCCCTCGAAGCCTGGCGCCCGGTTCGATTCGAACTCTTCTACCGGTCGGTGTCTCGCAGTGGGACGGTCTATCGACCGATGTACGGGCTCAACGAACTCTATCCCGTCGGGGTCGACCTCGACGACACCATGGACGAGGTCGTTTTCCGCCTGTCGACCCGAACCCTCCCGGTCCGAATCGACTTCGAGCAGGGCTTCGCCAACTACCAGCAGAAGAATCGCCGCTTCGCGGCCGGCAGCGAAGCAATCGACCGTCTCGATCCGGATCTGCTCGATGAAACGACGAGCGACTACACCGATGTCCAGGACAACATCCCGACCAGCCGTCTCACCGTCGGCTACTCCGGCGGGATCTTCGAAGGCGTTGTATCCCTCCTCTATCGCAAGGCCGAACTCGCCTCCAGCGGCACCGGGTCCCAGGCCTTTCTCATCGGCGGCGGCGACACCGGCACCATGACCTTTGTTGACACCCTGCTTGGTTCAGCCGACAGCGAGGCATTCGCGGGGAACATCGCCCTCGGGTTCGCAATCGGCCGCCGATTCTCGATCCGCCTTGCCGGCGACTACCGCGACAGCTCGTCGAACTCGACGCTCCTCGGCGAACGGTTGCTCAGAGTCGCCAATCCGTCCTTGGGCACGAGCCTCGATTACACCGCGCCCATCGATGAAGACGGCATTTTCAACTACACCGACTCCGATGCACGCATCACCCTCGAGTACCGTGCGCCCACGTGGGCTGTCTGGGCCGGCGGACTGACGACGTCCCGCGAGGTTGACTGGCGACTCACAAGCAACGGTGATCAGGTCGCAACCAACCGCGACGGAAACGGGCTCGTGGTCGGCGGCTCCGTCAACCCGGGGCGGTTTCTCAACCTCAGCCTCGAGTACGAGCGCGGAGATTTCACCAAGTTTGTCTTCCGCACCGATCCCGAGAATGTCGATCGCGCGGTGCTCCGGCTCCGCTCGAAGCTCGGCAAGGGATGGCAGCTCAGCGCCAACGGACGCTACGAACAGGCGAGCAACCCCGAAGGAGTATCGACCCTCGATTTCAAATCGACTCCCTACGGCATCGCGATCGGATGGAACTCGAAAGACGGCGCGTCCTCATTCGGACTCGATCTCGAGAAGTACACCATCACCAGCGGCGTGGGCCTTGTCCTCCCGGGAGGCGACCCGGGTCAGTCTGATTACGAACTTGATCTCAGCACCGCGACGCTCTTCGGCGGAACCCGCGCCGGGATCTTCGGGGTGAACGGGACTCTGACCTTTATGAAGGATCGCGGTGGGACCTGGCCGTTGGACGCATGGAACGGCCGCATCCGCCTGACCATCTACGGAGCTTCCGGCCTCGAGTACTCCGCGTTTGCCCAGTACTGGTCCTACGACGAGGGACGCGTCGATCTCGACGACTTCGATGTCATGCGATACGGCCTCGCCATCCACTGGAGATTCGAATGATTGCCCGGTCGATATTCGCCATGGCTCTGATTGCCATGATCTGCACGTTCGCCATGGCTGACGATGATCCTCTGACCATGGAAACCTGCGCCATGTGCCACGAAGATGAGGCCGCGGCATTCGCCACGAGCCCACACGGGCGGGCGATGCTTCAGGTCGACTCCGCCGTGCTCGAGCGCTCGTGCGTTCAGTGCCACGGCGCCACCGCCGAGCACATCGACGATCCTTCTCCCGACAACGTCCGGCGCGTCCCCGACAGCACGGCGTGCATGAGCTGCCACCCCGCAGGTCTGGCCACCATGGAAGTCACAAATCCGGCCCACACCCGCTTTGGTGTGGCATGCGTCGACTGCCACGCGGCCGGCCACTCCGATCCCGGCACCCGGCATCTCCTCGCCAAGGAACCGTTTGAACTCTGCGCGGATTGCCACCAGTCGGTGGCCGGCGAGTTCAAGATGCCCTTCGCCCACCGCGACGGCACCAGGAATTTCGCCTGCACCAACTGCCACTCAATGCACGGCCAAAACCGGCAGGGCCGCCTCAACCTACTCTCGAAGAGCGGTGCGTGCGTCGACTGCCACATCGAGAAGACCGGGCCGTTTGTCTTTCCGCACCCACTCCGGGAGCTCGACGGTTGCGTGGCCTGCCATCATCCTCACGGCACCACCAACCCCAGGCAGCTGAGGCGGCGGAGTGTCGCACAGCTCTGCCTTGAGTGCCACGCCGGTGTTCCGGCTTTTCACAACCTGTCGCAGCCCAGATACCAAACATGTCAGAACTGTCATGTTGCGGTCCACGGTTCCAACCGCGACCCGCGACTTTTTGAATAAACTAAGGAGGATTCGTCCTATGAGGAAATCGCTGCTCATTACCGTGGTCCTGGGTCTCGCCGTGGTTCCGGTTTTAGCCTACGATATGCCGGATATGCACTCGAGTCATCGCTCGGGCGCCGCCGGCCGAGCCGTATCCCATCCCGATGTGGATGCTGTTGTCGTCTGGCTCCAGCAGAATTACAGCACCAAACAATTGCAGGATGACCTGGTGGTCGTCGGCGACCCGACCTGTGTCGCCTGCCATGGCTGGGGCTCCATCACCTATGGCGTCAAGCACAAGCAGGCGCTCCGGTCGCCGTTCGGCGCCAATTCGCTTGTCGCCGGCAAGGGCGTTGTGGCTGACTACGATCAGAACGGGGTCGACGACTTCATGCAGGGTCTCGACTTCAACACGATCAGCACCGCCTTCGATCAATTCAAACCCAACGCACCTGTTCTGTCGTACATTGCCGGCAACGACTCCTACTGGATCACCATCGGCGATCTCACCGTTCGGGTGGTCATCACCCAGGGTGGCACCGGCGATTGGAAGCAGCGCTATCTGGTGCGTGTCCCGGTCACCGGAACCGGTACCGGCTGGACTCGTGATAACTATGTCTCGCCGGTCCAGTACAACGAGAAGACCCACGAATACGTTAGGTACCACCCCGAGCACTGGTGGGACAGCAACGGCGAACCGATCTTCGGTGCCAATCCGCCCGTTCAGGACGTTGCCGATGTCGGCCGCAGCTATTCCAAACGCTGCATCGGCTGCCACACCACCAACTTCCGTCTGCCCATGAGCCAGGCATCCACCGGTGAGTGGATCTACCGGCCCTTCCCAACCTCCCTGGTGCCTCCCGGGTATGAAGAGCAGTATCCGGATTATGACCACGACGGTCTGCCGGACAACGTCAACGTCGGCTGTGAAGCCTGCCATGGTCCGGGTTCGGCCCACGTGATTTCAGGCGGCAATCCCGACTACATCCTGGCGCCCAGCAGCCTCGACACGCCTGAGTCGAACCAGATCTGCCAGCAGTGCCACATCCGGACAGCGTCGGTTCCCGACGGCACCTACGGCTATCCCTACAACGACGCCACCGGTGAGAACTGGATCCCCGGTGTCAACGAAGATCCTCTCACCGACTATTACGAGGACCACTCCGGACTCTGGCCCGATGGTGTGACTTCAAAGCAGCATCACCAGCAGTATGAGGACTTCTACCAGTCGTCCAAGCCTGAGTTCGAGTTCCACATGATCAAGTGCGTCGAGTGCCACAGCCCGCACAAGGGCGGCAAACACATGATCGTGACCAGCATCGAGGAGGACGGCCTCGAGATCCCGACCGCGAATGACAACAACACGCTGTGCCTCGCCTGCCACGCGACCCACGGTGCATTTGAAGACATCACCCCCGAGCAGGTCGCCGAGTACGACGACAACGTCGAACACATCGGCGGCGTGGTTGCGGCCCACAGTAACCATCCCTACGCACCCGAGCGTTCCATGGGTCTGTCGCGCTGTTCCAAGTGCCACATGCCGAAAACCGCCAAGTCGGCCATCAACTACGACATCCACGGTCATACCTTCGAACCCATCGCGCCGGAGAAGACGCTCATGTACCAAGCCGACGGCGGCATGCCCAACGCCTGCGCCGTCGCCTGCCACTCCCAGAAGGTCAACTCCTTTGGCAATGGCTATGATCCGGACATCGGCGTCTGGAACGAGCAGTTCGATGTCGATCTCGCCAACGCCCTTGCCGTCTACTACGGCCCGGGTGGCATGTGGTGGGACACCGACATGATGAAGTCCATGACCAAGCGATTCCTCGATCACGCCAATCCGCCGGGAATGTACGATCCCAGCGAGTCCGAAGCCAACGTACACGAGTTCGACTGAGAACTCTCAAGCTCAACTTCAAGGGGGCCTTCGGGCCCCCTTTTTTTTCGCTCGATGCAGGATAGGAACATCGCATCGAACAACCCACAGATCACACAGATGGACACAGATTCCGTCGCACGGGTACCGGGAGGCTGAGCGACGTCGTGGCAGCGAGGTACCCGCGACTGAGTCAGGACGGGTTGCTGTCACGGTCCGATCAAGGAACGCCCGTGACGAGTTCTCCGGTGCCACCCGTAGCATTGATCGGCACCGACGCTCTACCTTCGCCGGAAAGGCTCACCGCCGAACAATGCAACAAATGGCACCACGCCACACGGCCCCGGTACGCGCCGTCTCCTCCACCCGAGACCGCGACAGGACACGCGGACAACGCGTTCCACACGCCATTGTCGTCACAATGCAACAATTGAGGCAGATATTCAGATCTCGCTCTCGATTGAAACGATTGATCTCAGATGCGGACATTCCATCGGGTGCTATCCTCACCGCCGCACCGGGTTCGGTGCGTTGCATATGACCCAAACATCAGACCTGACCCAACGCCGGATCTTCCTCTTCTGGCTGCCCCTGGCGGCCACCTGGCTGATGATGTCGGTGGAAGGTCCCTTTCTGACGGCGATCATCGCCCGGCTCGGCTCGCCGGAGTACAACCTGGCCGCATTCGGAGTGGCCTTCAGCTTCGCCCTGCTCGCCGAAGCGCCGGTGATCATGATGATGAGCGCCGCAACCGCCCTGGTCACCGATCGCCCGTCCTATCTGCGCCTCCGCACCTTCACCCATGCCCTGAATGCGGCGGTCACCCTGGCGCTGGGCATCCTATTGCTCCCACCGGTCTTCAGCTTCATCGGTCGCACTCTCATGGGCCTTCCCGAGGAGATTGCGGGCCGAACCTGGATGGCGTTGCTCGTTCTCCTGCCGTGGCCTGGAACCATCGGCTTTCGCCGTTTCTATCAGGGCGTCCTGATCCGTCACGGCCAGACCCGCAGAGTCGCCTACGGAACCATCGTCCGTCTGTTCACCATGTCCGCCGTGGCGCTGCTGCTGGTCCGCTTCACCGATCTTGAAGGGGCCATCATCGGCGCGGCAGCGCTTTCGGCCGGTGTCACCGCCGAGGCGTTGGCGAGCCGGGTGATGGCCGACCGGGCGGTCCGATCGCTCATGGCGGAAACCGGCGAAGACACGGGCACATCACTCAAGTACTCGCAAATCATCAGTTTCTACGTACCGTTGGCGTTGACGACCGTCCTTGCCCTCGGCGTCCACCCCCTCGTGACGTTCTTTGTCGGTCACGGCCGTTTCGCCATCGAGTCGCTGGCGGTTCTTCCCGTGGTCAACTCGCTGATTTTCGTTTTCCGCAGCCTGGGTCTTGCTTATCAGGAGGTCGGCATCGCTCTCATGGGCAAGAACGGCGTCAACTATCTGCCCCTGCGCCGGTTCGCCTGGACTCTGGGCCTGATCGTTGTGGCCGGCCTCGGTCTCATCGCCTGGACACCGCTCGGCCGGATCTGGTTCGAACTTGTCTCCGGGCTCTCGCCCGAGCTCGCCGGTTTCGCCCTCATCCCCAGCAGGATTCTCGTTCTCATCCCCGGGCTGGCGGTTCTCTTGAGCTTTCAACGAGCGGTCCTGGTCCACGCGAAGCGCACCATGCCGGTCACCGCAGCCACCGTCATCGAGGTCGTCGGAATCGTCTCGGTCCTCAGCATCGGAATCTTCTTTCTCGACGCTATCGGCATCATCGCCGCCGCCTTCGCCCTGCTCCTGGGCAGGATCGGGGCCAATCTCTATCTCATGCCGATTCTGAGGTCCCCCCTCTTGACTCGGTCAAGGTCGACATCGACCCGTGGGTCTTCGGCCTCGGCGTCGGCTACCGCTTCTAGCCCGCACGCGACAACTTCGATTCAAAGGGCCACCGTCGGGTGGCCCTTTTCCTTTCCGCGTCCGTTTCCGTTTCCGTGCCCGTTTCCGTTTCCGTTTCCGTTTCCGATGACCGGTACCGCGATAGCGAACAGGTCCCGCAACACGACGGCGAACTCAAGCCTCAAGCCCCAGCCCAACCGTTGTACCCTTGTGCCTCCGTATGGAGGATTGACATGGAATATCGCAACCTCGGCAACTCCGGTCTCAAAGTCTCGGCTCTGTCCTATGGCTCCTGGGTCACCTTCGGTCCCCAGATGAACACCGAGATCGCGGCAGATTGCATGCACCGCGCCTACGATGCCGGTGTCAACTTCTTCGACAATGCCGAGGTCTATGCCGACGGCGTCGCCGAAGAGATCATGGGTGCGGTTCTGGCCAAGACCGGGTGGGATCGATCGAGCTATGTCGTTTCGACCAAGATCTTCTGGGGCGGTGAGGGCCCAAATCAGCGCGGACTCTCGCGCAAGCACATCCTCGAGGGAACCGATGCCTCACTCGCGCGACTCGGGCTCGACTATGTCGATCTTATCTTCTGTCACCGGGCCGATCTCCACACCCCGGTCGAGGAGACCGTGCGGGCCATGAACCACGTCATCCAGCAGGGGAAAGCGCTCTATTGGGGCACATCGGAGTGGCCCGCAAACCGTATCCTCGACGCGTATCACGTCGCCCGGCGCGAACACCTCATCCCGCCGCTCATGGAACAACCGCAATATCACCTCTTCCACCGCGAACGCTTCGAAAAGGAGTACGCACCGCTCTATGAAATCATGGGGCTCGGGACGACCATCTGGAGCCCTCTCGCGGGCGGCCTCCTGACCGGGAAATACAACGACGGGATCCCCGAGGGCTCGCGCGGTGATCTCGAGGGCTACGAGTGGCTCCGTCCCCGTTTCCAGGGCGACGAACCGGAACAGAAGATCGCCAAGGTACGACAGCTCGCTCCCATCGCCGACGAACTCGGCTGTTCACTGGCCCAACTCGCCATTGCCTGGTGTCTGACCAATCCGAAGGTGAGCACGGTCATCACCGGCGCCTCGCGGCCCGAGCAGGTCACCGAGAACATGAAGGCCATGGATGTCTACGAGCGATTGACACCCGAGGTCCTCGAACGCATCGAGGCCATTGTCGACAACAAACCGGCACCGGAGCCGGACTGGCGAAGCTAGGAACTTCGCAGTTTTGAGTTTTGAGTTTTGAGTTTTGAGTTCCATCGCAGATTCTCCCAGGTCCCTCGATGAGTTGCTGATAACTAAGAACTCAAAACTGAGAACTGAAAACCAATGATGAAGCTACTGCTTTTCGACATTGACGGCACGCTCATGTTGTCCGGCGGCGCGGGGCGGCGGGCCATCGATCGCGCTTTCTACGAAATCCACGGGATCAAGGGTGCATTCGGCGATGTCGTACCGGACGGCAACACCGATCCGGCCATCTTTCGCGAGATCTTCGCCAACCACGACCTTTGCGTGGCCGACGAATCACCCGCATATCATGAAGTGGTCCAGCGCTATGTCCGACACCTGCCGACCGAGATGCGCAATTCCGACAAGGCGCACCTGATGCCGGGGGTCTCCGCGCTCCTCAACCACCTGTCAGAGAACGACAACCTGGCTCTGGGGCTCCTGAGCGGCAACTTCGAGGAGACCGCCCGGATCAAACTCGAGCGGTTCGGACTCAACCAGTATTTCCCCTTCGGCGCCTTTGGTTCGGATGACGGTGTCCGCAACAACCTCGTCCCCATCGCCGCCCGGCGAGCCGAGGCTCATCTCGGGCGAGAACTCGCCCTCGGCCCTCGGGTGGTGGTCATCGGCGACACTCCTCAAGACGTCGAATGCGCCCTGGTCAACGGAGCCACCGCCATCGGCGTCGCCGCGTCGCGCTACTCCGTCGCGGACCTCGATGCCGCCGGTGCGCACCACGCGATGCCCACCCTCGAGGACATTCCGGCGTTCATGGAAGCCATCAAGACCTCATAGTGCAGAATTCTCAGCTGCGCCGCTGATTGGCTCGCCTCTCGTGAGCATCTGCCCGAAATTCAAAATTCATAACTCAAAATTCATAATTATCGAGCGATGCTCGCCTTCGACTTGTCCGGGTACGCCGGCGGGGCGTCGGGCACCGGCATGGGATCGGCAGCAATTCTCTCCTCGAGGAAGTCCAACGCTGTTTCGAGCTGCGCGTCACGCCCGGCGAGAACATCTCCGGGCTCGTTCTGCACCTCGATGTCCGGCTCGACCCCACGACCCTCGATGAGCCACCGGCCCTCAAAATCGAAGATCCCGAACTGAGGCGGGGTCGTACCACCTCCGTCCACGAGATCCTGGTGCGGTTCGATCCCCACCGCGCCGCCCCAGGTCCGCATCCCGATGAGCGTTGCCAGCCCCTTGATCTTGATGGCCTCGGCGAAGTACTCGCCGTTGGATCCCGTCTCCTCGTTGATGAGCACCGCCAGGTGGCCGTGGAAGGCACGCTCGGGATCGCGCAGAACGGCTCCCTCGCGAGGCTGGGTGAAGGCCCAGAGCTCGCGCTCGAGCCTATCGATGATCATATCGCCGACAAAACCACCACCGTTGTAGCGTTCGTCGATGATGAAGGCTTTCTTCTGATAGTCGGGGTAGAAGGCGCGAGCGAACTCGATGAGCCCGTTCTCCATCATGGCCGGCAGATAGAGATACCCGATGGCGCCGTCGGACGCCCGATCCACCGCGGCGCGGTTGTTCTCGACCCACTCGCGGCGGCGCATGGCGAGCTCGCTGCGGACCGGCTCCACGGTGCAGATCGATGCTCCCTCCGGTGTCGGTGCGTCGTTGGTGCTCACCTCGACCGCCCGGCCGACCTTGTCTTCGAGGAAGGCGAAAACGTTGTCGGTCGATGCAATCTCGGCGCCGTCGATGGCGATGAGGTAGCCGCCGTCGGAGACTGAGCAGCCGGGCGCGGCCAGCGGCGATCGTTCGGATGAGCTGGTTTGCCAGTTGAGGCCCGGGATCACGTGCGCGATACGGTGGAAGGCCGCTTGGTCCGAGTTGTCGAAATCGGCGCCGAGAAGCCCCACTCGCACCCGCGGGGGAGCGTCGCCATAGTCGCCACCATAGACATAGGTGTGGCCGATATTGAGTTCGGCGATCATCTCACCGATGAGATAGTTCAGATCAGAGCGGTTGCCGCAGGAAGCGACCAGCGGCTGGTACTTGGCAAAAACCGCCTGCCAATCGACGCCATGGGTCTCGGGATCATAGAACCAGTCGCGTTGAATCCGCCATGCTTCGGCGAAGATCTGTTCGAACTCCAGTCGCCGGTCAACCTTGATCTTGACTCTCTTCAGCGAGACGGCACCATCTCCAGCCTCGGCCTCGGCCGCGGTATCAACGATGCCGTACTTCGAACCCGCGCGGTAGACCATCTTCTCGCCGTCCGGCGAAAGGTGGAAGTTCGCGATACCGTCCATGAGTTTTTCGGCGGATGCCTCTTCAAGCGAGTAGCCCCAGAGTTCGAGCGCGCCGCCGGAATGGTCGTCAACCGCCTGGTATTTGAGGAACTCGGGCTCGGTCTTGGCGAGGTAGATAAAACCGTCGGCCGTGGCTTCGAGGCGGAAGTAGTTCCCGGGCTCGACCCCCTGAGCCGCGACGATACGACTTTCGATGCCGTCAAAGTCGATCTCGACCTCGATCTCGACCTCGATCTCGTCATCGCCTTCATCGTCGGACTCATCATCGGACTCGCCCACACCGGGTGCAAACGGCGAAGGCTCACCATCGCGGAGAATCACGACATAGGGCAACGCCATGTCGAGGAAGACGTGATTCTGATCGACAAAACCCATGATCGGGTTGAAGCTCCGGTTGGAGAGAAAATAGAGATATCGGCCGTCAGCTGAAAACGACGGGCTCCAATCCTGATAGATGTGATCGGTGATGCGGTGGGTCTTTCCGCTGTCTATTGAATAGACAAAGATGGCCTCATAGAGCGAGGCCTCCATCTTGGAGTACGCGATCCACCGCCCGTCCGGCGACCAGACATAGTCCTGAATGCCCCACCGTTCCCAGGCGTCGTCGACCTCCCCCTGAGCCACGACCTCGATCTCGCCCGATGCGAGATCGACCATGTTGAGTCGCATCTCTTTGTCCGACCAGAGGAGCTTGCTGCTGTCGGGCGACCACACCGGCTGAAGATTGAATACCCCATCGTCGGTGACCTGGCGCCACTCTTTTTTGCCGTCAGCACTCGTCAGCCACAGTTCTTCCTGGCCGGAGGAGTCGGAATTCAGGGCAATCCACTCACCATCCGGCGACGGCACGCCGTCTTTCTCCCGCGATTTGGAGGACCGGGTGAGATTCCTCGCCTCCTCGGCTTCATCGGACGGGACCGCCAGGATCTCGCCCCGCGCCTCGAGCAGGAGAGTCTCGCCGTCGGCCATGACCCGGAAGGAACCATGATGCGAACCGATGCCCTCGAGGACCGGTCGCAGCGGCACCCGGTCCGAACCGAGGCGGATATCGACCAACCTGGTCGCACCGGTGGCGAGATCCAAGAGCCATAGTTGCTCGCCGTACTGATAGACGATGGCCCCGGGGCCGTCGGACGGGTATTTGACGTCGTAGTCGTTGTACGAGGTCAATGCCGTCACCTCGCCCGAGCCGACGTCCTGACGATAAAGGTTCAAGGTCCCGTGTTCGCGATCGGAGTTGAAGTAGATCGCATCGCCCTGCCACATGGGGAAGTTGTCGGTCCCCTCCCACGAGGTCGCGCGAGTGAATTCCCCCGCTTCGAGATCACCGATCCAAAGATCCTGCGCCATCCCGCCCTGGTAGCGTTTCCAGGTTCGGTCCTCACGAGAGATCCGGTTGTAGGCCAGCGACTCGCCATCGGGCGACAGGCTGGCGAGTCCGGCCCGGTCCACCGGCAGCCGCTGCGGCATCCCACCGTCGATGGAAACGAGATAGACCTCTTCGCCATTGATGGGGAACGCCCGCCGAGAACGGAAGAGGACCCGATCGCCTTCCGGGTGCCAGCCCAGAACCTTGTCCGATGCGGGATGAAAGCTCAGCCTCGTCGGCACACCGCCCCGTGCATCCATGACATAGACATCGGTTCCGCCGTCATAACCCGCAGTGAAAGCGATCAGGCTTCCATCCGGGCTGAACTTGGCATAGCGTTCGCTGCCCTGGTGGCTTGTGATCCGGCGGGCGTCCCCGCCTGCGGCGGAGACCAGCCACAGATCGTCCTCATAGGTAAAGACGACCGTATCGCCATGGACATCGGCCCACCGCATCAAGTGGGCGTCGTCGGCAACCGCGACCACCGAGATCATCAGAACCGCACCGAGAACCAGAATTGCTCGCATCGGGTTTTTCACGCTTTCCTCCCCATCCACGATCCGGAGATCTTAGCAACGCCCGACGAGGATTCCCGACCTTTGTTTCAAGAGCGAGCAAACCACCAAAGCACGATTGAACATGCTCACAAATCTCCCCGTCTGATATTGACGCCGCATGACCGGCACAACTACCCTGTGGGGGTCGACAACCGAACATAGATGATCGACCTCGGGATGGCGACGGAAGGAGGTTCGATGTGAAAAGACAAATCCTATTGACTGCGGTGGTGCTTGCGCTGCTGCCGTCGCTTTCGTGGGGTGCAGGCTTCGCTCTGTTCGAGGCGGGCAACAAGGCCCTCGGCATGGGTGGTGCATTCACCGCAGTGGCCGACGATCCATCGGCGATGTTCTGGAACCCGGCAGGTATGGCGTTTCAAATCGACGAGGGGACCCAGCTCATGGTCGGGGTCACCTTGATCGCCCCGAGCCAGGACTTCACCGGAGACGATCCTTACCCGGGAGCAGGTTACACCGACAGCCTCAAAGACCAGGTCTTCACCCCGCCCCACTTCTATTGGGTCCACCCCTTGAGCGACCGTGTCAATTTCTCGCTCGGTTTCAGCACCCCCTTCGGGCTCGGAACCTGGTGGGAGAACGAGGACTTCAGGGGTCGGCACATTTCCAAACGCGCCGATCTCTTTGTCTTCGACCTCGGCGGACAGGTTTCGTGGAAGATCTGTGACCGTCTCGCCATCGGTGGCGGCATCGACTACATGACGGCGACCATCGAACTCAAAAAGAACATTCCGTTCATCAACCCCTACACCCAGAGTGTGACCGATGTCGCCGAAGCTGATCTCCACAGCGACGGGTTCAGAAATCACGC
>RCNF010000357.1_pt1 | contig 22864 bp, 32 predicted proteins | sample 2041311 | NCBI WGS metagenome assembly RCNF01 (sample SAMN09708228, study PRJNA481090) | Marine sediment metagenome, whole genome shotgun sequencing project. | biome: marine sediment; feature: ocean; material: sediment; isolation source: Sewage treatment plant 2 marine sediment (STP2) ... | reverse complement strand
CAGGTCATCTATGACCGGCCCGTAGCGCCCCCGGAGGGCTATCTCGGAAAGCCGGTTGACGACGATAAACTGGTCGCCTACGCGCACCACATCATCGAACATCGGGAAGAAAAGGCGAATTGAAGGCAACCACCCCTTCGGCACAGACAAACGAGATACGGAGTCAGCGGTGCACAAGGTCCAGATGACTGTCCCGAAAGCAGATTCGGACTCGCGGTATCACGAGTACTGGGAGGAAATGCCCTGTTTTCTTTCGGTCCACGATCGGGATTTCCGGATCATCGATGGCAACCGCCGTTTTCGCGAGCACTTCGGTGAGAGTATCGGCGAGTACTGTTTCAAGGTCTACAAGGGCCGTGACGAGGTCTGTCCCAACTGCCCGGTAGAGGCCACCTTCGGCGATGGCCGCAACCACCCGTCGGAACAACTGCTGACCACGAAAGACGGGCGCCAGATACCCGTGATGGTGCACACGACCCCGATCAAGGACGACTTGGGCGAGGTCGTGGCGGTGATGGAGATGCACACCGACATCGGCGAGGTCAAACGCCTTCAGAGCATGCTCCAACGATCTCAGGATCGCCTCGCCCAGCTCTTTGAAGAGGTGCCGTGCTTCATCACGGTGCAGGGACCCGATCGGGTCATCGAGCACGCCAATCGTCGTTTTCGCGAGACCTTTGGCGATCCGGTGGGCAAGAACTGCTTCACGATGTACAAACACCGTGACGAGCAGTGTCTCGTGTGCCCGATGCAACAGACCTTTGACACCGGAGAGACCCGCGAACACGAAGAGGTTCTCTTTACCAAGGACGGGCAAAAACTCGACGCCTTGTGTACGACCTCGCCGCTTCGCGGCGCCGATGGTGAAGTCGAAGCAGTGATCGAAATGTGTATCGACATCACCCAGATCCGTGAGCTCCAGTCGCAGCTTGCCTCCATCGGTCTCCTGGTCGGTTCGATCTCGCACGGGATTAAGGGCCTGCTCACCGGTCTCGACGGCGGCATCTACATGGTCAATTCGGGTTTTGCCAAGGAAAAACCGGAGCGGGTGGAAAAGGGCTGGGAGATGGTGCAGCGCAACGTGGAGCGTATCCGCTCCATGGTGCTCGACATCCTCTATTACGCCAAGGACCGCGAACTCATCGTCGAGGACGTCGATCTGGGAGCCATCGTCGACGATATCCGTGCCGGGGTCGAGAAAAAGGCGAGCGACGCAAACGTCGCGGTCCGGATCGACATCGCGAATGATGTCGATACGTTCCAGGGCGACCCGCAGGCTCTGCGGGCAATGCTCCTGAACCTGCTCGAAAATTCACTCGACGCATGCCGGATGGACAAAGAAAAAGACCATCACACGATCCGGCTCGATATTCGATGCGAGTCGCCGTGGGTGAAGATCGATGTCGAAGACAACGGCATCGGGATGGACCAAGAGACCCGGGAAAAGATCTTCTCTCTCTTTTTCTCGTCCAAGGGAATCAAAGGTACCGGGCTCGGTCTCTTCATCTCCAACAAGATCGTCGACAAACACGGCGGCGACATCGAAGTCGAGTCAGAACCGGGTAAGGGGACACGATTCAAGGTTCGGCTACCGATGGTGGCCAATCCGAGCATCAAGCCTGACGACAGGGCGCCATGAGCCACTCGGAGGCCCGGATCCTGGTGCTCGAGGACGATCCGGACATCGCTGATTACATGGCGTCATTTCTCGAAGACGAGGGGTATCGGGTGACATCGGCGAGCCGATGTTCAACAGCCATCGCCATGATGGACGAATTCCGACCCGATATCGTCTTGATTGACGCCCTGTTGCCGGGGAAATCGGGTCTCGAGTTCCTGGTGACGCTTCGCCGGGACCCACAATGGTCCTCGCTGCCGCTTGTCGTGGTTACCGGCAACGACAAGCTCCTCGAAGATGACTGTCAGTCCTATCTCGGGGCGCACGCTGGAGTGCGCGGCCCGGACGGTGTGCTCGGCAAACCAGTGGATCGGACAACCCTGCGAGCGGTCATCGAAAGACTCCTGCGGCAGCCCGCCGGCGCCTGACCCACGTATTGCTCGGGCAATCTCTCGTCGCAGCGGCCCGTGAGAGGTCTATTCGCGGCTCTTCGTAGCAAGAACCTGCACCACCGCGACGGTCCCACGATGGTACTTTCCCTCGGTTGCGGGTCGCTCGATCTCACGGGCGATCTCGAACTGGAGCGCAGGCAACTCCTGGCGAAGAGTCTCCAGCTCCATCAGCAGTTCGAGCGTTTTCGGACCGCCGGTCGCCAGTTCCAGTTGGCGCGGAGTGAACCCTTCGAGCACGAATACGCCTCCAGCGGTGAGGCCGCGAAGACAACGCTCATGGAGCGTTGCGCGTATGACCGGCGGCACGTGGCAGAAGATCGAGACAATGCCCTGCCAGGCGTTCGGTTCAATCTCGAACTCTGCGAGATCGGCCTCGACGGTATTGATCGAGACACCGCGCTCGGCCGCCAGCCCCTCGGCCTTTGCGAGGCCCACCGCTGACGAGTCCACAGCAGTCACCTCGAAACCGAGACCTGCGAGAAAGACCGCGTTGCGACCCTCGCCCTCGGCGAGGCTGAGCACGCGTCCCATCGGGATGCGATGGGCGACCGACGCCAGAAGGCCGTTGGGCTCGGTGCCGTAGGCGTAGCCGGGTTCGGAGAAGCGTTCGTTCCACATGGGGGGAGTGTAGCTGGGACGGCGTCACTACCGGTTGCGCTCTACCGGCGTGGACATCCCGATGCTCCGTACTGCATTGCCCGAGAGTGCCCCCTCCGAAGATGATTGCGCCCGAAGCATCCACTCATTTGGAGAACATACGATCGCAACATCATCGGAGACGGCACGTCCGGTGAACGCGGCACGTTTCAGGACTCGCTTCCCGCGAGGAGCCACCTTCATCATTGTTGGCCCGTTTCATCCTGCCGACTGCAATGCCCGTGTGTCCAACAATATTGAAGATGGCACCTCCACCGCACGTAGGTCTTCACTTGACCGCGTTTCCTTTCCTGTCATCTCGACCGAGGGAGCGTAGCGAGCGAGCGGAGAGATCTGTGCGGGAGGACGAAAAGTGGCACACCGTCGGTCAGCCGCTCGCGAACAACTCTTTGACGCTGTCTCGTACCAGCACGATGATGGTGAAGACTCCGAGGACCGTGCCGACCGGCATGAAGAGGCACTCGATGCCGCCCATGATGAGGCAGAAGGTATAGCGCGTTTTCTTCGCGAGGCTGCGGCCGGCAAAGGCCATGAGAGCGGCAAGGGTCCACCCGAGGAAAATGAATCCCAGGGCGACCAGCATGATCACGAAACCAATTGGGCGCGTCTCGGGGTCCGTGTCGCCGAACGCGCCGGTCGCCATCGCGAGCCCAATAAAGAAATGGAGGAATGGAATGCACGCCACCAGCGCTAACATTCCCGCCGCCACGTAATGGAAGATCGACAACAGCTTGAGATGCTCGAGATCCTGATTCATGGCCGCCTCCTCATGATGAGTACGCTCCGCCCGTAGGCGTATTCCTTCACCGGTTTTCGTCGAATGACGGGAGATCGGTGGGGTTAACAGACCACGGCGCCCGAGACGCCCAAAAAATGTTCTTCTCGGGTTTCGCGCCAGGGTCGTCGTCGAGGGTGCCTGCAGGCACCAGGTAGCCCTTCCCATTGCGGGACTGCCAGGGCAAGGCGGATCCGCACACCGAACACCATCCGGTGCAGTAGAACTGAGCGTCCGGCAACTCCCAGCGGTTGACGAGATCTTCCCCCCGTATCCACCGAAACTGCGCCGCCTTGACCAGAATATTGGCCCCATAGGCCGACCCAAATGTCTTCCGGCAGCGGCTGCAGTGACAATGGTGAAAGAAGACGAAGGGTGGGCTCATCTCGTAGGCCACTTCTCCACAGAGACACGATCCTTGAAGTGCGGTATCCGTCATGTCAGTCTCCCTTCAGGCCACCAGCTCAAGATTTCCACCGTACAGTCAGTTTTGCTTTCGGCGGCGACCAGCTCGTGATCTCCACGAGTTGGAGCTCGATCCTGCACACGGGTTCGGTCGGCTGGTCTTCGGAGACCCACACCACCATGCTTTCCTCACCACAGGTCACCTCGACCTCGATGGCATCGACCAGAAGCCCGATCTCCTCGCTCCAGAGGTCGCCGACCTCGCCGATGAGGATCTCGGCACGGCCATCGGCCACCGTCCGGTAGGAGCCCGTGACCATCTCGACAGTCTCTTCGCCGGTGAGATTGCCGCCGGTCCCACAGGCCATCGCCCCAAACGTGAAGGCGGCAGCTACGAAGATTGAGTGTGAATTCATGGTTCTAACCCGGCTCTGATTTCGCGTCATCGGTCGGCAGATGACCGAAGACGCCCCTCAACCAGCGATGGGCTTTGTGGATCCCTCTCGGGTTCGCGTGCATCATGATGTATTCGCCGTGGATGACCTCGATACCCGCCTCTTCGCAAAACTGAATTGCGGCATCGGACTCGGCGCCCGGTTGCATCCACACTCTGCCTATTCCGACCTTCAGGGCCTCCCGGACAAGCTGTTCCGTCTGCTTCGGCGGTACAACAAGTACCAACTCGCCGGCCTCTGACGGCAGATCAGAAAGCGATGGATAACACCGCGCGCCGCCGATCTCAACGGCTTCGGGGTGAACCGGCAGAATTTTGTAGCCTTTTTCGGTGAGATCGGCGAGCACTTTGTTGCCGAATTTCTTGCCGCTTCGTGAGACTCCGGCGAGTGCCAGGACCTCCTGCGCCAGAAAATCATCGATCGCATTTTTCGAGATCATTGGTAGCTCCCGTGTGACGATGCTCTCTCCGAGAGCCTCCGGAGTCAAGGGCGGAGGGCAGGGGCCGTCCCGATGATCCGAGCGGAACGGTGGCCCGAACAATGCTTCGCGTGTTGCCTCAGATCGACCGACCGGTCCTCGTCAGTCGTGGGGGTCTGGTTTTTTCTTGATGACACCCGCTGAGGCCACGAGCCCGGAGACCACCGCGATCAAAAGCATGGAAATGACGCCAAGCGCCGCGACACCGGCGACGATTTTCAGAATGGTGAGCACGGAAACCTCCGGTCGTTCAAGCGTACACCCTGGTGGGGAACGGAGAGACTATCGGGTGCCGATCCACAACAACGTCGCGATGAGTAAAAAAAACCACCACGAGAAGTGCCTGCCCCGCGCGCCGACAAGCGAGAGCAGCGAACAGGCTGCAAACGTCACGGCAAAGAGGCGGAGGATCCAAACCGACTGCGGTTCGAGCACCGTCAACGACAGCACAACAGCCACCGCGCCGATCGCGACAAGGAGGACCGTCGTCAGATGCCACGTAAAGCGAAGAGTGCGGCGCGCGAAAATCGTGCTTCCGAGCAATTTTGGCAGTTCCGATCGTCGAAACAGCGGCCCGAGCACGAGCTTTTCTCCGAGGACGGAATGAATCACTCCGATGAGGACCGACAGCACACCGGCAGCGAACAGTGAAAAGTTCATCCAGAATGTCCTCCTTCGATCGGCGTAGACCTCATTTTGGTGGCAGCAAGGCGACAAACGAGCGCGCCTGATCCAACCAGCCCTGAAGGCGGTCGCCCTTGAAGCCTTCCGGTTCGACGATGACCCAACCCTTCATCGGCCGACCGGTGACGTCCATTTGCCGCGTGTGAGGTTGCTCGAGGGCGGCCTCAGCCGCGTCCTGGCCAAGCCGCAGGATGAGGGTCGTTTCGTTCACTCCGCACAACATATTGCCGTTCAACAGGTGGCAGGTACCGCCGAACATCTTCTTGCGGGTCGTGTTCCAGGATGCCGTGGCCTCGGTGATCCGTTGGTCGAGCTTTTCGTTGTAGCCCATGATGGCCCCTTTGTCTGGTTCTCGAGTCCGGGTCGTCTGAAGGAATCAACCCGTCGAGCGTGGGAGATCTTCCGCCCAACCGGGACATCAGACCCACGTGGCCGCCGACTCAATCTCCCGATGGCGGGTTCACACTCCCGAGCCGGCGTATGAAGCGTTTCAATTTGATGGCGTCGAGCGCACCGTCGGTTCGCAAACCGCTGCAAACATCGACCCCGAAAGGCCGCACCTGACGAACGGCGTCGGCCACATGCACCACCTGAACAATTGAGATCCCAGGCATTTTCGACCGCAAGTCGCGAATCGCGCCGGGTGCGACTTCGTCACACAGCTGCAGGGTGTCGACCCCGAACCGGTGCTGTTGGTGAATGATCTCGTCGACATCTCGGCTGCTGGTGAGGAGGAAGGTGCTGACGCAGGGAGGAATCGTCGCTGCGATCTCCTCGATCCGTTCATCTGCAATCACGCCCGGACCGCTGGGCATGGCGGACACCAGACCGACGGCATTCGCCCCGAGCCTGATGGCGAGTCTCGCCTCGTCGATGCTGGCGATACAGCAGACCTTGAGGCGGGGGCGTCCGCCGGTCGAGGACGCGATGTTCATCGAGCCTCCGCCGGATCGTTCATTTCACGCGCTCACGAAGGCGATAGTGGCGGTCATTTTTGAAACCAGCCGTTCGACGCCGTCCGTCAGGCAGAAGACCTCCGATTCAACGACGGAAAACCTGCGGCCAGGCTTCAATACCGCGGCCCGGCAGATCAATCGTTCGCCTCTCGCCGCGCGCAAGAGGTTGATCTTGAACTCGACCGACAGCACCAGTCGGTCTTCCCGGAGGAGAGTCGCCGCGGCCACCCCGGCGCTGTGGTCGGCGAGAGTTGCGTGGACTCCGGCGTGGACAAACCCGTCCTGCTGGAGATGCCGTTCGTCAAGCTTCAGCGACGTGACGCAGGTGCCCTCACCGACCGACTCGAGCTCGACACCGAGGTTGGAAATAAAAGGGGCGGCGTCAAATACCCGTCGGATCTCTTCGTTCATCGAGGTCGTCATGGATCTTCCCCCTGATCTCTGTTCATGTGGTGAATCCACCGCGCCTTGTCGACCTGCCGGGGTTTGAAGCTCTCCAACAGATCGAGAAGTGTCCCGGGATCTTCAGAGTCGACAAGCAGAGTCCGATGGTTGGGATCGATAAAATGCCGGTCCGTTGCGGTGTCGAGAAAAGCCATGAGGTTGTTGAAATAGCCACCGACGTTGAGGACCCCGCACGGTTTGCTGTGGATGCCGAGTTGGGCCCAGGTCAGAGCCTCGAGGAGCTCCTCGATGGTGCCGAGCCCACCCGGCATGGCGATAAACGCGTCCGCGAGGTCCGCCATCAGGGCCTTCCTCTCGTGCATCGAGTCGACGACGCGGAGATCCGACAGCCCCGGGTGGGCGACTTCACGGTCGACCAGGGCGGCAGGCATGACGCCGATGACGCGACCGCCACCCGCCAGCACGGTGTCGGCGATCCGGCCCATCAGCCCGACGCCCGCCCCGCCGTAAATCAGATCGTGGCCCCGGTTCAACATGACCTCTCCGAGAGCCGCGGCGGCAGCGAGATATACTGGCCCGGCACCGGGGCTCGAGCCGCAAAACACACAAACGCGGCGAATTGTCATGACTGGAGATTCTACGTCGTTCGCGTCATGCCTGCGAGAACAGAGCCGCGGGCACCGCTGCTGATCTGGCTAAAAAAGCGCCTTGACGATGGTTTCGAGGGCCCCGACAGCGGTGCTGAGCAGACTCGCGTCATCTGACGATTCGAACCGTGGATCGCTCAGCGGCAGGAAAAGCCCCCGGCAGGTGGTGCACCGCACCACCTCGTATTTCGAGATCCGGCCGGTCCGCAGGATGTCCGACTCGCAGCGCGGGCATTTTCGGTGGGCTGATTCGCCAGTGGGTTCAAATCGGGCAGTGGGCCCGGGCACGCCGCTCAAACGGGCCGAACCACCGTTGCGGTGGTAGTCCTCGAGCTCACCGCCATCGAACCACGCGCCGTAGCACACGGTGCAGACATCCAGCCGCACGCCCGCGAAGCTCTCCTCCGTCATGTCACCCGAACAGCTCGGACAGTTCATCAGACTCCCCGGATCATCAAACCGGCGATTGCGAACCCACCACCGGAGTGGAATTCAAACCCGCCCTCTAGAGGATACGACGATTTCGACAAATCGGTTGATTTGAGAGTGGCGGTTTGGGCGTCAGGAAAACAAGAACCTGATCACGTGCAGGGCGGCTTCAAGCAGATCCGCTCCATCTCCTATGGTCAGCATCTTTTGACCGGGCGGCAAGGGTGGTCCGTCACGTGATGTGGATTCACGGGCCTGGAACTTCTCCAACTCAGCCGCCGAGAGGAAGAGGCCTCCACACCACGAACAGCGCTGATAGGCGATTGCGCGAAGCGTGCCGTCATACAGCTGCGGTTCCTCGCAGCAGGTGCACACCTGCGGCTGACCGCTTCGCGAGGCGCGAAGTTCGTCTTCTTTGGGCACTGGCTGGCCCGACCGGGTGCCGCGGGCGTTGAGGTACTTCTGAATCTCCTCGACGTCGAACCACATGCCCCCGCAATTTGAGCACCAGTCGATGGTGACCCCGTGGCGGGTCTCCTCCTGCATCTCGGTTGCGCACCCGCGGCAGTACACCGTGTCGTGGTCCCCTTCACCATTCAACGATACGAGGATGGGGAGCCGTTATTCCGGCGATCGTCCTCGCACTTACGTTTCGTGTTCATTCCTCCGGCGTTTGATCAGGGCTGACGTTTTCCAGGACGGTCCCTTCTTCGCACTCGCAGATCTTCGTGACTCCGCCCATGTTGCCTCCGTAACACGCGACTTTCCGCACTTCAGCCGGCGCACATCGATCTCGACACCGGCGGTGGTGATCGGTGCAGGCGCCAAAGTCATCCGGTGTTACATTTGGTGTGGTCGGGCTCGAAACCGACTGACAGCCGAATCCCGTCAAGACCATCAGACACAGGCTTGAGGCGGTGAGCTTTCTCATGTCGACGTTCTTCTTCTTCATGGTGTCAGGCGGTAGATTCGTTGCAGATTTCGAGCACCTGGTCGATCCGGCGGATTTCATGGGTCGGTTCCACGTCGTCTTGCCGCGGCAGCCCCGATGGGTTGAACCAACAGGAGTCGATACCGTAGTCGTTGCCGCCCTTGATGTCGGAGGTCAGGCTGTCGCCCACGATGAGAACCTGCGATTTCGGCGGGTGGCCCATCTCGGCAAACGCAGTATCGAAGATCCGCGGGTCGGGCTTGGCGGCGCCCACTTCCTCGGAAATCACGAGACCGGCAAAGTGATCGTGGATTGATGACGCGGCAACCCGCGGCCGCTGAACGGCGGCAATGCCGTTGGTGATCAGCATCAGGCGGGAGACGTCCGCAAGCGCAGCCACAGTCGCGTCCGCGCCGGCGATTAGCTCGGTTCGACCGGCGAGGTTGGCGAGATAGTCCTCGCCGAAGAGAACCGGGTCGCCGTCAACGCCGATCCTTTCGAACAGCTTTTCGAACCGTTCTACGCGTATGCGTGCCTGGGTCGTGGTGCCCCGTTCGAGCTCCTTCCACATCCTGCCGTTGATCTCGCGGTAGATCTCCGAGTGTTCGGGTGTGAACGGTCGTCCGATACGTGCAAAGGACGCCGTGAGCGCCGCAGCCTCGGCGGCATCATAGTCAAAGAGCGTGCCGTCGGCGTCAAAGAGAATCCACGCGTAGCGCTGTCCGGGTGTCGCGGACATCACAGCCTGACCCGACCCAGTTGTTCCAGAAGATCGATGCCGTCCCACTCGCCCCAGCGCTCGGTGATGCGCCCATCGCGAATGCGGATGATCTCGATGCCCAGTTTGAATCCATCATTGTCGGCCGCGCGGCCTCCCGGGTCGTGATCCACGAAGTCCGTCGCGTGCAACGTGTCGACGACTCCGGCGTTGCCTCTTTGCCAACCTTCTTCGATCCAGCGGCGGGCGACCTGTTCCATCTCGGGACGTGTCGAAGTCGTCATCGGGGTCCTCGTTTGGCCGGGCTCATGTTCGGTTCAGGTTCAGGTCATACAAAAAGCGTTGAGCTTGTTGCCGTCGAGGTCGCGGAAGTATGCGGCGTAGAAATTGTCGCCGCGCGGACCAGCTGGGCCCTCGTCGTCGGCGCCGAGTTCCATGGCCTTCGCGTACAGCGCATCGACCTTGTCGGTGCTGTCCATAACGAGGGCCACCATGACCCCATTGCCTACCGTGGCCTCGTTGCCGTCGAAAGGCTTGGTGATGCAGAGCCCGGGAGTCGTGGGCGAGACGGTCCAGGCGATGAACTTTTCGCTCTCCATAAACCGTTTAGCGCCGATCAGCCCGAGCAGTTCGTCATAAAAAACCGCCGCCTTCTCGACGTTGTTGGTTCCCAGGGTCACGTATCCGATCATGTCTGCCTCCAGTATTTGTTGGCCTCGAGGTTTTGGATCGACCTTCGAATGATCTTACACAGTCCTTTCCCGTTGGTGAGGCGGTACGCCGACCCCTACCGTCATGACCTGCTGAGCCCAGCCCTCACCGCCTCATTCCCCCGACTCGTGGGCGATCTTGCATCCTGGATCCTGCATCCTGAACCCTGAATCCTGCATCCAGCATCAATCCTCGATCCGCTGCGTCCACACCATGTCGAAGGTCCGTCCGGCCTTTTCGCCGACTTTCAGAAAACGCCCGCACTCGGTGAAGCCGTGCCGGGCGTGGAAGCGGATGCTGCCTTCGTTGCCCGATGAGATGTGGGCGAGGAAATTGGTGATGCCGAGGCGCCGTCCGTCGGTCACGAAGTGGTTGAACACCGTTGTGAGGGCGTGCCAATCACGCTCTTCGACCATTCGGATCGTGGCATCCATGGATCACAGTTTCGCATGGACCGGAGGCGCCGCGGCCTCCCGCGAGCTGGCGATCAGATGTCGCGATTGGGTGCTGCGACCTGTCGGTTTCTGAGAAAGGCGACCAGACCGGCCACACCGCCCGCAACGATCAGGGCCGCCACCACCCGGAACAGACTGATGAACCAGGCGATACCGATACCCAGGGCGGCCCACTGAACCCACCAGTCTCCGGGCGAGGTCATGTAATTGATCACGACCAACATGGCGAGGATCATTGGCCCCACGAACAGAAACTTCACGGCGCGAAATGTCTTGATCATGTGGACTCCTCCTGTCGTGAACTACGCAGATTCGCCGGCGTTTGTTCCGAGGCGTCTGCTTTCAGTCCTCGGCGTCGGTGCAATCGAGGAGGGTGCCGTCCTCGACGTCCTCCAAAACGCCGTCGGTGAGTACGCCGACGGCCGACGCCAGCGCCCACAAGAACTCGACCGTCGTCTCGGTAACGTCTCCTTCGACTCTGAAGGCGTAGCACGCCACAGCCTCCTCGACCCGGGTGACGAGATCCGGTCTGATTTCGGATTCCCGAAGCTCGGAAACGACTTCCGGATCTGGAACAAACGGCGACTCCACTTCGATTTCGACGGCGGTGAGCCTGTCGACAGGCATCGACAGCAGTTCGGGGTTCTCCTCGGCCACGGCCCTGCCAACCGAGTCGCCGACGTCGTCGGCGAGGTCCCAACCGAGAGCGGTGGAGTCATGGAGATGCAGCGCCTGCTGGAAGGTTTCGATACCTGTGACAAGGACGCATTGCCAACCGGCAACGTCCAGTAACCCCGAGATTTCAGTGACGGGCGGTTCGTCCTCGATGGGCGCATACACGTAGAGTTCGTAACTCATGTCACTCCTACTGCAGGTATTGGCACTTTTAGATTGTGCTCCAGCCGATCTGGAATTGCTACCAGCCGCCCACGGCTTTTTGCACCTGGGCGGTGTCTGCGTACTGCTGAAAGGTCACGGCCTTGCCATTGCGAATGCCCCAGAAGTGGGAGAACTGGGCGTTGATCTCGGTTCCGGTTTCCTTGTTCTTGGCCTGGTAGCGGCCCAACGCCACCACCGTGTCGCCCGCGTCGAGCAGTTTTTCGATCGCCAGGTTCCAATACTCCCACTCGCTGCCGAGCCGCATGAAGACGCCCGCGACAATGGCATCCGGACCGACGTAGGGGTTGCCGTCGGCGTAGGGGAAGTTCTCCGCTTCGTTCCACACGATCTCAGGGTCCATTGCCTCGAGGACAGCGGGAACATCCCCGCTCGCAAAGGCTGCGTACATGGTCTGAACCAGATCGACGTTTTTCTCTGACATTGGCGTCTCCATGTTTTGATTTTGCTCGTGAGGCTCAGTATACAAAACCCGGTGAACCCTCATTACTGTGTGCAGCGGGTCAAGGCGTCAGCCGAAGGAGGGTTCTTGACGGTTGATGAGCAGGTAGAGCGGGAGTGCCGCTCCACCGCAGATCAGGGTGGCTGCGATGTCCAGAGGATTCACCGGACGGCCGAAGAAAATTCCGGCCGACTTCCGTCAGAGTGAAGAAACCGAGGCCGAGAGCGAGGGTCCATGCCCTGGGGCGGTCGAGACGGCCGGCTTGGCGCAACCAGAGACACAGCAAGAGGCCGGCCACGGATATGAAAACGAACTGGATGATGTTCTGCACCGTAGAGTCGGATGTGGGATGGCCCTGAGGCTACGAGATTTCGGCGGATTCCGAAGATCTCGTGATGAGGCATGAGGCGCAGATACCGGCCGCCGTTCCCAGAATCGTAGAAAGAACCTGAAACCCTGTGGCCGAGCAGATCCCGGCGCCGATGAGAACGCCGATCGGCACCAGGAGGGTGCAGTAGTAGGCGAACAGGTGGTGCTTCTTCATTTGACGTCTCCCTCCGTTCTCCAGGATATACGCGACGGCGGGCCGGGTTTTCCACGGCTCGTCGTCATGTCGGATCGGGCGTCAGCCACCGCACAATCTGGCGGGTCACATCGGTGCTGCTCAAGAGCCCGAGGTGATTCATGCGGAATTCGATCTTCTGCGCCACGGCAGGCAAGCCGAGGTCTCGCCGTCCATCAGAGTGGCGACCGAGTGCGCTGTCAACCGGTACCAGCCCGTCGCCAAGAAGCCGGTTGGCCAGGAAACCGGGCTCGGAAGCGGTCGTGGCGGCCACGGTGAAACAGGCGACGCCATTGGGCAGAGGCACAACATGCCGGTTGTCGGTTGTATGTTGAAAGCGGTCGCGCCCCTGCCTGTCCTCGTCCAGCAGGTGGCCGTATCTGAGATCAGTGATGCCGGCACTCCGCAACTGACCGAGCCTGGCGAAGGGAGCGGTATAGGGCGTGCTGCCGAGGACGACATCGATCCAGTTTCCGGCCTGTTCGAGCGGTGCGCCGTGGTGTGGTGTGCCGAGAAAAACGATGTTCTTCAGGTTTTTCGGCCAGCGAAGGTCGTCGCGTGCGGCGGCGTGGTGTGCGCTGCGGATCAGCAGGCCTCCCATGCTGTGGGCCACCACGGAAAGTTCTTCGACTGGGACGGGCCACCGTGTCACCACCTGTTCCAGAAGGGTGGCAAGTTCGCGTCCGTTTTCTGAAATGTGCAAACCGGAGTTGTAGCGTACGGAGATGGGGGAGTAGCCGAGGGTCGTTGCCAGTGCTTCGCCGTGGTCGACAACGTGCCCATCCTGGGTTGTCCGCCACTGGAGATCATTCATGCACAGACCGTGGATCAGGACCAGGATCTTGCCGGTTGCGTCGGGCAGCGGGGGCTGGACTTCCTGATTCAAATTCTCTCCCCGAAAACGCAGCGTCATCCGGGTGGCAAACGGGTTGTCGTCAGCCAACAGCCGGTCACCCATCACCCCGTTGAGGGCGGCGAGAATGGCCTCGCGCTCGGGAGAATCGATGGTGGCATCGTTCGCCGACTGAAAGAGAGATTCCAGCCCGGCCAGGACCGTGTCCACGCCACTGCCAAAAAGGTGCGTGACACCGTGGACACCCCTGTAGACCAGACCGGTGATGCCACCGGTACGCCCGGGCTCCTGTCCGCCCGAAAAACCCAGGGTGCTCCACACCGACTGGTGAACGCCTTCCACCACGCGGGTGACCCCCGCAGTCGCCCGTGTTGCCAGTTGGGCGATGCCTCTGATGTCCGAGACCCGAAGTTGAGTGGGGGGCTTATTGGATGCCTGTTTGGGCACGATCTCGGTCTCCAATTCGCGGGGATCCGTTGCCACGTTACTCCTGGTTCAGAGATCGTGCAGGGATCGGTCGTCCGGTCAGGGTATTTCCACGTTGTGATTTGAGATGACACGGTGCAATAGCTCAGCGAGGAGTGGTTCGCGCTGGTCAGGCTGGAGATCGAGTGCGCGGGCGACCACCGGCCACGCGGCGGTCATCAAAAACAGCGGTGCCGCCATACTGAGAAACAACAGCCGACTCTCGATGGTTCCTCTCGGGTTGTCGTCCTCTCCGAGGGCGGTGTTGAGTCGCTCGAATGCACTGCGCAGCGGCGGGGAGAGCGATTCGACGGCCACGGCGCCGCCGTCGGCGAGGTCGCGCAGGAGGAGACGAGTGGCCGTGTCGTCCGTCTGCAGACGGCGAAGGATGCGTCCGAGCGCTTCCTCCGCGCCCAGGGGCTCGGCGCTGTCCTCAGAACCGCTCGCCGGGCCCATCTCGGCAAGCGATGCCGCGGCCTGGCGCAGCACCGACCGGTAGAGCTGCCGCTTGCCACCGAAGTGGTAGGAGATGGCCCCGGGGTTGGCTCTGGCCTGGTTGCAGATATCGCGCACCGATGCGCCGCGGTAGCCCGAGTCGGCAAAGAGACGAGTGGCGGCCAGGAGCACACGTTCACGGGTGCTGATATTCATACAGTTGTTTGTATCAATTTTTGACACGTCTGACAAGGATTTCAGGCGTGATCGCCGAGAGAAGTCTGCTTTTTCCGGTTGGGGTCGCGCGATGTCCCGTCTCCTGAGGGGATTTGTCTGTTAAATGTCTTTTAATCAATGATTAATAAAATAATAACAAACGTTTGTTTGAATTCAGTCAATGTGGCTTGACTTGCTCTCCTCCGGTCGTTAGCATCGATCTACAGGATGGGACAGGCTGATTTTCGAACAGTTGCCGTGATTCCGGCCCGCTGGGCGTCTACCCGTTTTCCCGGGAAACCCCTGGCGGAGCTGGCTGGAGAGCCGATGATCGCGCACGTCGTACGCCGTGCATCGGAGGCGGCGACGGTTGAACACGTGATCGTGGCGACGGACGATGAGCGGATCGCCCGCGCCGCTGAGGCCGCGGGCGCTGAGGCGGTTCTGACCGGCGAGTGTCCTTCGGGCACCGACCGGGTGGCGGCGGCGGTGGCGGGGCGTGATCAGTGGGATGTGGTCGTCAACGTTCAGGGCGACGAGCCCCTGTTGAGCGGCGACAACATCGATGTCCTGGTGCGGGGCCTCCATGGCGATGCGGAGGCACCGATGGCAACACTGTGCCGACCGCTCGATCCGGAACGGGCTGATGACCCCAACGCGGTCAAGGTGGTGCGTGATTCGCGCGGACGGGCGCTCTATTTTTCGCGGTCGTTGATTCCGTATCCGCGAGCGCCCGAGAACGCTGAGGCCCTGTGGCGGCTCCACCTCGGGATCTACTGTTTCCGCCGCGAAGCGTTGGCGCGTTTTGTCGCCCTGGCGCCGTCCTCTCTCGAGAGAGCGGAGGGACTCGAGCAGCTGCGGGCGCTGGAGAATGGGATACCGATCCTGGTTCTGGATGCGCCGCACCCGGCGTTTGGGGTCGATTCACCGGAAGACCTGGAACGCGTCGAAAAAATCATGCAACAGCAGAACTGAGCAGGAGGGGCAGTTGGCCACGAAATACGTTTTCTTCACAGGTGGTGTTGTTTCAGGGTTGGGCAAGGGCATTTCGGCGTCGTCGTTGGCGGCTCTGATGGAGGCCCACGGGTACTCGGTGACCATGCTCAAGGTGGACCCGTACGTCAACGTCGATCCCGGCACCATGTCGCCCTTCCAGCACGGCGAGGTCTTTGTGACCGATGATGGCGCCGAGACCGATCTCGACCTCGGTCACTACGAACGCTTCACATCGGCGAGTATGGGCAAGAAAAACAACTTCACCACCGGCAAGGTCTATAAGACGGTGATCGAAAAGGAGCGCCGCGGCGATTACCTCGGCAAGACCGTCCAGGTGATTCCTCATATCACCGACGAGATCAAGGACGGCATTCGCGCCCTCGGTGGAGACGTGGACTTTGTGATGGTCGAGATCGGCGGCACCGTGGGTGACATCGAGTCGCTGCCCTTCCTCGAGGCCATCCGCCAGTTCCGAACCGAAGCCGGGCGCGGCAATGTCCTCAACGCCCACCTGACCCTGGTGCCCTACATCAAGAGCTCGGGCGAACTCAAGACCAAGCCCACCCAACACTCGGTGAAGGGGCTCCTTCAGATCGGAATCCAGCCCGACATCCTCCTGTGCCGGTGCGACCGGCCTTTGCCCCCCGATCTGCGTGAAAAGATCGCCCTGTTCTGCAATGTCGAGGCGCGGGCGGTGATCCCCGCACAGGACGCCGATACCATTTACGACGTGCCCCTCAAACTGGCCGCCGAGGGCTTCGATGAAATCGTCCTCGAGATGCTGAATCTGCCAAAGGGCCAACGCGACCTGAGCAGGTGGCGGGCGGTGGTGGATGCCACCCGCGCTGCGACCGAGGAGGTCTCGGTGGGCATCGTCGGTAAGTACGTGGATCTGGCGGACTCCTACAAGTCGCTCAACGAGGCTCTGATCCACGGCGGGCTGGCCAACGGGGTCAAGACCAACCTGGTCTTTATCGATTCGGAGTCCCTCGAGGGTTCGGGATATCCGGGCGAGCTGTTCGAAGTGGACGCCATCCTGGTCCCCGGCGGCTTCGGCAAACGCGGCATCGAGGGCATGATTCGTGCGATCGAGTTTGCCCGTGGCCACAAGATTCCGTTCTTCGGAATCTGCCTCGGTCTGCAGACCGCCATCGTCGAGTTTGCACGCAACGTGTGCGGGCTCGCCGGCGCCCACTCAACCGAGTTCGTCAGCCAACCGCCCTACAAGGTCATCTACAAAATGCGGGAATTGGTGGGAGTCGACCAGATGGGTGGCACCATGCGGCTTGGGAAGTACCCCTGCCGGTTGACTCCGTCCTCAAACGCGTGGGAGATGTACGGTTCGGACGAGGTGTGGGAACGCCACCGCCACCGCTACGAGGTCAACCCCGAGTACGTGCCTTTGTTCGAGGAGAAGGGCCTGGTGGTAAGCGGCAAGTCGCCCGACCGGATCTTTGTCGAGGTCATCGAACTGCCCGACCACCCGTGGTTCCTCGGCTGTCAGTTCCACCCCGAATTCAAGTCCAGGCCCTATGATCCGCACCCGATCTTCAAGTCCTTTATCGCCGCCGCTGTCGACTACCGCGATCAGCGAAAGGCCGACCAGGAGGCCGAGGCCACGGAGACCGAGGAGGTTGCAGCGGCAATCGACGAGGTAACGGGTGAGATCGATGAAGCTGTGGAGGCGGCGACGGGAGCGCTGGAGGCCTGAACGGTCGCTCCACCCAGCAGCGAGTCGATTTCGGATATTGGATATTGGATATTGGATCGGGCGCCCCTCGCACCGATTGATTGTGGGAAGAGCTTGATGCTGTTGTCGTATCCAACATCGAATATCAAACATCCAATATCAAATCCCAACATCGGTTCCTCGGTGCTCACCGACGCGAGTCTCCACTGATACACTGTCCCCGATGACGATCACGAGCTTCAACCTTGTTGACGGTATGTTGATCGGTGGCGGCGCCAGACCAGTGTATTTGGCCGGTCCCTGCGTGGTCGAATCAAGAGACTTCGTCGTCGATGTCGCCGGCAGGGTTGGAGACATCGCCGCCCGCCACGGCGTGCCGCTGGTGTTCAAGGCTTCGTACGACAAGGCCAATCGGTCCTCCGAGTCAAGCTTCCGCGGGCCCGGTGTCGACGAGGGGCTCGAAGCGCTGGCGGAGGTCAAGAGGGTCACCGGTCTTCCGGTTATCACAGATGTCCACCACCCGGAACAAGCGGCGGCGGCCGCGCAGGTGGTCGATATGCTCCAGGTCCCGGCCTTTCTGTGCCGCCAGACCGACCTCCTGCACGCCTGCAGTGCCACGGGTCTCCCGGTCAACGTCAAGAAGGGCCAGTTCCTGGCTCCCGAGGACATGGCCAACGCAGTCGAAAAGGTCCGGTCATCGGGCAACGATCGGGTGCTCCTGACCGAGCGAGGATCGACCTTCGGTTACCACAACCTGGTCGTCGATATGCGGGGGCTGCCCATCATGCGGCGTTTTGCTCCGGTGATTTTTGATTGCACGCATTCGTTGCAGCTGCCTGGCGGCCTCGGCCACTCGACAGGTGGCGCGAAAGAGTTTCACCCCTTTCTGGCCCGGGCGGCAGCCGCTGCCGGCGTCGACGGTTTTTTCATCGAGGTCCACCCCGACCCCCCCAACGCGATGTCGGACGCCACCACCCAGCTTTCGTTCGACGAGTTCGATCGGTTGCTCGAACAGCTCGAGGCCGTATCCGCAGTGCAGCGCGAGGTGGCGCCGTGAGCCGCGACGTGGCTCGTCAGGTGCTCGAGGCTGAAGCCGATGCGATCCGCAATCTGATGGAGAATCTCGGCGGGGACTTCGACGGTGCAGTCGAGTTGATCGACGGATGTGCCGGCCGAGTGGTGCTGACCGGGATGGGGAAATCCGGCATCATCTGCCGCAAGATCGCGGCCACCATGCGGTCGACCGGAACCCCGGCACTTTTCATGCATCCGGCGGAAGCCATCCACGGCGACCTCGGCATGGTCACCGGCAGCGATCTCGTGATCGCCATTTCTAATTCGGGCACCACCGAGGAGATTCTCTGCCTGGTCGCGGTCCTGCGGCGCCTCGGGGTCGTGCTAATCGCTATCACTTCCAGCCCGGAGTCACCTCTGGCTTCGACTGCCGATCTTCACCTCGATGTCGGTGTGCGCCGCGAGGCGTGCCCGATGAATCTCGCACCGACCGCCTCGACAACCGCCAGCCTCGCGCTCGGGGACGCCCTGGCGATGTCGGTGTCGGTCAAGAAGGGCTTCAAGGAGGAGGACTTTGCGCGTCTCCACCCGGGAGGCAAACTGGGCAAGAAATTCCTCAAGGTGCGCGATCTCATGCACACCGGCGATGAGGTGCCAAGGGTCGAGACCAGGACCGCGATGAAGGACGTGATCTACGAGATGAGCCGCAAGGGGCTGGGGCTGACCACCGTGCAGGGGCCTGGCGGTGAGCTCCTTGGACTGATCACCGATGGCGATCTGCGACGGCTTATGGAACGTGAGCCGGACCCAATGAAGCGGACTGCCGGTGAGGTCATGCACAAGGGCGGCGCCTGTATCGCGCCGGACGAACTGGCGACGGCCGCGTTGCGCCTTCTCGAGGAAAAACGCATCACCTCGCTCATGGTGTGCGAGGGGGGCCCGTCGGTGCTCGGTGTCCTGCACGTTCACGATCTGTGGGGAGTCGGACTGTTTTGAATGAGGAATTAGGAATTAGGAATTAGGAATTCACGCCCCACCCACCCACCTGTTCAGAAACGCGGAAGAGAGGGTGGATGGCATTCCTCATTCCTAACTCCTCATTCCTAATTATCGAAGGCGGACTGCAATGAGGCTTACCATTCTGACGACCGGTGGCACGATCGATAAAACATACGACGAGTTTCAGGGCAGCCTGCGCAACGCTCACACCGTCATTGACGTGATCCTGGACTCGCTGCGGATTCCGGACCTGGTTGTTCGCCTCGTCGAAGTGATGCACAAGGACTCTCTCGATATGACGGTTGAGGACCGGAATATCATCGCAAAGGCAGTGCGCGATGCCGTCAAGGATTCGGAAGCGGTGATCATCCTTCACGGTACCGACACCCTCGAAGAAACCGGCGACCTCCTCTGTTCCGAAGGAGGCGATCTCGAGATTCCGGTCATCCTCACCGGCGCCATGCGGCCGTACGAGTTCCGCGACACCGATGCCGTCCAAAACGTCACCGAGGCGCTGTTGGCGGCGCGGCTGTTCGAGGGCGGGGTCTACGTGGCGATGCACAACCGGGTCTTGCGTTTCCCGGGCGTGACCAAAGACCGGCAGGCCCTCACCTTTGTGCAGAAGAACTGATCATTTTTGAATTCGGAATTCGGAATTCGGAATTCGGAATGGCGATCTGTGTTTCCTCGTCACCGCGCGTCGTCTGCGGGGAGCTGTTTCTTACCGAAGTGAGTCGTGCCGCATTGGCTGAAGGTGGTTTCTGAGGTGAGCGGGAAGCGGTAGTCGACTGCGATCTTGAGCACGGCTCTGCAAAACGACGGTCCATCGGTCTCTGCGAGGTGGCTGTGGAAGTAGTAGGCGATCCGGCCGTCGGGCTCGAACAGCACGACGGAGGTGACCGATCGTCCGGTCACGTCGATGAGCCCCTCGTCGCGTATTTCCGCGTACAGCAGTTCCTGGAATTCGGTCCAGGCCTCGGCGACCTCGCTTTCGCTCTCCGGAAAAACACAGTCGTCATCTCCGACCTTATAGGCCGCCTTGTATTCCTCTCGCATGTCGCCGACGCTGATGCCGGTGGCCTCGGCATCGAGAACTGAGAGGCAGTGAGTGGTCTGCTGCTGGTCCATTTCGGTGGCAGGGAGGCCTGTTGCGATAAGAATCAGCGGCACCAAAAACCCGAGCGGTTTTGAGATATTTTTGACAGGCGCGCCTCCATGGATAACAATAGCAGACCCTTCAGGATTCGATTGTGACTGCGACGGGTCGGGGGTAGCGGGTGAAATTGACTGTCTCACTTCGAGCCGCAGGACGCGGATTGTGGGCGGATGGCTGTGTGAAATTCCGAATTCCGAATTCCGAATTCTCCCTACGTACCGATCCTCGTCACCATCACCAACGGTCCGTCGACTCGCGCCTTGTCCGAGAGCTCGACTTCTCCCTCGATGCACCACAGGTTGGAGTCTTCAGGGTCGAGCAGGACCTGCACGACCCGCCAGGTGTGGTCACCGGTGTCGGTGATCTGGGTGTGCTCCGCGTGGCGGGCTTTGTGGTCGAACCGAAGCTTTTCGTAGTCGCCGAAGAACGGTTCCAGGGCCTTCGAGAAATCGTCCTCGGTGACCAGAGCTGACGGTGTTCCGGGGTCTGCCCGCACGCAGTCGGCGGCCTCCTCCCAGTCGCGTCGCGCGAGGGCAGCCACCAGCTGGTGAAGGTCGGCCCGCAGACGCGACGCGAGGGCCTTGGCATTCGAGCGCAGCTCGCGCACCGCCAGCAACCTCTGCGCCACCTTGCGGTCGCTCGGTGCTTCGAGAAGCAGCAATTCGGGGTGGCGCATCGACTCCCACTCGTCGATGAGGCTGGTGTCGACTCGTTCGAGCATGGCGCGGAAGTACGCGATGACGTCGAGGACCCCCTCGGTCTTGATCTGGTCCGGGAGGTTCTGGTCGAGCGTTTTGTAGACCTGCGAAAGATAGCGCAGGAGGACCCCCTCGGATCGCTGCAACCCGTAGCGGCGAACGTAGTCGGTGAAGCCGAGGTAGTTCTCGAACATCTCTCGCGCCACCGACTTGGGTCTGACGGCATCGCCGCCCACCCACGGGTGATCGCCGAGGAAGTGGTCGAACGAGGCGTGAATATAGTCGGCCAGCGGTTGTGGGTGGGTCACCTCGTCGAGCCGGTTCATCCGTTCGTCGTAGGAAACGCCCTCGGCCTTGAGCCTGTTGATGAGGTCGGTCTTGAGCCGATCCACCTGTTTGCGGAGGATGATCGTCGGGTCTTCGAGCACGGCCTCCACCAGGCTCAAAAGATCGAGGGCATGGTCCGGGTTATCGGCATCGAGACCCTCGGTCGCCTGGATGAGATACAAGGACAGATTGTGAAACAACGAGAAGTCAACCTGCAGGTCCTCGTCGACCACAACCCACATATAGGAGCCCGCCGTATCGGGAACCATGCGAATGATGCCGGCGCGGTAAAGGGACCTCGCCAGCTGGGCCGCCCGCTCGAGGTGCATCTTCTTATCGGCATCGTCATCGTGGCAGTTGGCGATGAGTTCGCGAACGGAGTGGAAGTTGCCGGCCTCGGGATCATTGGTCGCCGCGTCTCGTTGCAGCAGATCGATCAGCATCCCGGGAGTGATGCGGAACCGCGAGACCAGCTTCTCGGGTGGATCGGTGATCAGTTTTTTGAAGGTGTCTTCAGACCACGAGACTTCGCCCTGGCGGGGCGCTGTCTTGGCGGTCTTGCGTTTCTTCTTGGGGTTGGCCGCCGCTTTGCGTTGTTCCTTGAGCCGTTCGATGACGTCGTCGGGCGCTTGACACACGACGCTGCCTTCGACGTCAAAACCCTTGCGCCCCGCCCTTCCCGCAATTTGTTTGAACTCGCGAACCTTGAGCCGGCCGACTTTGCGGCCGTCGTACTTGGCGAGCTTTGTAAACAGTACGGTTCGCAGAGGGATGTTGATACCGACCCCGAGGGTGTCGGTGCCGGAAATCACCTTGAGGAGACCGGCTTGAGCGAGCTGTTCCACCTGGAGGCGGTACTTTGGCAGGAGACCGGCGTGGTGGACGCCGATGCCGAAGCCGAGGAAACGCTTGAACTCCTTGCCGTAGGGTGTGTGAAAGCGGGCGTCGCCTACGGCTTCGCGGATCGCCGCTTTCTCTTCCTTGGTGGTGAGCTGCATGCTGGTGAGTTTCTGGGCGGTCTCGGCGCAGTCGCGCTGGGTGAAGTTGACCAGATAGATGGGGGCCTTGGCGTCGCCGGCGAGGTCGTCGATGGTTTCGTGGAGCGGGGTCTCCCGGTAGGTGAAATCCAAAGGAACCGGGCGCATATCGGATTGGACGAGTGCTGCCGTCCGGCCGGTCCGATTTTCCATCTGTTCCATGATCGAGCTCATATCGCCGAGGGTGGCCGACATCAGAAGGAACTGGGTACGAGGGAGCGTGATCAGCGGCACCTGCCACGCCCAGCCGCGGTCGCGATCGGCGTAGTAGTGGAATTCGTCCATGATCACGTAGGGCGCC
>RCNF010000374.1_pt1 | contig 22867 bp, 21 predicted proteins | sample 2041311 | NCBI WGS metagenome assembly RCNF01 (sample SAMN09708228, study PRJNA481090) | Marine sediment metagenome, whole genome shotgun sequencing project. | biome: marine sediment; feature: ocean; material: sediment; isolation source: Sewage treatment plant 2 marine sediment (STP2) ... | reverse complement strand
GGTAGGGATCGATCTCCAGCGCTTGACGCCGCGGTTGCAGCGCTCTCGCCGGTTGATCCCTCATCATCGCTTCCTGCGCGTTCTGCGCCAGGAGATCTAAGTACCGCAGCTCCAGCGTCCTCCGCCTCTCAAGGACCCAGTCCGAGGAGAACTCCGGCAAAAGAGGTCCGCCATAAGAATTGATCGCTTCGGTGAGAGCGAACATCCGCCGCGGGTCGCCCGGCGGCAGCCCCGCAGAGACATCGGCGGCGCGTTCAAACCGCTCAACGTCATACTTGAGTGGGATTTCGAGATTGACCGAGTAAGCCGTGCCCTCGTGCAGGATGACGTCCTTTCCAAACATCCTGCGCAAGCTGTAGATCGCCGTGTGCAGGTTGGCGACCTGACGCCCCGGCGGGTGGTGGGGCCAGAAACTCTCGAGCAGGACATCGCGCTCCACTTGGTCACAATCGACGAGGAAGAAGAGCACTTCGCGCGCCAGAGGTTTGAGTTCGGCAGCATCTTGCCCTCCGCCAAGCACGCGGGTTTGTCCTAAACCCAGCATGGTTAGCATATCGGGTGGAGCGACATCCTCAATCGTATCCCGATACTGCTGAGAGACGACTCTCATCGCCTCGATGCGGCGCAGGATCAAAGCTAATACAGGATGTGCACCGGCATGGGAACGGGCAAAACTGCGCACGTCCTCATCGAAGCTCATCTCCCCGGCAAGAAGCTGCTCGGTCCCATTCGCCCCAGCCCAATCGAGCGCTTCCGAGATCGAGGTACCGGCGGCTTCAAGATTACCAAGCGAAAATTCTGCTTTCGATTTTAAATAATAGACCATCGTCTTCTGAGATGCATCGAGCTTCGCCCCCTCCGTGAGAAGCTGCTCCATCGAATCCTTCACATGCTTTGGCCGAACACCGACCTCAAGCGCACTCAATTGAATCTGTACCATGGGGGAGAGACTCCCCTGCTCATCCAATGAGACCGCCCGGCTGAGCCATTCGTTCGCCAGCGAATCCCCTCCTCTGCGTCGATGCAGCATACTCGTTTGAACGCATCCATAACGGATCAATTCTGGATCATCGATTTGAATGGCCACTGTAAGCGCCTGACCGTAGAGTTCAGCCGCCTGGAGCGCGAGATTCAAGTCTGAAAATAGATCCGCTTGTCCGAAGAGGATAAACGTTTCGTGTCTCAGGCTCGCCGCCTGGCGAGCATACTTCAAACCTTCCGCGTACAACTCCAGTGCCTCTTGGTATTGCCCCTGAAGATGTGCATACATTGCTAGGTTGTTGTAAGAACTCGCCAAAGACAATGGATTACCCAGCTTCAAGAGGATTTCGTGCACGCGGAGGTTCGTTGCAAATCCATCGCGGGTCTGACCGAGTATGTATTTATAGAGCGCTTCATCTTGCAGCGTGGCCGCGAGAATATTCAGCGAATCCGTGCCTTCAAGAAGCTTCACCGCTTTCTGAACATCCTTCAACGCTTCTTCATACTTGCCATCACTTTGGGCGGCGATCCTCGCTCTCACCCTCAGATACGATACACGTAGAAGCTTACTCCCCCGATTTCCCAATATACTTTTGGCCTTATCCACGGCCTCCGCAGCCTCTGAATATTGTTCCCGGCGTGTGTTGATGTTCGCTCGAAGCAGTTCCACAAGCGCCCGATCGGCCTTGCTCGCGCTTGAACCGAGCATCTCATCCGCGCGTTGAATTGCCTCGTCCGTTTGATCGAAGTAGCCCTGGTCGAGGTATTGGCGCGCAAGGTTAAGATAAACACGCGGGACAGCAACATCCACACCCCGCATCATCTCCTCCCATAATTCCAGCGTCCGCCAGCGCCCCCGTTCATATAGATCTTCCGCGTATTTCTCAGCCAGGCGGGCTGCCTTCTGGGGATCGCCCGCATTGAAATACAGTTCGACAGCTTGCTCGATCGACCCACCCTCTGCCAAATGCTTCGCCGCTCGTATCTGTAAAGTCTGGAGCTTCTTTGGATTTGAACCGCGGGAGGAGTCCAGCAGGAATTCCCTGAACTGGGGATGGTACTCGTAGGTACGCGGGCTCTCATTCGTCGCCGAGATGAAAAGCCCCCCGCGCAGTAAACGGGTCAGGTAGCGCTTGCTATCCTCACGCTTGAGCACCTCGTCACAGGCGTCCGACGTCATTATGGGGAAAACCGAGGAATCGAGCATGAACCGCCGCAAATCATCCGGCTGGCGGTTAAGCACAATCGAAGCAAGGTACTCGTAGACCATCGGGCGGGCTTCAAACACGAAGGAGGGGATGTCTTTCCCGGAGATCTCCCCCGAGAGAATTAAACCGGTGATCCAACCCTTCGTCTCATCTAAGAGTCGATCGGCGTGGTCTTCCGTCAGGGATATGCCGGATTGGATGCTGGCCACATCAATGATCTCATCCCGCGTGAGGGCCAGATCCTGGGGGCCCATTCCCCCGAGATCGCCAGCCGCCATGAGTCTTGCGAGCGAGACTTCAACGACTTCTCGCCCCGCGGCGATGAGTGTCACCTGTTCGGGAAGGACCTCGAGCAGAGTGTCGATAAACGCCAATGTCGATTTTGAAGAATTAATGAGGTGAACGTCGTCTAAAACAATAACAAATGTGTCGTTGATATTCGCATCGATGACTTCTGCAAAAATGTTAGCCAACGCTTCCGGAGGGGTGCTAAAGAGTTTCTCCAGATCGATTGCATCCTTGATGCGCCGGAAACGCTTCTGTAGAGAGTTATTCAAGATGCTGGCGAAGCGCAAGACATCGCGGTCGGCCTCTGTGATCCTCACCCAGCAGACCGGAAGTTCGGTGTGGGCGGTGAAATCCGCTAGAAGTGTTGTTTTGCCGTACCCTGGCGGAGCTGCGATGGCGATTAACTTGCGCGGGATATCGGCATGAAGCTCATCTACCAATCGATCACGATGCAGCTTGGTCTGATCGAAGGTCGGCGCCGTTATGGCATGCCGTAGGACCGAATCGAGTTTCGCCACTGGGATTTATCCGCCCTCCACCGTCGTTGAGAAGGCCGTCTCCTCCCGGTCAACCTCTCCGAGTTCTTCGTAGCTCAATCTTGTTATTAAATGATAGGTTGAAGATAGGCAATCCCCACGCAGGTGCGCGGTGAAGTTTAACTTCGGGGTTGTTGCGCCGATGATGCTCATACTCGCCGACTCTTCGCCGTCCTGATCTAGAACGATCACATCGAGATCTGGGGGGTCTTGGAAGGGAGTGAGCTCCAGTGTGACTCGAATTCGTTTCCCATCCGGATAAGGGTCGATGTGGACTGACTGTATCCGCACCTCCTCAGGAGGGACGGGTGCGCCTTCTGAATCTTCAATCTGAATGAACATCGAACAACAGTCCCAGTATAAAGTATTATTTACGGATAACAAACGGCAATTTTGTTCAATTTACTCCCTATCTTATATAAACAGTAGCATGTTTCGTACCTTTTCGAATAAAACCAGTACTTTCCATGCTGAACAACCCCCAGGCGGTGAAACCGATACGGCGATGATGCCAATTCACCAAATAGACCTCAAAAAGCACCCATACCACCCTTGATGGCTTCACTTTACGCTGCACTGGACCACCTGAACAACCCTGCATCTCATACGGAGAATAATCAAGGCCTCCGTCCTCCAAACTGTGGCTCCTCAGGTATGGTAGCGCGGTGGTAGAATATACCCTTGTGAGGGTGCTTTTGGATTATCATTGAGAAAACGTTGCTAAATATATACCAAGAAGACCATTCACCAATTTTCTTGCCAACGCATCATTACGCTAAAGGGAGTCTTCCATGTCTGTAATTCAACCCGCGCTCGATTATGCGCAAAACAACAGGGACACCGCTCTCGAGGATCTAAAAGAGATCCTGCGAATAGCGTCCATCTCTACCCTTCCAGAGCATGAAGGGGACATCAGCCACGCGGCGGAATGGCTGTCGGGTAAATTACAGGGTTTAGGTTTCGATTCTGTCGAAATCATGCCCACTGCGAAACACCCAATCGTATACGGCGAATGGTTGAAAGCCGGACCCGACGCCCCCACCGTTCTCGTCTATGGTCATTACGACGTCCAGCCCGTGGATCCGCTCGATGAATGGGAGAGCCAACCTTTCGAGCCTGAAATCCGGGGGGATAATCTCTATGCCCGCGGCGCTTCAGATATGAAAGGCCAGCTCGTCGCCATTCTCAAAGCGCTGGAGGCCATGGTTCACGCCTCGCATTTGCCGCTGAATTTGAAGTTCATGTTTGAGGGCGAAGAAGAGATCGGCTCTCCAAGCCTGCCAGCTTTCATTGAAGAGCACAAAGACTTGTTGGCATGCGATGTATGTTTGAATACCGATGCGGGGATACTCACTCCCGATCAACCCGCACTCACCATCGCATTGCGTGGCTTGACATACTTCGAGATCCGGCTTCAAGGGCAGAATTCGGACCTCCACAGCGGAACATTTGGTGGCGTGATCGACAATCCGGCGATTGTTCTCTGCCAGCTTGTTGCAGGCATGCGCGATCGACAGGGTAAAATCCTGCTGCCAGGCTTTTACGATGATGTGCGTGAACTGACACAGGAGGAACGAGACATTCTTCCTTCCCTTTCAGATGAGTGGTGGTTGGAAAGCGCCGGTACGCAAACCCTTTTTGGAGAAGACGGATACCCTGCGACGGAACGGGCGACAACCCGCCCCACCCTCGACATTAATGGCTTGCTCAGTGGTTTTACAGGCGAGGGCTCAAAGACTGTATTGCCAGCGAAAGCGATGGCGAAAGTCTCGATGCGCCTCGTGCCAGATCAGGTCCCCGCACGAATTCAAGAGAGCCTGATCAAGTACATGGAGGAGAACACCCCGCCCACGATGACCTGGGAGATCGAGGATTTGTCCAGCGCAACACCGGCGATCATCGAACGCGATTCCGAAGCTGTAAAAGCCGCCTCCCGGGCGCTGGAAACTGTCTGGGGCATCGCGCCCGTCTACACTCGTGCCGGAGGAACCGTCCCTGTCGTCTCGCTGATCAAAGAGATTCTAGGCATCGACAGCCTCATGCTGGGCTTTGGCCTCCCCAACGACAACATACACGGACCTAATGAGAAACAGCACCTGCCCAGCTTCTACCGCGGCATCGAGACCTTCATTCACTTCATCGAAACATTCTCTGGAATTTAATAGTCAAAGGAATAAGGAATTCTTTATGGAAGAACGTCTCCCCAACTATGGCGGCCAAGCGGTAATCGAAGGTGTGATGATGCGCGGCCGAAAAACCTGTGCCGTCGCTGTTCGCGCTCCTGACCAATCCATCCAGGTTGAGATGCAGCCGCTTGGCTCTCTCTACCAGAGCCGCCTTTTCCAGACTCCCTTCATTCGCGGGCTTTTCATTCTCTGGGATGCATTAGTTTTAGGCATGCGGGCGTTGACTTACTCTGCCAACATGCAATCGGAAGAGGATGAACAGCTCGATGGCTTCGCGATCACCTTGAGTCTGATATTTTCGCTGGTTATTGGTGTGGGTTTATTCTTCCTCCTGCCAACGGGGGCAGCCTACTTGCTCGAGCGATGGTTGAATTGGGCCCCTTTCTGGTCAAATGCCGTAGAAGGGTTGTTTCGTCTCCTCCTGCTCATAGGGTATATCTGGGCTATCGGATTCATCCCCGAAATCCGCAGGGTTTACGGCTATCACGGAGCAGAGCACAAGACCATCAACACGTTTGAAGCCGGCGTCCCTCTCGAGGTGGATAAGATTCAAGGCTTCCCCAGGGAGCACACTCGCTGCGGTACGGCTTTCCTGCTTACAGTCGTAGTTTTCTCCATCGTGCTCTTCAGTGCAATCGGGCCTCTACCGCTAATCCCGCGATTGTTGAGCCGGATTCTGCTTCTACCGCTTCTCGCCTCGCTGGCGTATGAATACATCCGCTTCTCGTCTAGCTTATTACGCTACTCCTGGGCGAAACCTTTGGTCGCCCCAAATCTGTGGCTCCAGCGCTTGACCACCCGTGAACCTGACGCGGATATGATTGAGGTCGCTGTTGCTGCCTTCGAGGCGATGAGGGCGGAAGAACAAACTTTGAAGGAAGCGGTTATCTAACGATCGCCATCGATCCGTAATCGCCAGCGTCTCTATAAAAGTCCATTCATTCCCACAATCTCCCTCTTCCTAAATGCGCGTTTGACGCCTGCCAACACGAAGTAACAGTACTGTTCTCCCCCATCCGGAATAACCAACTTCGCCCTTTTCATATTCCCTCCATCTCACCAGGGACCCATTTGCCGGCAATCAAGTATGGTCACAAGGTCATAGGAATATCTTCAGCGAGCGAAGGTTCAGGACGTACCGCGGCGACAGCGAAAAATCCCCTCCAGACGCATGTTTTATTGACGCCCTCCTGCGCGCTGGGTACAATCCAATAATAGAAAGGACAGCCGGTGACAGCACGTATTCAATTGCGAGATAAAGAGTTCAAGGTGCGGTCGGGGATGACGATTCGCTCCGCTCTCCTGCGACTGAGTATCCAGCCAGAAGCCGTACTTCCGACACGTGATGGCGAGCTCCTGACCGACGATGAGATTCTTCAGGAACATGACGAAATTCGCCTTATCGCCGTCATTTCAGGAGGCGCGCATTAATCTCTCACTGACAATCAGCAACAGACGATGAAATGCCGGAAATGCGGTGAGAAAGCCGTGATCCATATGCGTCAGCATAAGCTGGCCTTGTGCAAGAATCACTACCTCGATTGGATTCCCAAACAAACCCAGCGATTTATCCACGACAACAATATGTTCAGCCCTGAGGATCGAATCCTCGTTGCAGTCTCAGGCGGGAAAGACTCACTGGTTCTCTGGGACGTACTATCCCGGTTGGACTATCAAGTTGACGGACTCTACATCGGGTTAGGGATCGATGGCGGCAACGGCTACTCGGCCGAATCCAGACGGATAACCGAGAATTTCGCCGCCGAGCACAAGCTGGATCTGATCATTTATGATATTGAAGAGCATGAAGGGTTGGATATCCCCACAGCAGCATCCATGACGCGCCGTGGCAGGGAAAGGCCATGCTCGATTTGTGGGCTCTCCAAACGGCATATTATGAACCGCGTCGCCATCGAAAATGACTATGACGTTCTGGTGACCGGACATAATTTGGATGACGAAGCCGCTGTCCTCTTCGGAAACACCTTAAACTGGCTAACTGCATACCTACAACGTCAGGGACCGGTTCTTCCGAATCGCTCGGGTTTAGTTAAAAAAGCAAAACCATTCTTCCGCTTCTATGAGCGCGAAACAGCAGCTTATGCCCTTTTACGGGGAATCGAATACATGTATGATGAGTGTCCCCATGCTGTCGGCGCAAAAAGCATCTACTACAAAGGACTGCTGAACAGGCTTGAGGCGGACCGACGGGGAGCAAAACTATCTTTCTATTTATCATTTTTACGAGCGAAGGAAACGATGGTTTTTACCTCGAAAGGTGATGATATGGAGCGGATGCTTCACCCATGTACTTCATGCGGGCAACCGACATCGACTCCTGATCTCTGCACGTACTGCCGAACATGGAATGAAGTTCGTGACAGGAGGGAAACGATGCTAGAACAAGGGATAGAATCATGACAGAAGCTTCGGATTTGGATGGCCTCACAATTCTCGGAGGAAAAGTAGAACCGGACCGGAAACTCGAGACATTCCCCAATCATCATCCTGATCGTCCATACATAGTACGTTTTGAAACGGATGAATTCACATGCATCTGTCCGGCTACAGGGCAGCCCGACTTTGCCCATATAACCGTTGAATATATCCCCGCGGAGAAGATTCTCGAGTCAAAATCGTTCAAACTTTACTTGTGGTCCTTCCGGAATGAAGGTGTATTCCACGAGCATGTCTCGAACCTGATCCTGGATGACCTGGTGAAAGCGCTCGAGCCACGTTGGTGCCGGGTTTCAGGCAGGTTTAACGTCCGCGGTGGCATCATGATTACAGTCGAAGCGGAACACGGCGAAAGAGAAGAATAACTGGATGATCGGTTATCGTTGGTACCATATTGTCCTTTCTGTTTTTGTCACAACACTCATTGTGTCGAATATCATCGCCGTGAAGGTTGTCACGATCTTCGGACTCATCCTTCCAGCCGCGGTGATTTTGTTTCCGGTGGCCTACATTATTGGCGATGTGCTCACCGAGGTATATGGGTATGGACGAGCGCGCCAAGCGATCTGGATCGCCTTCGGCTGCAACCTTTTAGCTGTCGCTGCGATTTGGATTGCGGGGCTCCTGCCACCCGCATCGACCTGGACCGTTGGAGCGCTCAACGGACCAGAAGAGGCGACACAAGCATTCCAGGCCATACTCGGATTCACCCCCCGGCTGCTGTTAGCATCCTTCATCGCTTATCTGGTCGGTGAGTTCGTGAATGCCTTCATACTGGCGAAAATGAAGATCCTCACACAGGGTCGATATCTCTGGACTCGAACGATCGGTTCTACTTTGATCGGGCAAGGCATAGATTCTCTGCTTTTCATCTCCATCGCCTTCTACGGTGTTCTTCCCTCATCGGTCCTTATCTCCGCCATTCTGGCTCAGTGGCTAGTTAAAAGCGCCTACGAGGTACTCGCCACCCCGTTGACATATCTGGTTGTGAACCGTCTGAAGCGCGCTGAGAGCATTGACGCGTTCGACACCAACACTGACTTCAGCCCGCTTCACGTAGGCTGACCCTTAAAATACTATGGGGCGAACCAGTGGTTCGCCCCATTAGGATGTTTAGCTGGAATCGGGATGCTATTCAACCTGTCGCTGGGTTACTCCTCTTAAGACATACCCTTTCTCAAAGAACGCCTTTGCCTCCCTCCAACTTATGCGGTTTCGAGGTAATACTCGACTTCCCAATCCATGACACGGGTGCGATATTCATCCCACTCCGCCTGTTTCGCCCGAGTGAAGGCTGTGTAGGCTTCCTCACCAAGCGTATCTTTAATGATGGAATCACCCTCCAGTTCCTGAAGCGCCTCCGCTAGCGATCCGGGGAGTTGGCTGATGCCGATTTTCTGAAGCTCATGGTCCTCCATCTCGTAGATATTGAGATTATTCACTGGCGGTGGACACGGCAGGTCTCGATCAATTCCATCTAAGCCTGCAGCGAGCATCGCCGCGAATGCGAGATAAGGATTGCAGGAAGGGTCAGGGAATCTCAGTTCTACACGGATCGAGGTTTCCCGTCCCTCTGAATAGCTTGGAATGCGAATCATCGCCGAACGATTAATTTGCGCCCAGCACACATACACCGGCGCCTCATACCCCGGCACAATCCGTTTGTAGGAGTTGACCGTAGGGGCGACGATTGCTGCTAATGCCCGCGCGTGTTCGATCTGTCCGGCGATGAACCCATAAGCCATCGAAGAAAGATAATGATCGTCATCCGCGTTAAAGAATAGGTTTTTCCCCTCCAAATCGAAAATCGACTGATGAGTGTGCATCCCGGAGCCGTTCATTCCGAAGATCGGCTTGGGCATGAATGTCGCAATTAACCCTTCCTGCGCGGCCAAGGCGCGGATTGTATATTTCAATGTCACAACATTGTCCGCTGCCTCTAAGGCGTCGGAAAAACGAAAATCAATCTCGTGCTGCCCGAGCGCTACTTCATGGTGACCCATTTCGATCTCAAGCCCCATGCTCGCAAGAGCCGCCATCAGCGATGCCCGAACCCGCTGCGCTTCGTCACTCGCGGAGAAGTCGAAGTATCCGCCAACATCATGGGGAACAGGATGAATCGCATCCGGTCCGTTTCTGCGCAGCAGGAAGAATTCAGGTTCTGGTCCAATATTGAACTGCCAGCCCCGGTCAGCGACCCGCTCGAGAATACGCTTCAGCACCCCGCGTGGATCCCCAGGAAACGGTGTTCCATTGGGTAAGTAGATATCACAGAATATCCGCGCCCTTCTACGTTCCGGCTGAGACCAGGGGAGAATGCAGTACGTGCTGACGTCCGGCATCAGGCGCATATCGCTCTCCTGGATCCGCGCAAACCCTTCTACCGAGGATCCATCGAACCAAATACCCTCCTCAATCGCAACTTCTAAGCGATTAACCGGAATGTCTACACTCTTAACTACGCCAGTTACATCTGTAAACTGCAAACAGATGAACTTCACATCATCTTCGTGTGCCCGCTTGATGACTTCTTTAGACATTTGACTCCTCCTGATTGTCATGCGATAGCCGGATAAACAAAAAGGCACGCAGGGCGTGCCGTAGTTTCAACCCGACATCATCGCCCTTCCGATATTGTGCAGTTCAAGGATAGATTCGATCCTTGTCCTGACCACCGCACTCCTTTTGTCCCGCTCGTCACCGCGCGGATTTATAAGAGCACTTTCTCGGAAGGGAGAGAGGAGCTTGTGGCAAACTCCGGAGGCATCCGCTGATCTGGTCGATTTTCCCTTTGGACTTCGCCCAAAGGTTAGCCCCTCCTCGCAGAGGGGAACCTCCACCTCGTTGTCTCACACCTGAGCGTGAGACCCATACGCTGATCTCCCGATATTCAATTGTGACCCCCCTATGGGGGATGTCGTGATTCTAGCAGACAGGTGTTTAGGCGTCAACCGGATGTGGCACTTCAGCAACCGTGAGGTGAGCGCGGCTGGTCTCAATTCTCCTGGGGAGGGGATAAACGAATAACAATTGCCCGGCTCGTCCCCGCGGTGAGTCGGAATAAATGTGACATGCGAATCCCGGCAACCCACACGATCTCATCCCCGGAAACAACAATCGGCCAGCGTGCCCGGGCCAACTCAGGAATGCTGTTGTTGATCATGATGTCAGATACCTTCGTTGTCCCCTCAAGCCCCAGAGGTTGGATCCGATCGCCTGGCGCCCGGGTTCTCACGCTGAGCGGCACAGATAAACTCGACTCATCAATGGCGGCGAAATCCCCTTCTTGAGCATTCAAATACGCTTGATAACTCCCGGGGACGATAGACTCGCTCGTCGCACTCAGCTTCCATCCTCCGGCGAGTTCTACTTCTCCAGGGACCGGTACGTCCACTTGAGCCTCTCCAATGAGTTGCGGTAGACGGTCAAAAATAACGGGTGAGTCAGTGTGGTAAAGGAGGATTTCCGCACCCAGATCTCTCAACATCAGACCGGCAATCAGTGGGCGAGATGCTGGTCTCATTGGGTCGGATACGAACTGAATCGCTTGCTCAATCGTATCGAAACTGACATCTCGAGCGGAGGGTTGGAGTTTCTTAATCGCCGATCGGAGCAATGCCCGCTGCAGGGCAAGTGGTTTCCTCTCCATGGACTCCACTCGTAATATGAGCGCGGACTGGCCCAGAGATTCAAACACAGACTCCCAGGCGCTGGCGACCATCTCCGCTATTAAATCCACTTCGGCTGTCATGATGCCTGCAAGACGCAGAAGGACTTGACGGATGCCCGGGTTGTAAGTTTCTAGCAGGGGAAGGAGCTCATGGCGGATACGGTTCCGAAAAAAAGTGTGGTCCATATTGCTTGAGTCGATGACTGGCTCTAAACCTGCGGCTTGGCAATGGTCCTCAGTCTGACATCGGTTCAAGGTTAACAAGGGGCGGATAAGCCGGATCCCCTGGGCGTCTGGAATCCCAACCCATGAATCGAGCGGTGTATCAGGCATCATGCCTCGCAACCCAGAAGGGCCCGTCCCGCGCAGGAAATGCATTAGCACCGTCTCGACTTGATCATCTGCAGTATGACCTGTCGAGATCACATGCCCATCGTTTTTCCTGGCCACGCGCACAAGAAAATCATAGCGGGCAAGCCGGGCTGCTTCCTCCAGCGAAACGCCGGATCCCGCCTTCAAAGCGACGTCTTGCCTCTCAATCTCAAAAGGGAGTTTGTAGGACTGTGCGATACCCTTTGCATAGACAGCTTCATCGGAACTCTCTGGCCGCAATCCATGATCGAGGTGTGCACAGATAAGCGGATACCCAAGGTGATGCAAAGTGTCTAAAAGACAGAGGCTATCCGGCCCACCTGAAACACCGATCACGACCCGATCACCGCGGTTCAAGAGTTGATGCCTTTTAATAAATTCGCCAACCTGCTCGTAACTCAGCATACTAGGTGGGATTATAGCATTTGGATGCGGGTCAACCCGTAATTACCTAACATAACGTTCTAGAGAATGTGGTTCCTCGACCCTGCATGGTATAATCGCACCTTAGTCCCAATGGAGGATTTCCGCTTTGGCTTTCAACCCACTCAACTGGCTCTTGGGCCTCTTCTCCCTAGACATGGGAATTGACCTCGGCACTGCGAACACGCTGGTTAACGTGCGCGGGAAGGGGATCGTGATTAACGAGCCATCCTGGGTCGCGATTGAGAAGAAGACCAAGCGGACCCTGGCTGTTGGTGCGGAAGCGAAGCAGATGGTGGGGCGAACACCTGCGAATGTTGTCGCCATTCGCCCGTTGCGTGATGGCGTCATCTCTGAATTCGATATCACGGAAAGCATGCTCGAATACTTCATCGCCAAAGCCCATGAACAGAGTCTCGTGCCAGTCCCTCGCCCGCGCATCGTTGTTGGCATCCCCAGCGGCGCAACAGAAGTGGAGAAACGCGCTGTATATGATGCGGCAATGGCTGCGGGAGCGCGAGAGACCTACCTGATCGAAGAACCGACTGCGGCGGCATTAGGCGGGGACCTCCCTATCGGGGAAGTCCGTGGTTCGATGATCGTGGATATCGGCGGAGGGACGACAGAAATGGCGGTGTATTCGATGGGTGGGATCGTTGTTTCCCGCTCACTTCGTGTCGCTGGCGACGAGCTGGATCAGGACATCATCAATTACATCCGCAATAAATATAACCTGCTGATCGGCGAACGTATGGCAGAGAGGGTGAAAATTACGATTGGATCTGCCTATCCTCTTAAAGAAGAGCAAACAATTGGCGTGCGCGGCAGAAACCTTGTGAGCGGCTTGCCGGAGGCGATCGAAGTTTCATCCGTTGAAATTCGCGAGGCCTTGGCTGGATCGGTTAAGATCATCGTAGATACACTGAGGGACGCTATCGACGAAGTTCCACCTGAGCTTATCGCCGATCTCATGGAAGAAGGAATTGCTCTGGCAGGCGGTGGATCTCAGTTGCAGGGGTTGACTGATCGACTCTCTAACGAACTTCGCATGCGTGTATGGCTCACGGATGATCCTATGACCTGTGTAGCCCGCGGGGCTGGTTTAATCCTTGACGACTTCGACACACTTGGCCACTTCCTCGTCGGCCTTGAGCGAACCCCCGGTTACTAATCAGCATTAGGATTGGTCCCTGGCTCAAATGGGATCTGACTTATGAGACGCTTACCCCCAAGAGTCATAATTGTATCTATCCTGCTCATGATCGCCCTCGGCTTGCTGATCCTGAATCTGAGCGGGTTCCTCCAACCGGTGCACAACATCCTATCTCGTCCAATTATCACAGTCCAAACCTGGTTCGCTCTTCGCTTCTCAGCCCTCCGGGACGTTCTCGCCTCACCTCGTGACATGGCAACTCTGCGCGGCGAGGTCAACCGCCTTGAAGCGGAGAACGCGCTGCTCCAACAAGAGATCATCTCGCTCCGCGAGCAAGCTGCGGAAGCTGATGTACTTGCAGCGCTGCTCAACTATGCTCGCTCCCAGCCGCAAAGCCGATACCTTGCCACGAATGTCATCGGACGAGATGTGAGTCCCTTCATACGCTCAATCTTGATCGGCGGGGGATCCGACGCAGGAATCTCAAAAGGGATGCCGGTCGTAACTTCGCGCGGTCTAGTTGGCCGGGTTGTGGAGGTTTTCGCTACCTACTCCAGGGTGCAGCTGATAACAGACCCTGAGAATGCCGTCAATGTTAAGTTTCAGGAATCCCGAACCGAGGGGGTTCTCACCGCTCAGTTGAATGGCGAACTCATCGTCGATCTCATCGACTTGAACGCTGAACTCAGTCAGGGAGAACTCGTCCTAACCTCAGGATTAGGTGGAAAATATCCGGCGGATATCCCGGTTGGAGGAATATTAAGCATCCACCATAGAGACTATGATCTTTTCCAACAGGCAACTATTCAGTCCAGCGTTGAATTCGACCAGTTGGATATCGTCCTGGTTATCACCAATTTCCGCCCGCTGATTTTTGAGCAGCCAAACCCGTGAAAAGGTGAAGCTTGGCTTACATCCTTGGTATCCCACTTATAATCCTGCTCGCCATCTTCCAATCAACCCTGCTTGGAACGTTCCAGTTTCTTGAGGGGCGACCCGATCTCGTTCTTCTGGCTGTCATTGGCTGGGGATTAGCGGGAGGATCCGAGGAAGCGATGGTTTGGGGATTGGTTGGAGGCGTCGTTTTAGACATGCTCTCAGGTGTTCCGATCGGAACCACAAGCATCACGCTCATTCTCATTGCCATGCTTGTATCGCTTTATGAAGACCGGATTTGGGAGGCCAATTTCCTGACACCGTTAGGGATCACTCTCGTAGGTTCGCTAATTTTTCACATCATGAGTCTGGGGGTAATCATGCTCATGGGAAGAGAGATCGATTTGTTGTATATATTCTCGCGTGTGATCTTACCAAGCACTTTCTTCAATCTCCTCCTGGCTATTCCATCCGCGCAAGCGTTTAAGGTTCTCCGCAATCGGCTCTATCCACCAGAAGTTGAGATATAAGGTTGTGATGGTATGACTGAAAATCCAAGTATGCGCATCCCGGCCACACGGATCAGGATGACCTATCTCATTATCATCGTGATATTGCTGGTCTTCATCGGGCGGCTGTTCAGCCTGCAAATCATTCAGGGAGAAGCATATCGCAAAACAGCAGATGATAACCGCTTCGATGAAGTCAGCCTCCCGGCGCAGAGGGGCGTGATTTATGATCGAAACGATTTCCAGTTGGTCAGGAACATCCCGGAGTATCGGGTTATGGTCACTCCTGCGCTGCTTCCGGACAGTCAAGCCGAGCAAGAGTTGATTTATAAGCGAATTTCCGACTTAACCGGTGTACCTTTGGATCAGGAGGGCCCTCCAGCCGCCCCCTGCGTACCTGGCCGCGGTGTTCTACAACTGGTCGACGAGGGGCTCACAAACCGGCCCTTTGACGCCTGGCCAATCGCCTGCGACGTTGAAGAGACAGTTGCTAGAGTACTGCGCGAGGAACAGATCGACCTCCCGGGAGTGAGCGTAATCGCAGTGCCCGTCCGTGACTACACGACCGGCGAGCTTACCGCCGCTACAATCGGTTACTTGGGTCCGATCCCTGCCGGTCTGGCGGACTATTACGAGGAGCAGGGGTTCCTCAAGGAGCGCGACAAGATTGGTTATGCCGGCATCGAGGTTGGTTTTCTCGGGATGTATCAGGAAATCCTCGCCGGTCAGAATGGTCTCAAACTCGTAGAGCGCGATGTCGCCGGTCAGTACCTGCGCGATGTTGGGACATTTACTCAACCCATCCCCGGCAACAACATGCGTTTGACTATCGACACCCGGCTTCAGGCAGCGGCCGAAACAGCTCTACGCAATCGAATGGATTTTATCAATCGCTACTCCGGGGAAGAACGGACCCCACTCGGCGTTGTCATCGCCATGAACCCGCAAACCGGAGAAATCCTGGCGATGGTCTCTCTACCAACGTACGAGAACAATCGTTTCGCCCGCTTTATCCCACAGGATTACTACCAACAACTGGAAGACGACACACGCGGCAGCCCGCTGACGAATCACGCCATCGCCAGCGAGTTTCCCCCCGGTTCGACGTTTAAAATGGTCACAGCCATCGGCGCCCTCAATGAAGAGGTGATCTCACCCGATAGGACATTATTCGATCCAGGCAAAATCACGATCGAGAATAAATATTTCCCGCAAGACCCAGGCAAGGCCAAGGATTTCGTCTGCTGGAACCGCGAGGGGCATGGGGACGTCGACTTCGTGCACGGGATCGCCTGGTCCTGCAATGTTTACTTCTATAAGATAGGCGGCGGCTATCCTGGGGAAATCGAGGATGGCGGGCTTGGGGTAACAGGGATTAATAAATATGCCCCAGCGTTAGGTTATGGCGCTCCTCTGGGAATCGATCTCCCCGGTGAGGAGGACGGCCTCATTCCCGACGAGGATTGGAAGCGCATCAATTTGGGCGAAAACTGGTCAACCGGAGATACCTACAACACCGTGGTTGGGCAGGGCTTTGTAGCCGCAACACCTCTCCAGGTGCTCACTTCAATCGCCACACTTGCAAATGGCGGTCGTGTTATGTGGCCGCACATCGTGGATGAGATTCTTGATGGAGAAGGCAATATCATCCAGAGCTACGAACCATGCGTGCTCTGGGATATTGGCGATGGGGTGCTCACCCCGTTGGAAGAAATCGGGGCAAACTGCCCAACAATGCCCCCTGAACTTCGAGAACTCGTCCAGAACAGCCGCTCCGAAAGCCCAGACGTACTGGTCGATCCAGCTGTGATCGAGTTTGCCCAAACAGGGATGCACCTGGTCGTCACTGATCCGGACGGCACTGCATACGGTCGCGCCGACCTCGAGACTATCTCCTCCGCCGGGAAAACCGGCACGGGTGAATTTTGCGACCAGGTCGTCTACCAGCAAGGGCTATGTAAACCTGGTGAATGGCCCACCCACTCCTGGTATGCCGCCTATGCACCCTTCGAAAACCCTGAGATAGCTGTGATTGCCTTTGTTTATTACGGCGGTGAAGGATCTGTTACCTCCGGCCCTATCGTAAGACAGGTGCTGGAGGCTTACTTCGAAATCAAATCGATTGACGCCGCCCGCGCCCAATGATTGCATTCTTGGTTTCGAACCTAATCAATTCAAGACTTCTGTAGTGTAAACTCATTCACCCAAGCTAAAGCAACCACACACGTCCAATAGCGAACTCGCTCGCGGCCATTTTCTGCTCCCTTAACCACACAAACGCCTTGCTACCATTGATCTTTCAAGTGACCACTCAGGCCACTCGTGGTAATTTCACGCTGATGAGTCCTTCGACGTTGCTCCCCACTCCCTTCGGTCGGGGACTTCGCAGGATAAACTCATCAACGATGAAACTCGCCCAACGACAGTGCTCTTTCAGGGGTAACGGAGAAACGACAGCAATTAGCTTTACATAATGACTTTTCTATGCGGGCGCTGCAGGCTGCAAAGCACCAAAAACCGTCGCATGCTATAATCACCAATCGAGATATTGATGAATACATCGCTTACGGTTAAGGGTATTCAAAACGGGCTTTTGATCACTTTGCCTGCTGGAGAGTGGTCGAATGTTACCGATCAGCTATTGGAGACTGTCGCCGCGCAGGATGATTTCTTTCGCGGGGCTCGACTCGCTATCCAGATGGAGGATCGCGCTCTGGGCGCCGCGGAGTTGGGCAGCTTACGCTCCGCCCTGGCCGAGCACGAGGTTACACTCTGGGCAATCATCTCGACATCCGAAGTGACCCAGTCAGCTGCAGCCGACCTTGGTCTATCGAGGGATCTTGAAACACGCCGCTCGGAAGGTGAAGACATCCCGGTCGACACCCAACTTCCCGGTGAGGAGGCAGTCCTACTTCAAAGGACATTGCGTTCTGGTCATAGCGTCCGTCACCCCGGGCACGTTGTTGTCATCGGGGATGTAAATCCTGGCGCCGAAATTATCGCCGGGGGGAACGTCGTTGTCTGGGGACGATTGCGGGGTGTGGTCCACGCGGGAGCTGCCGGGGACGAAGGTGCGATGGTATGTGCCCTCGACCTTGCTCCTACCCAATTGCGCATCGCAGGGCACATCACAGTATCGCCTTCACGGCGGGGAAAACCCAAGCCTGAGCGAGCCCTCGTTCGAGACGACCAACTTATCGCAGAACCCTGGCAGGCAGGTCATAAGTAGAGAATTAATCGACAAACGGAGAAGGGCATGAGTGCCAAAATTGTCACAATAACTTCCGGCAAAGGGGGAGTTGGAAAAACAACAGCAACCGCGAATATCGGCGTAGCCCTCGCCTCGGGCGGGGAGCGTGTAGTTTGCATCGATGCAGATATTGGGCTCCGAAACCTCGACGTCATAATGGGCTTAGAAAATCGCATCGTTTATGACTTCGTTGATGTTGTCGAGGGTCGCTGCAAGCTCCGGCAGGCAATGATCCGGGACAAGCGTCTGGATACCCTGTTCTTGATCCCTGCCGCGCAAACGCGGGATAAAACTGCGGTATCTCCAAAAGATATGGTCCGCCTCACAGACGAACTGCGACAGGAGTATGACTGGGTTCTGATCGACTCGCCCGCAGGGATCGAGCGCGGTTTCCGAAATGCAATCGCTCCTGCCGATCTGGTTCTCATCATCACCAACCCTGAAGTCTCAGCGGTCCGAGACGCAGACCGCATCATTGGGCTGATCGAAGCGGAGGAGAAGGGACCAGGCAAGCTGATCCTGAACCGGGTTAAACCGGAAATGGTGCGCCGGGGCGACATGCTCGGTACGGAGGATGTCCTTGATGTCCTCGCTATTGAACTAATCGGCATCGTGCCTGAAGACGAATCGGTCATTGTAGCGACCAATCAAGGCATTCCTGTCGCGATGGAAGCGAACAGCAAGGCTGGGCGGGCTTTCCATAACATAGCCCGTCGTATGAAGGGGGAAGAGGTTCCATTCGCTGACCTTGGAGGAGGCGATGGGTTCTTCGGTCGGATTACACGCATGATGAGGGCGGGAGGCGAATCATGAAATTCTTTCAAAAAGCAGGGATTGGCCGTTCCCGCAGCGCAAAATCCGCCAAAGAACGGCTACAGTTAGTCCTAATTCACGATCGAGCCGGCATTTCCCCTGGTAAACTCGATGCCTTGAAAGATGATTTAATCAACGTGATCTCCAGGCATATCGAGATCGAATCGGATGCCGTAGAGATTACCCTGACGAAAGAGCGAGACCAGCATAGACTCGTGGCAGATATTCCGCTCGCTCCGACGCGTAAACGAAGGCATTCAATTTCTTAGTCGATGAACACAACCCGTATCTGGCGCCACTTCGATATATGGCTGTTGGCGGCTGTTGCCTTGTTGACAATTGCCGGCGTGGCGATGATCCAATCCGCCATCGGCGGGAACGAGGACCTCACGCAGCTTGTACCGCGGCAGGCGATCTACGCTTTGATCGGTCTCGTCGTTTTAATCCTCACTGCCGCGATCGACTACCGCATCTGGTCCGCTCTTTCCCGCGCATTGTACATGGTTGTTTTAGGATTCCTGGGACTGATACTAGCAGCAGGGGTTGTCGGCTTTGGATCTGCCCGATGGTTCAACATCGGCATCGTCAATGTCCAACCATCCGAGTTGTCGAAGATTCTCATGATCCTCGTCCTCGCAGACTACCTATCCAAACACAAGTTGGATATCGATCAACCAAAGATTCTCATCCGCAGTTTGGTATTGGTCGGTGTACCAGCGATGCTAGTATTCCTCCAGCCGGATCTAAGCACTGCAATTGTCTTGGGAGTAATCTGGGTCGCGCTGGTTTGGGCAGCTGGCGCGAGACCGAAACACCTGCTTGCCCTGGCAGGTATTGGAGCGATGGCACCATTGCTCGCCTGGCCTTTCTTGCAGAATTATCAGAAAGCACGCGTGATCACGTTCCTCTTTCCAGATCCTAACGCGCAATTCGGAGAAACCTATAATGTAATTCAGGCGCTTATCACGATCGGATCCGGGGGCTGGTTTGGCAAGGGCTACGGGAGCGGCACACAGGTCCAGCTCCGTTTCCTGAAAGTGCGCCACACGGATTTTATTTTCTCGGCGATGTCAGAGGAGTTTGGTTTCGTTGGCGCACTCATTTTCATCTTGATTTTTATTTTCGTGATCTATCGTTGTTTACGGGCGGCAAGCATGGCCCGCGATCTTTATGGCGCTTTGATTTGCTACGGCGTTGCCGTTCTACTGGCATTTCAGGGTTTCTTTAATATCGGCATGAATTTAAAGCTTCTCCCTGTTTCTGGTCTCCCACTTCCATTTTTAAGTTATGGCGGTTCTTCGCTGCTAGCCAGCCTGCTAGGAATCGGTCTCGTGGAGAGTGTGCTCCTGCGTCATAAACAGATCGAGCTATAACAAATAATCATCCGTTGAGGTATTGTAATGACCGAAGGAAATCCCGCACGCGTTCGCTTTGCCCCCTCCCCAACCGGTCGCTTCCACATCGGCAGCGCCCGTACAGCCCTGTATGACTTCCTTCTGGCGCGCCAGTCGGAAGGCCAGTTCATCCTCCGCATTGAAGACACCGACCGCAACCGTTTCGACCCCCAGGCGGAGGAAGAATATTACGAAGCACTGCGCTGGTTGGGCTTGAAATGGGATGAAGGCCCGGATATCGGTGGATCTTATTCACCCTACCGCCAGTCTGAACGAACAGAGATCTACCGCCAGCTCACCGAAGAATTGATCGCTGGAGGCCATGCATATTACTGCTTCTGTACTCCTGAGCGGCTTAAGCAGGTCCGTCAACTCCAGCAGAAACGTAAAGAACCGACCCGTTATGATGGGCTCTGCCGCCGTCTGTCACCGGAAGAAGCTCAGGAAAGAGCCCTGGGAGGCGAGAGCTACGTCATCCGTTTCAAGACACCGCAGGAAGGACAGACAACCGCTGTGGATTTTCTTCGAGGTCCGATTACGGTGGACAATCACACGATCGATGATTACATTCTCGTTAAATCAAGCGGTATGCCCGTGTACCACTTGGCAGCGATGGCCGATGATCACCTGATGAAGATCACGCACGTTTTGCGCGGCTCGGAATGGCTTCCCACCTTCCCGCTCCACGTCCTGATCTACGAAGCTTTCGGCTGGGAGCAGCCAATTTGGATCCATCTCTCCGTACTTCTTAACCCCAGCGGCAAAGGCAAGCTCAGCAAGCGTTCCACTGTGGACCCGAAAGATGGGGCAAAGGCAGTATTTGTGAATGACTTGCGTGAAATGGGATACCTCCCACAGGCTGTGATAAATTGGATCAGTCTAATGGGGTGGTCATACGACGACCACAGCGAGTTCTTTCCGATGGATGATCTGATAGGAAAATTCTTAATCGAAAAGTTGAGCCCCAGCCCGGCAGCGGTAAATTTCAGCAAACTCGATCACTTCAACGGCCTCTACATCCGCAGTTTGTCAACGGACGAGCTGGCTGAAGAACTGCTCCCGTTTTTCACGATAGCAGAGATCGACGCTGATCTAGCCGAGATTAAAGTGCTCGTTCCACTGATCCAGGAGCGGATTCGCACGCTCGATGAAGCGGTCGCCATGGCTGGTTTCTTCTTTCAACCCGATGTCCATCCAGAACCTTCGGAACTCGTCGGGAAGAACATGTCTGCGCAAGAATCTGCGCGTGCTGCGGAGAGAGCGCATGAGGTCATCCAGGCGCTTGCAGAGAGCGAATTCGCTCAACTTGAAGCTGCGTTGCGTGACTTGGCGGACGAGTTGGGAATTAAAGCCGGCCAGCTTTTTGGGATCTTGCGCATCGCTGTGACCGGTCAGAAGGTTAGTCCCCCTCTCATCGAAAGCATGGTAATTATTGGCAAGAAAATCGTCCTGGCTCGTATCGAGCGTGCCGCAGCGAACCTTAATTCGCTCGAGTGAGAGCGATAGGCAGGCTAACTTCCGCTATGTTACAATTCTCAAAGCACTGGGGGTTCGTCTAGTGGTAGGACAGCGGACTCTGAATCCGTCAGCCGAGGTTCGAATCCTCGACCCCCAGCCAAACATCGCCCGGTGAAATAATCGCCGGGTGATTTTATTTTTCTCCAGCCAAACAACCCTCCAAAACACAGAAAACACTTACGCTAAGCAACAGCGGAAACTGAAGGCAAGTTCAGCAGTAGAATTAGCCTCTGAAATCCCCCTGATTATGGGTCCGAAAGCAGTGCTTTTTCTCAAGAAGTACGATAGAATACGCAATCTACTCACTGAGTGACTAGTCCGTATCGATGTCTTCTAAACACACTTATGCCAGTGCGCTTTCGCCCGAATATCCCTTGCTTGGCCTGCTCATCCAGCAGCCGGCACATGGATATAGCCTTCATCAGCGCCTGACCACCGATCTTGGGCAAATTTGGCGCATCAGCCTGAGTCAGGCATACAACATCTTAAAACGCTTGGAGACTCACGAGTTCATCATCGGCCAAATGCAAGAGCATGTTGGAACACCAGCGAGGCGCCATTTTGAAGCCACACCAAAAGGAGTCAAACGATTCGAGGAATGGCTATATTCACCCAGCGGATCAAGCGTGCGGGCTATTCGCGTAGAGTTCCTCACCCGACTGTATTTTGCACTGGCAATTGATAAGGAACAGTCCAGTCACATCATAAATGAGCAAATAAGGGAAAGTAGCAAGCGCCTTGAAATTATGAAGCTTCCACTCGATCAAACGTTCAATCGATTTGCACTGGAGCTGCGTGTTCGCCAGCTTGAGTCGATCCTGGACTGGCTGCCTCAATGTAGTACAGCTCTTGGGTAATAACTACACCTTTCAATGGAGATAAAACATGCGCTACCGACACACCTTACTATCCGCCCTGACAATTCTGATAATTGCCTCCGCCTGCAGCCCAACGGTCGTGAACCCCGAAGCGCAACCTACAAACGAGGGAGTCAATGCTTCAAAGCCCGACAGCAGCTTTACCCTCACCGACGCTCTGGGGCGTGAGGTCGATTTCGAGCAGCCACCACAACGTGTTGTCATCGCCGGACGTGCAAGCTCGCTGCTGGCGAATGCTCTTTATTTATTCCCAGAGGCCAGCCAACGGATCGTCGGCATAGAAGACCGCAGCACGCAATCTGCGAGCCCGATTCTTCCAGTGATCGATCCAAACTCGAGCGACAAGATCTTTTTT
>RCNF010000355.1_pt1 | contig 22909 bp, 24 predicted proteins | sample 2041311 | NCBI WGS metagenome assembly RCNF01 (sample SAMN09708228, study PRJNA481090) | Marine sediment metagenome, whole genome shotgun sequencing project. | biome: marine sediment; feature: ocean; material: sediment; isolation source: Sewage treatment plant 2 marine sediment (STP2) ... | reverse complement strand
GGTCTTTCGGTCGAGCCGGTTGACGCCGCCGCCGTTCGTGCCGATCCAGAGCGCGCCGTCGCGGTCGCCGAAAACCGCGCGCACCGTGTTGTGGCTGAGGCTCGAGGGATCACCGGGCCGGTGCAGGTAGTGGCGCCATCGCCCGGTTCGGCGATCGAACCGGTTCAAACCGCCGCTGTCGGTTCCGATCCATAGAATGCCGTCCTCGCCCTCAAAAAACGACCACACGATGTTGTGGCTGAGCGAGTTTGAGTCGTCGGGATGGTTCTGGTAGCGGCGGAACTTTTTCCTCGAGACGTCGAACTTACAGAGACCGCCGCCGTAGGTGCCGACCCACAGAACGCGCGACCGGTCCTGGTGCACCGAGTAGACCCGATCGGTGCTGAGGCTATAGGGATCGATCGGATCGTGGCGGTAGCTGGCGAAGGTACCGCTGTCGCGGTCGAAACGGTTGAGCCCGCCACCGTCGGTCCCAATCCACAGTGTTCCTTCGTGATCTTCGAACAGCGCCTTGATGAGGTTGTTGCTGAGGGCGGTCGGGTCGTCGGGGTCGACCCGGTAATGCGTGAACCGACCCGTGGCCCGGTCCAAGGAGTCGAGGCCACCGCCATAGGTACCGACCCACAGGACGCCGGTGTGGTCCTCGAGGATCGTGAACACGTGGTCGTCGCTCAGACTGTGGGAGTTTTGCGGGTCGTGCATGAAGTGGGTGAAGTCTCCGGACTCCGAATCGAAACGGTCGAGCCCGCCGCCGTTGGTGCCGATCCACAGGATGCCTTCCCGGTCTTCGAAGATCGCCCGCACGTCGTCGTATCCGACGGCGGCCGGTGCGGCCCGGCCCTTCAGGTAGTGGTGGAACGTACCCGTCTCGCGGTCGAGACGGTCCAGCCCACCGCCCTGGGTGCCGACCCACAGCCGGCCCGACCGGTCCTCGAAGATGCAGCGGACGGTGTCGGCGCTCAGGCTGGAAGGATCATTGTCGTCGTGCCGGTACCTCACGACCTCTTCCGTCGAAGGGTCAAAGCTGTTGAGGCCGCTCTCGAATGTTCCCACCCAGAGGATCCCGTCGTGGTCCTCGTACAGCGCCTTCAGCTCGTTATAACTGAGGGTGTTGGGATTGCCAGGCACGTTTTTGTAGACGGTGAACCGGTAACCGTCGAAGCGATTGAGGCCATCCTCGGTGGCGAACCACATGAACCCTTTTCGGTCCTGAACCATCTGCTCGATGATGCTCTGCGACAATCCCTGCTCGAGCGAAAGGCGGTCGAAATCGATGCGGTCCTGACCAGCGAATGCCACGGTGGTGGCGCTCGAGACGGCGATGAGCGATGCCCATCGCAGGATGGCTGAGACCGGGCTTGAACAGCGCATTTGCCGATCGAGTCTATCAGCCCCTTAACGATGGGGATGGGTGGATGGGTGCCACCCTTTGCATTTACTCATTGTTGGATGGGGATGGGTGCCACCCTGCTCGATGAAAACAACGACTTCCGGTGGATTGATACCGTGCCGGGAGATCTGCCCCGCCAAACGAGGTCACCGAGTGATGCGTGGCACCGAGGTGGAAATGGACCACCTCACCACTGTACTTTGCACCTCTTGAACTCGAGGATCTGTTCGTCGATCGTTCGCAGCTCGCGCTCGAACTCCTGGATTCGATCTGCAGCCTTGGGGAGAGTCGACTGCTTCCACAGATGGAGGACCCGGCTCACCTCTTCATGGTCAACGTACAACTTGAGGAGAGGGTCTTTCGCCTCTCCTGTCAGGGCTGGATCAACGCGGTCGATTCCGTCGCGACGATGTGACATGTGAGTCCTTTCAATAAAGAAACGCCCGGAGCCCAACCACATCGGACCCCGTCAGTCCCGGTGCCCACCGTTGGCGGACTCCCGGCCCCCCTCTGAATGTGTATTCGGACGCCGGGCGCCATCTGCAGGGTGTTGGAGCAGAGCCCGCCATCCCGCGTTTGGACTATATCACCGAAATTTCGGTAGTTAGCAATTATTACTACTAAGGAGAAGTTAGCACTAAGCACTCATGGTAAAATATGGCCGAAAAAAGCGCCCTGATACAAACGTACCCAGGCAATATCATTGACGGAGAGGGTTCAGTGAAAAGGATGACTTTCGGCCAGGCACTCAAGGTAGCGCGAGAGGACGCGGGTTTCACGCAGGGGGGCCTCGCCGAGGTCACTGGAAACTCGGTGTCCACGATCAGTTCCTGGGAACGGGGGGAACACTCGCCGAGTTGGACGACCATCGAAGTGCTCCTGGATGCCCTCGGGTTGTCGTTCCACGAGTTTTCACACATCGTCGAAGAGGAGGACGCGCCCCCCGCGCCACAGGAAACCTTTAGCGTCGATTTCTACGATGTCGCTCCCCAGGACCCAGCGGCCATGCCCTCCCCAACCCTCCGCCTGCCCCTGGTCAAGGGAAGCTTCTGGTCGACGATTCTCCACCTTCCCGAGGTCTCGGATCGATTCGTCTGGTCGCGCGTACTCGAGGACGAGATGATTCCCGACTTCTACCCCGGCGACCTGGTCTTCATCGACAGTGCATCCACCAAACCGCGACCGCGTCAGCTGGTGGCCGGATTCAGTTCTGAAGGCGACCCGCAGATCCGCCAGTACGTCCGGCAGCAGGGTGAGGAAAAGTTGGTGGCGGGAAACCGCCACTACCCGGACCAACCGTACGAGGGATTTCAGGTCATGGGCAGGGTCTTCGCTGCGATGCGATTTTTTAAATAGCCGGCGCCTCGCCACCATCGATCAGGGCCGCACATCAAGCGTCCCGCAATCCGAGCACCTCCGTGCCATTCTGCTGCGAATCCACGGCGTGGAGGCGGCGGAACGGTATCTTGTGTTGCGGCCGTCCCGGCTGCACGTGCGGGCGAGACGCCCGCACCACAAGTCGTTTGTGAAGCCGGATCCCCTCCTTGCTTCACTTCGTCGTGCGAAGACCGAGCTGGATCGAGATGGCGCGGTCGATAGCGTCGAGTTCGAAAGACGCGACGTGCCCGAGCCGTTTTGTGATGCGGTGCCTGGCGACGGTTCGAATCTGGTTGGCCACCGCGCGAGAAGGCTTGGAGAGACCGCTCGGTTCCATCCCTATGGGTGTTTCGTAGGGGCGCAGCTCTCGTTCCGGGAGTGCGGTGATCGGCACCACCTGAATGACGGAGTCGTACCGGCACGCCGCGCGATTCGAAACCACCACTGCCGGCCGTGTCTTGCGGATTTCCCGACCCTCGGTCGGATCGAGCCGCACCCTGACCACATCGCCCCGGGAAAGTGGCGTGGTCACTCGTCGACCTCGGCGTCGGCCGCTTCCCACTCGGCTGCCAGGTCGGCGCTTGCGGCCGCGTCCTCGCGGTAGGCGGACTCGAGTTCGCGTTCGAGCTGGCGCGTACGGTAATCGCGAATTGCCTCGCTGACCACCGCGCTGGTGTTCGGCTGCTCATAGAGAAAGGTGGCCAGGTCGTCGTCGAGTGTCACAGTGATGCGTTTCTTGGCCATGGGATGGACTCCTGTATGCTGAGATTAGCATACTTTTTATCATATCAAATCGTGTATCGGGCAGGGGCAACCGCCCTCCGGATCGAAGAGGGGACGTGCGGCCGGGACGGCCGCACCACAAATCGCTGCTGAGCACCGTAGGGGAGGGGTTGACCTGTCCCGGCGCAGCTGGAAGCGACCTGTGCGGGCGTAGCCATCGGCGAAGCCCCAAGCCGGATCCCATCCCCTACGCCGTTTCAAAACCGAAGAGGATGCTCTGGATCGGTTGGATGACGATGGCGCTTTGCCGCAGCGAGAGGTACAGGCCCTTTGGTTTTGGTTGTTGAGTGCGGTGGGCGCGGGCTTGTTCTTCTGACCAGAAGAAAACGCTCTTCATTCAGAAGTCGTCGACGATCGATGGGGCATCGAGGTCGCCCAGGTTGATTATGGGAACGAAGAGCAGGGGCACTTCGGCGGAGCTGCGGATGCGGTGGCTGAGATCGCTCTCGATCTCGAACACGATCTCGCGTCCGCTGACGGCGCACTCGGTCTCGACGGTGCAGCTCAGGTTCGTGTCCAGCAGGTGCCCTTGCACGAAGGGCGTCGCCACGGCGTCGGCGGCTCAAGCAGCCGAAAACGCGGCACCTCCATCGATCCGGACCTGATGGGGCGTCGTCTCGGCGGTCACCGGGTAGGCCCACACCACATCCTTGCCTCCGGCGCGGTAGAGAAAGGTCATGCGCCGTTCGAGCTCGTCGAGAATTCCCGTCACGCGGTCGAGGGGCAGATCGAGTTCGGCGGCTATGACTTCTGGGGCGATCGGCTCGCGCCGGCGGGCGATCTCTCGCACCGCGAAGTGCTGAACCCGCCGTTGGTCGGGCCCCAGCGGCCGCCTTTTGGCAAGCTTCTTCACGTCGTGCCGGACCATCCTGCGAAACAACCATTCCGGAACCGGCACCATCCGCCGCCCTACACCCAGAAGGATTCTGTCGGACACTGCACACCTCCCTGGAAACTGACGGGTTACGGAAAGAGAATATCAGGGCGGGCGACAGATCCTGCGCGGGTGTCGCTCTTTGGTTTTCTGGTGAGGTGAGCGACCGTTTCAGAGGCTTCGATTGCACACGTTGTGGTGCGGCCGTCCCGGCCGCACGTGTTGGCTAGAATCCGGCTTCGGGCTTCGTCAACGGCTACGCCGTGACACGCCGCCGGGATGAGAAATCCTTGCCCATACGGATGGAATTGTCCTCAAACGGAAGGTTCAGCTCACGGACCCGTTCGCCTGGCGGGGCCATCGTCTCGATCAGGCCGAACTGAGCCAGCCCCTGAGCGCTGTGCTCGTGAACCGCAAGGATCATCCCTCGAGCGAATATCGTCTCGGCGACGTCGAAGATCTCTCGGATGATTTCGGCGGTCAATGCCGGCGCCGGCACGTCGATCCTCATCGGGGTATCTGATCAAGACCGGAGCCAGGATCGAGAGCAGTTTATTGACGACAAAAGCCGAAAATGGTGTCCCGGCAAGCCCCATTTCAGTGCATCGGGGCGTTTTTCGGCAGAAGATTTTTTTGGCTAGGCGCGACTCCCGAAATCAGAGATCACCCAGACGTTCGTATGTCTCCAGGGTGATATCGGCCTTCACCTTGCCGGTGTGAGCGATACCGTCGGGCTCGAACAAGACCAGCTTGACGTGGCCGCGCGGGAGGATTCGGTGCTCGACGCCGTGGGGGACCACCGTGAACTCTCCGGGTTGCAGCGTGATTGAGCCGTCTCGTGTCAGAACCTCCAACTCACCTTCCAGGACCCAGAAAAGCTCGTCCTCGGCGTCGTGGGTGTGCCAGGGGACCTTGTCACCCTCCACACGGACGATCTTGACGTGTTGCCCGTTCAGGTCAGCGACGATCTTGGGTGAGAAGAGAACGTCGAAAGCGGCGAACCCATCGTTGATGTTGATGACATCAAGCATGGAACCTCCATATGGAACCCGCGTACCAGGGGTGCCACGTACCGCATTGTTGCAAAGAATTTTGCAGGAGGCTCACGTGGCACCCTTGTCTTGTTTTACTTTTCCGCCGCGACCAGCAGATAGTATTCAAGATCCGGAACTCGGAGATACGCAGGACGAAGACCTTTTTGCAATTGTTCGTGACTGATCTCTCTGGACAAAAATTTCCGGTGAACGTAACAAACCGTATGCCAGAAATGACGCTCCCAGCAGCTCTCCGTGGCGTCGACGATCGTGTTTTTTCTGAATCCTGTCTTTGTCAACACCGCATCATATTCTTCAGGATCTCTTACATAGTTCTTTTCTGTTCTCATCTTTCGCGTTTTTTCACCCTCACGATTCATGAGAATGTCTGAAAGTACCAGGGCCCCTCCAGGCTTCAGAACCCGGTGCGCCTCTTTCAGAAATTTCTCTCGAGTATCAAAGTGAAACGCGGCTTCTACACAGATAATATTGTCGAAAGAGCTGTCAGGGAAATCCAATTCGGTAGCATCCATCAATCGAAAGGTACAACCCGGTGCATTACCACGGGCAGTCTGCAACTGCTTCTCCGAAATATTGATGCCGGTAACCAGCTCGGGTAGGTGGTTCTTCATCAAGTAGGACGTGGAGGCGCCCTTTCCGCAGGCGACATCGAGAATTGTCCCTGACCTGTTTGGAATGAGCTTGAGCAGTTCATCCATCAAGTTCTCACACGCCTGTTTTTGATCGCAGGTGTGCTCGTCCCAATAACCGAAATTCATGAAATCGCTTTGGCCATAAAACTCATTGACATCAAACCTGTCTGACAACGCGTCGTAATGGTCAATAATTTGCTTGTTCCGACCGAGTTCGCCCTGCGCACCCCCGTCTGAGCTGTCCGGGCGTTCATCTCTTTTTTCCATGGTTTCCTCCAAAATTTCAGCCAGAAAAACTTTCGCGTGTTTGGAGCAAGGCTATCACGACGTCAGGGTGCCGCCCTTCGCGCTCGGATACGCCGACTCAAGAGGTGATTCGTATCCCCGCCCTTTGGACGCAACGACCTCTCGAACACGTCGAAAACCTGGTTTCTGCAAGAGGCTCACGTGGCACCCTTGTCTTGGAGTCACTGCACGACTCCCCCCGTCACCATGACGGGTCAGAACTTGAGCGCAGGGGTGCCACGTACTGCATTGTTGCATCGTGGTGATGGTCGTGGCGCGTGCATGCGCGGGGCTTCGCATAGGTGGATTGTGACTGAGCCGGCGCAGCACCCATCCCCATTGGTGCCCAGTCCTCGAGTGATATTCGGGCTGAGTTGTTGCGACCGCTTGCAGTTGAGATGTGTGTCCTCTGATACGATCAGAACGGCACTGAAATGCTCTCTTTTCTCAAAGGTGGCGTCTATGTCGCGATCGTCGATCGTCGTTGCCATTGCGGTTCTTGTGGCTCTTTCTCCCGGGACGCCTCGAGCTGAGATCTGCAGCATTGACCCGGTGCCGGGCGCCACCCTTTTGCTGCCTTACTTCGAGGTCGACATCGGCGACGCAGAGGGTCTCGGTGTCAACACCGTGTTCACCGTAAGCAACGCGGGTCCGGCGCCAACGATTGCCCACATCACCCTGTGGACCGACTGGTCGTACGGCACAGTGGACTTTGACATTTTCCTGGCCGGATATGACACGGTGACCGTCGATCTGTTTCAGGTCATAGGTAATGGGAACCTTCCGGTGACCGCCGACGAACAAAACGACCCCGCCGATACGATCAGCCCGAACGGGGGGAACCCCGATTGGGATGGGAGCTTCAGCTTCTGTGCCGATATCTTTCCGTTTCCCCAGCCTGTCATCACGGGCGGGCTCCTGGATCGGGTGCAAAACGGGCACAGCGGCTATCCCGTGCCCTCCCTGAACGATGATTGCGCGGGGGAGGGTCTCAACGGGGCGGGCGTCTGTAGTTCCGGAAGCTGCCCGTCGGGCACCATCGCCAGGGGTTTCGTGACGGTTGATTCCGCGAACGACTGCAGCTTGGTGTTTCCATTCGACGCCGACTATTTCGTCGATGGTGGGACCGGCACCGCCTCCAACACGAACAATCTCTGGGGTGAGTTCCTCTTTCTCGAGAGTGGCGTGACAACGGCAGGAGGACCGCTCGTGGCGGTGGAGGCCGATGACGACTTCTCCGCGGTCTCGACGCCCACGGGCTACACCTTTTATGGGCGCTTTACCCAGGGAACCGGGGGTGTCGACAACCGGGAGCCTCTCGGAACAACCTGGACAGCCCAGTTCAAGGGCTCTGGAAATACCGCGACAGAATTTGTCGTCTGGCGTGACCCGACCGCCGGCGGGAACCCGAACTCGGGTTGGGACTGCGGGCTCAGCAGTTCCGGTGCCGGGCCCGACTGGGCACCCTTGAGCGAAACCGAGGTCGTGTGCGTCGATCACGATTCCAATGTGGCCGAGACCCTATGTTCCGGAGAGGTGGGGGGTTCTGCGTGCTTCCCGCTGGCGACGCAAAAGGTAGCCGTTGGAGCCGGGTCGTTGAACCCATCCTTTGCATCGGGGTGGTGCTATCTCAACCTCAACCTGGACGACTCGTTTCCGGCCGACGTCGATTTTCCCCCGCCAGCCGGCGCTGTCGCCCAGAGCTATATCTTCTCCGTTTACAGCGTGGATTCTCAGATCGAAGCGGCGACCGCGGGAACCGTGCTGTTCGACGGGTGCCAGAATTTTGTCCCGGTTTTCGGGTCCGCGGAAGAACCGGTCTTTATGAACGGCTTCGAGTCGGGCGACACCTCCGGCTGGTCATCCACCAGGCAGTAGGCCGGGCTCCTGCGCTCTCTGATGACCGGCCAGACTCGGCACGAGATCTGTCTGTAGGAACTGAAGTAGAGCCGATCGGGTTGACGGGTTGAGGACGTTTCAATCGCCCCACGACCCGATTTGACCAACCTCCGATGCTACAGTTGAAGGACGTAATAGCGCGCGAAAATGCTGCGTGCGGTCAGGCGAAACGCGTGGAGAATATTCTCATTTTCGTTGCCTTGTGCTATCTGGTGCTGGCACCGGTGGGCCTGATTATCGCTGTGGTGTCGCTTGTGAAACTGAGCAGGCTCGGGTCGCGCATGCGGGTGATCGAGGCCGACAAAATCCGTTTTGAAATGCGGTTGCGGGATGTGATGAAGCGGCCGGAGGCCGCTGATGCCGAGGTCGAGCCGGCGCCGGAGCCGGGAGTCGTTCCCGAGCCTGCGGTCGTCCCGCCGCCGGTGGCACCGATGGAACAGTCGCGGCCTCCTGCGGCCTCCATGCCACCCCCGGAGACGGTCGAGGAACCGACGGTCGAGGAAGTCGAAGAACCGGTCGTCGAGGACCGTCCGGCGGAGCAGCCGGAACGGCCAATGCCACCGAGACCGCCGGTGGTCCCTTCAAGCCCGCCGGCGCCGCCTGTTGAGGGTCTTGCCGGTCTTGGCTCTGCCGCTGCGCCGACTCAGGGCCCACCGGTATTCGAGCCGCCTTCCAAACCTCCGAAGCCCCGCAAGGCGTGGGCCAGTTTCGATTGGGAGAGTCTGATCGGTGTGAAGTTGTTCTCCTGGATCGCCGGGGTCGCGTTGGTGATCGCGGCGGTCTCGTTTCTACGCTATTCCATCGACCACGGTTGGCTGAGTCCCCCGATACGAATGGCTATCGGTCTACTGGTGGGTGTCGGACTGTTGGTTTTGTGCGAGCTCAAGGCGGCGCGAAAATATCCCATCACCGCCAACGCACTCGACGGCGCCGGTATCGCGGTGTTGTTTGCGACCTTTTTTTCTGCCCACGCCCTGTGGCAGTTGATCCCCGTTGTGCCGACGTTTGTGGCGATGGCCCTGGTGGCTGCGACGGCGGTGGTGCTGGCGATTCGCAGAGACTCGTTGTTTATCGCGCTGCTCGGACTGGTGGGTGGTTTTGCCACGCCCTTCATGCTGTCCTCGGCCCTCGATCGCCCGCTGTCGCTGTTCGGCTATCTCGTCATCCTCAATGCCGGGCTGGCGTGGGTCGCCTCCCGTCGCGGCTGGCCGGTGCTGACGGCACTGAGCCTGATCTTCACCACCATCCACCAGTGGGTGTGGGTCGTACGGTTTCTCGATGCGTCTCACATCGGAGTCGCACTCGCGGTGTTCCTGGTCTTTCCACTGCTCGCCATTGCGGGTCTGCTTTTCGCACGCGGGCACGACGAAAGTTTTGAACGGCAGTTCGAACAGACGGCAGTGGTTGCTGCGGTGTTGCCCCTCCTCTTTGCCGCCTACCTGGCCGTGGTCCCCGAATTCGGCGTGCGATACGGGTTGCTTTTTTCATTTCTTTTTCTTGTCGTCGCCGGAATGGCCGCGATCGCGATCTGGCTTGGGCCGCAAAAGGTTCACCTCATTGGCGCCGTTTCGACCCTGGCCGTTTTTACGGTGTGGTTGGCGAATTCCTACTCCGCTGCGTGGCCCGGCATCCTGGTTTTTGTGGCCCTCTTCATGCTGCTTTTCCTGTTGGTTCCGGCGATCGCAGCCCGTGTCGGCAGGCCCCTCGATGCGATGGCGCAACACTCTGTTTTAGCAGCACCGGCGCTGTTGTTTGTCTTTCCGGCGTTGATTGCGATCGAACCGAAATGCAGCGCTCCGTGGCCGGTCTTTGGCTCGCTCTTCGCGTTGATGGCCATCGTTGCGGGGTTTGCGATTGCCCGGCGCCAGGGCTTGTTGCACCTTGTGGCAGCGTTTTTTGCGGTTGTCGCCGAAGCCATCTGGTCGGTGCGATATCTCGACGAGAGGACCCTTTTATCCGCCCTCGCCGTCTACGGCGTGTTTGCACTCTTTTATCTCGGTGTTCCCATGCTGGCCCGTCGTCTCGGCCGGCCCCTCGAGCCTGTCGGCGGTGCGGCGGCGCTCCTGCTCGTGAGTTTGGCGCTGCTGTTTTTCCTCGCCCTCGGCTCGGCGGCTCAAGCGGCTCTCTGGGGCCTCGCCCTGTTGTTGGTGGTGCTCAATGCCGGGCTCTTCCTGGAAGGGGCGGCAGGCCGGCTTCCGCTGTTGTCGATCGTAGGGACCGTGATGTCGTGGCTCGTCCTGGCGGCGTGGTGGCTCACGGCGGATGTGGCGTCCGGATTGGTGCCGGCGCTGGTGGTCATCGCCGGGTTCGCCGTCTTCTCCCTGGCCGGCGCGATGCTCGTTGGAGGGCGTGCAGGGTTGGAGGGACAGCCTGAAGGGAGGGTGGTCGGCGGCGGAGTGTACCTGCTGCTGGTGGGCCATGCCTTTTTGTTCTTTGTCGCGGCGAGACCGGAACTGGCGGTGCCGCCGTGGCCGATGCTCGGCGTGCTGCTGGTACTCGATGTGGCGGCCGGTGTGGCGGCTCTTGCGATCCGCCGGGGCTGGTTGTTTGTTTCCGCTCTGGTTGCCTCGATGATGGTGTTGCTGACCTTTGAAAGCACCGCTCAACAGTCGCCCTGGCCGACGGTGGCGATGATCAGCGCCATCTGTGTGGCGGCTCTCGGCGTCGCCTGGTGGCCGCTCGCTCGTCGTCGGCTCGGTCCAGGGAATGCCGAACTGAATGTCTTTGCCGGAGGTGCCGCCGCGAGCCTTCTCATGGCGCAGGTGATCGCAATCGCCGCGGCGCAGACGCGGGGCGCGCCGGCCCTCGGTCTGGTGATCGGCACTCATCTCGTCCTGGTGATCACGTTGCTCGTGGTGGCCACGCTGCAGCGATGGTTTTTCCTGGTGGCTGTTGCCGTGGTGCCGACCTTTGTCGCCGTGGCCGTCGAGGACGGGAGCGGCACTCCATGGCGGGAGGTTTTGTTCTTCGACGTGGTGGCCTGGGCGCCGTTCGTCCTGCTGCCCTTGATTCTCGGTCGAAGGGTGCTCGGTGACCGGTGGCCGTGGGTTGCGCCGGTGTTGGCCAGTGTTCCGTTCTTCTTTTTGGCCCGGCAGGCGATGATCGAGGGCGGGTTGGAGAACATCATCGGTGTGCTGCCCGTCGTTCAGGCGATGGTCCTGGCGGTGGTGATGTTCAGGTTGGTTCGATTGGAGCCGCCGTCCGAGCGCGACCTCGGACGGCTGGCCCTGGTGGCCGCGGCGGTGCTCGGCTTTGTGACTCTGGCGATCCCGCTCCAGCTCGAAAAGCAGTGGATCACGATCGGGTGGGCGCTCGAGGGCTGCGCGTTGGCCTGGCTCTACTTGCGGATCCGGCACCGCGGTCTCCTCGCCGCTTCCATGGGCTTGCTGACGGTTGTTCTGGTGAGGCTCGCATTCAATCCCGCCGTGTTGGCGTACCACGTCCGGTCGGATGTTCCGATCTTCAACTGGTATCTCTATACGTATATGGTGGCGGCCGCGGCCACCTTTGGGGCGGCCTACCTCTTGCGTGGCGAGGAATCGCTTTTCGGAGTGCGGTTCTTGCGGCCGGTGCGGGTTCTTTCGGCCTACGGCACGATTCTGTTGTTTTTGCTGCTCAACATCGAGATCGCCGATTTCTTTGCGATCGGCCCGAGACTGACCTTCGCCTTTGACGGCGCCTCATTGGCCCAGGACCTCAGCTATACCTTGGGCTGGGCGGTCTTTGCCATCGCCCTGCTGGCGGCGGGCGTTGCTCTGCGCAGCCGGGCGGCGCGCATCACCTCAATCGCCCTGCTGGTGGTCACCGTGATGAAGGCGTTCCTGCACGACCTGCCGAGTCTCGGGGGTCTTTATCGGGTGGCGTCATTCGCGCTGCTCGCACTCTCCCTGGCCGTGGTGGCGGTGGCGTTACAGAAGTTCGTGCTGCAGAAGCCCGAGGATGGAGACGCATGAAGATTTCGATGGTGTTCCGTCGTGGGCTTGTTGGTTGGATCTGTCTTCTATTGGCGCCTGCCGCCGGTCTCTGCAACGACACGGAGGCGTCGGTCGAACGGAGAGTCGAGCCGGGCGGGCCGGGCGGCAATCGTCTCGACGTCGATGTCGAATTGCTGGCGGGAGCTGCGGACGGCCTCCGCGATCTGCGGTTTCTCTCGGCCGATGGTCAGGAGATTCCCTATCTGCTGCTCGAGCAGCCGACGGCGAAACGGCAATGGACCAGGGGCAAAATCCTGCCGTTGCGGCGGACGAAGTTGAACAGCGGATTCGAGGTCGATTTCGGCGAAGTGGCGATGATCGACCGGATCAGGATTGAGGGGCTGCCCGCGCCGTTTCTCAAGCGCGTCCGGCTCGAGGCCGGCGGGGACCGGAGCCGCTGGACGCTGCTGCACGAGCAGGCGACGCTCTTCGACCTCCCGGACGAAGGTCTGAAGATGCTCGAGCTCGACTTCGAACCGGGCGAGTATCGCTATGTGCGGGTGGTGTGGAGCGATCGCTCGAGTGGTCGTTTACCGTTGCCGCGGAGTGCCGGGGCCCGGTTGCTGACGGGCAGCCCGCCGCCGCCTCCTCTCGAAGCACGGTTGGTTTTTGAAAAACGGGCCAGCGAGCCCGGCCGCAGCCGGTATCGTGTGGTGCTCCCGGCGGCCGGCCTGCCGATCGTGGCCATCGAGCTCGAAGTGGATGACTCGCGGGTGCTGCGCCGGGCGCGGGTGACCGAGGCTCGATTGTCCGGCAGCGAGATTCGGCCCGCCGTGCTCGGCGAGGCGACGCTGCGCCGGGTTGTCCACGAGGACCTCGTGGCCTCCCAGATGGAAATTGCGATTTCGAAACCGACCGAGACCGAGGTGGAGATCGAGATCGACGACGGCGACAACCCACCGCTCGTGCTGCGATCAGTCACCGCGCGATTCGCAGTCCAGCCGTGGATCTACTTCGAAAGCCCGGACGGCGAGGGACTCACGGCCCGCTACGGTGCTGCCGGGCTGCGGGCGCCCTTTTACGATCTCGAGGCGCTGCGGGGGGCGCTGGGCTCAGAAGGTCTTGCGCGGAGCGTCAACGACGCGAGTTTCGGAGAAAGCCGGATCCTGGCCGTGACGGCGGTTCCCGCCGAGCTTGCCATCGCGGACGCCGTCGGCGGCGGCGCCAAGATCAACCTGCGGGGATTTCTGGTCCGTCGTGGAGTGGCAGAGGGCCCGCCGGGTCTGAATGCGCTGCGGCTCGATCCAGCCGTGCTGGCGGGCAGCAGCCACCTCGGTGATCTGCGGATCGTCGACGATTCGTCGGATCAGGTCCCCTATATCCAGGAGAGCCTGGGTGAACCGACGATCCTCGATCTCGGTGAGTTGGTGCCGGTGCCTGAGCAGGGTGGGACTCGCCAATCGGTCTACCGTCTGACCTTGCCTTTCGCAACCTTGCCCGCTGCGCGGCTGACGATCGAGACGACGGCTCGGGTGTTTGAACGCCGTGTGCTCCTGGCTCGCGAGGAGACTCGCAACCCCCGCGACCCTCCAGTCAGGGTGACCCTCGACGACCAGGTCTGGCGCAACAGGGACGCCGCACGAGATGCGCCTCCTCTCACCTTGAGGGTTCCGCCTCTTGCAGGCAGTGAGCTGTTGCTGATCGTCGACGAAGGCGACAACAGTCCGCTGCACCTCGAGAATCCGAAACTCTACCTCCCGACCTATCGGTTACGCTTTATTCGGCGCAACCAGGAGCCGTTGTGGCTGATGTACGGCCAGGCAGGTCTCGCAGCACCTCGTTACGACCTGGCGCTGTTGGCGCCGCGAGTCCTCGGGGCGCGGGTGCCCGAGATCGCTCTTTCAGAGGTTGAGGAGCGGCAGCCGGCAGTCGGCGGGGGCCGTATCGGGACCATCGTTTTCTGGTGCGCGCTGGTGCTTGCTCTGATCGTGCTGTTGGGAATGGTGGTTCGTCTGCTGCGGCGTGGTCCGGAGGACGTGTAGGTTCGTTATTTCCGGGTGGGCGCTGCATCGCTCGGTGGCGCCCATGCTCTCCGTGAACCTGACCGGTCAGAACTTGAGCGTGAAGACCGTAACGCCGTACTTGATGGTCGGGTCCATGGGCCCCGCCGGCCCCTTGTAGCGATCCGGAATCGCATCCCACCCTTCGTAGATGTTGCCCTGGATGAAGACGCGCTGCTTCTCCTGAGGCAATTCGGGTTCTTTGCCGAAGACGTCATACACCGAGCCTGGCGGTGCTTGACCGACGACGTCACCCAACGTCACCAACTCATCGAGCCCATCGCCGTCGATGTCGATAAGAATCGAACCGACCTGGAGGATCTCGCCGTAGGTGCCGTCGGTGAACATGCCCTGAATCTCCCGGTTAAAAGCCGCGATGATCTCGGCGGCGCCGGGCACGGTTTTCCGCAAGGCGAGGTGGAGGGATCGGCGAGCCAGCGGCGTGGTGCCGATCTCCAGTTTCGCTGCGACCTCCTCCGGTTGGTAGGTCATGAGATAGCGCACGACCAACTCGTCGACGAGCATGTAATCGACGTCGCCGGCGAGCAGCTTGTCGAGGTCGTCCTGGTCGTTGCGCCCGTTAATGAAGTAGACCCCGACGGCCCCCGTGATTTGGTCGCCGTAGGCGTAGTGTCCCACCGCTGCGACCCGCTTACCTGAAAGGTCCGACACCCGTGCGGCCGCGACGTCGCTGCCCTTGCGGCCGACGAGCACGAGTCTGTTCTCCAGGTATGGCTCGGAGAAAATGAGGTCCTGCTCGCGTTTCTCGGTGCGCCACATCGCAGCGCTGCCGTCAAATTTCGCAGCGCGAATTCCGGCCTCGACCTCTTTCCAGTCGACGATCGTGGTCGTCGCGGAGATTCCGGCACGATCGAGTGCGGTCGAAACCAGCTCGATCGCCACCCGTTGCCCCTCCGGTTTGTCGGTGAAGGGGGGCCACGTGTCGGATGCGAGGTTGAGCTCACCGGGATCGGTCGCCATCACGAACGCCGGCACCATGGCGAGACATAAAGCGACCTGGAGTGCGCGCCGCTTCGCGGCTATCGGAAGTGCGATCGTCGAGGCTGTGGGGGCTGATATCTGCGGTCGGGTCCTTCTCATGGTTGCTGTCCTTCCGATGTCTGGCCGCCGCTCGAAATTTTTGAGACCGGAGTGCTGCCACCTTAGCCAACCACCGGCTTGTTGTCGCACATTCCCATGATGGGTGGCTTTTATCAACGAGGTGTTCAACCCAGCTCTACCGATAATTCTCTTGGGGAGAAGTTGACGTGGGCGCCCTCGAGACATAGAGATGATTTTGAAACCTGTACATCCGAAGAGCCCCGTAATTCCAGGTCCTGCGGGGGAGGGGAGTCGGTGCCATGGCTCAGACGATCGATCGTCGTCGCTTTCTCAAACTTGGTGCGGCGTCTGCAGGGCTCTCAATCGGTTGCGGTGCGCGCGGCACGGAGGCGTGGCTCGAAGCGGGCATCGAGTGCGGGCACTTCGCTGTGTTCTTCATCAAGTACGATTTCGTCTCCTACCCCGACCAGGACGAGATTCTCCGCTGAGCGGCCAAACAGGGGATTGGCACGATCGTGTTCAAGACCAAAGCGGGCAACCGCAAGCACGAGATCAAGGACCTCGAGGCGGGTGGGCCTTCCTTCGAACAGGCGACGTGGAAGTGGGCGCTCACCAATCCGTCCGTCTCGAGCGTGTCGGTGACGTTGCTCAATTTCAATCAGATTCAATCCTGCCTGGAGGCCGTCGGGTCGAGCCTCGATGAGGCAGAGGTCGCGATGCTGCGCCGCTACGGTGACGCAATGTACGATCGCTATTGCCGATTTTGCACCACCTGTGAGGGCAGCTGTCCGCAGAATGTAGCCGTCGCCGACATCATGCGCTACGAGATGTACTTCACCTGTTACGGCCGGGAGAAGGAAGCGATGTCGCTCTATCGCGAGTTGCCCGAATCGTCCACGGCGGCAGCATGTGAACGCTGCGCCGGTCCGTGCGCCGGCGCCTGCCCGTTCGGCCGGCAGGTGCGGGTTTCGCTGATCGAGGCCCATCGAAGGCTCGAGTTCCGAAGGGCGTAGCGTGGGTGCCACGCGAGCCACTTGCGAAAATCAGCAGGTACCGCCGGGTTTTTTGTGGTGCGGCCGTCTCGGCTGCACGTGCGGGTGGGACACCCGAACCACGGAGATCGCTTGCCACTGACCACAAAACCACAAACTCTTGCCTCTGGCATCGTGCTACCGTGAATTCAAAAGGGGACTGACAATGAAAAGTCGCACGTTTCAAAGCCGTACGTCCCACGTCGCGACGATGGTCGTCTTTATCCTGGCAGCAGTTTCGGCGATCGGAGCCTTCGCCGGCGAAGGCGACGTGAGCGGGGTCGATGACGACTCTGGGAGCCGGGTGTTTGGAATCGTCGTCAGCGCCGATGGCGGCGCGTTGCCCGGAGTGCTCATCTCTCTATCCGGCGGCGACGTCAAACAGAGGACGGTGTCGGCCACCGATGGCGCTTTTCGCTTTGCGTCCATTCCGCCCGGGGACTACCTCTTGGTCTTCCAGGCGCCGGGCAGGAAAAAGGTCAAGCGCAAGATCCCGGTTTCGACCGACGATGTGGACCTGGGCACGATCGTGTTGGATTGAGGCGCACATCTGGATACCTCCCCTTGATGCATCGCAAGGGTAGCGTTGCATCGATGTTGGCGTGCTGGAGGATCTGAACCGGCGACGCGTTCCTCATTGATGTTCCGGATCCAAGGGAAACGTGGTGGTCGTTTTGTGCCGCTCGACGACGACCGCATGCCGACCCTGATGGGCTCCTACAAGGTGCCGCACTTCGACGCCAAGGGCGAGGTCGATCACGTGTTCCCCGATCTGGGCGTGCCCACAACCCACCTGTTGACCTCGTTCTATTGGGACAACCTGATCCACTTTGGCATGGGCCCCAAGGAGGACGCGGAAGGCACGTTGCTGTTCACCATGCCGATGGGCGAGGGCAAGCTGCCGGGCATCGCAGCCGAGGACATCGGACGATCGGCCTATTCAATCTTCAAGCGGGGAGACGAGTTCATCGGCAAGACCGTCGGCATCGCCGGCGAGCACATGACCGGAGAAGAGATGGCTGCCGCGCTGACTCGGGCGTACGGCCGCGAGGTCCGCTACAACGCCATCGAGCCCGAGGTCTACCGTGGGCTCGGTTTCCCGGGGGCCGAAGATCTCGGCAACATGTTCCAGTTCAAACGCGACTTCCAGGAGGCCTTCTGCGGCAGCCGCGACCTGAGCTTTTCACGGGAGCTGCTGCCGGGGATGCAGACCTTCGACGCCTGGCTCGCCGACAACGCAAGCCGGATCCCGCGAGAGCAATCATCTGTCGCCCCTCCGGGGCTCGGTATATTTTCCGCGGCTGTTCCTGGGGCTCACGTGTACGACCTCAGGACATAGAAAACACTTTCGTATCAGGACATAGGTAACACCTTGAGGCATGCTTTCGGTTGAAGCCGGAGGTGATTGATGCCTTGGAAGGAGACCGATGTGGTGTCTCTTCCGGTCAACCTGTGGTCTGCCGATCACATGGAGCTGGAGATCCAGGTTCTCGGCCACCGCGACGCGGTGGTGGCCCGGGATTTCGACCGGCTGAAGTCGGATGACCGGGACGAGGCCCAGCAGCGATTCGAACGTTTGGCGGCATTTCTGCTCGAATTCTGAGGGTGCCGGCGTGGGGGTTTCTTCTTTTGACTCTTCCCTTGCTGGTGAGAGGCTGGAGGGATGGCGTTTTCATGAGCACCCGATGAGGTTCCTCCGCTCACTCGCTCCGCTCCCTCGGTCGGAATGACAGTATAAGGATGGTGGCTCCGCTCCCTCAGTCGGATTGACGGAAGACCGAGGGGCGCTGCACGCACTCAGCACCCTCACAAACTGTCATTTCGAGCGAGCGGCCCGTCACGGCGTAGCCTGGAAGGCGAAGCCGGAAGCGAGTCGAGAAATCTCCCGTCGCCTGGATGCTCTCGTTAGTGTGTCGGTTCGCACCCCAGTCCACGGTTTTTCAGCTAAACCACAGCACAAGCGGTGGTAGGATTTCGCTGCGATATGGCTACCACCCGCAACACCGGAACCGACACTCCTGAAAACCTGAAGTTTTACCAACGTCGGGTTGCGCTGTTCGGCAAGGTCTTGACGATCGTGTGGCTGGTCGGCAACGGCGCCACCACCGCGATCTATCTGGCCATGGGCTACTGGCGCGAGCTCTTCACCGTCTCGAATGCGCTCTCCTGGTTGGCCCTGTTCATCTGCTACGCCGTGTGGTTTCTCTGCCGCCGCGGTCTGCGGTCGCGCCGCTTCGTGATGTGGGTGGAGAGCGCGTCCCTGTTCGGCTCGTCGGTGGCGGTGGCTCTGATGGGCCGCAACATCGCTCCACAGGCGTTCGAGATGATGACCGAATTCCAGGGTGTCGATCCGACGACACTCGAGCCCGGGGCACTCGCCCTTCTGGCCGGGCTGCAACTGGAACAGGTGCTCACCGCCCTGATGCTGGGTCTGTCATTCGGCTACATCCTGCGGGCGGCGCTGGTGCCGAGCACGGTCTGGCGCACGACCTGGATCACCCTGCTGGCTGCCGTCCCGCTGCTGGCCCTGTATGTATTTCATTGGCTGCCGGTGGTGGTCGACAATTCGTTGCGCGAGTACGTCGGACCGTTTCAGATCACCTCATTGGTCGTCGACGTCGTCATCTGGTGGACCCTGGTGACCATCGTCTGCGCCTCGATCACACGGATCATCCACAACCTGCGCCGCGAGATCCGCCAGGAGATGCAGCTTGGCCAGTACACCCTCGACAAGAAGCTGGGGGAGGGCGGTATGGGCATGGTCTATCGGGCCAGCCACGCCATGATGAGCCGGCCGACGGCAGTCAAGCTCCTGCACCCAGAGAAGGCGGGAGAGGCCAGCCTGGCGCGCTTCGAACTCGAGGTGCAACAAACGGCGCGCCTCACGCACCCCAATACCATCACCATCTACGACTACGGCCGGACGCCCGACGGGATCTTTTTTTACGCCATGGAGCTGCTCGACGGCGCCTCCCTCGAGGCGGTGGTCGAAAACGATGGTCCCCAGCCTCCCGGCAGAGTAATCCGGGTTCTCGAGATGGTGGCGGGCGGGCTCGCCGAGGCACACACTCTCGGCATCATCCACCGCGACATCAAACCGGCCAATATCTTTCTGTGCCGCCAGGGGGGCGAACTCGACATCGCCAAGGTCCTCGATTTCGGTCTGGTCAAAATCGTTGAGGGTTCGGAAGATCCGAACATGACGCAAGACGGAGTCGCCACCGGCACGCCGCAGTACATGTCACCGGAGGCGCTGACCAATCCTGACAATATTGATAGCCGCAGCGACCTCTATGCTCTGGGTGCGGTTGGCTACTACCTGTTGACGGGTCAGCAGGTCTTCGAAGGCAGCATCATGGAGATCCTTGGCCATCACCTCCACACCGAACCCATGCCTCCGTCCGAGCGCCTCGGCCGCGAGCTGCCGCCCGAGCTCGAGGCGGTGATCATGCAGTGTCTAGCGAAGAACCCCGATGAGAGGCCGGATGGGGCCCGCGAGATTCGCGAACGGTTGGCGGCGTGTTTCGAAATTCGGCGGTGGCGCCAGGCGGACGCACGCGCGTGGTGGGAGAAATACGAGGATGTTCTGCGGCCCGGGGCCACCGACTCCGCAGCTCTGGAGGTCACCAGGGCCCTGGAAGTCGATTCGGAGATTTCGAGCTAGCCGCGGCCGGGGCGATCGACCACGGCAGTCCGCAGATCCGATGTCGCGTTGTGCAGGGCGCGCAAGGCGTTGACGAATTCTGGGCTACTCCCAACTCGCGAGGCCGTGTCGTCGTCGTGATCATCGAGGTCACCGAGCCCCGTTCCTACCGCGTAATTTTTGAGATGGCCTCGGATCAGGTCGCGAACCTCGTGTGCGTTTTCGATGCCGGCCATCTTGACGCGGTGGGGCACACGTAAGGTGTGCTCGTTGCGCGACGCGCCGCCGCCGGCGGTGTCCACGTTGAGGTTGCCGTTGTGATCGGCACATGAACCATCGTCATATTTCGCCCCTCTCGGACCGTGGTGGTCGGATTAGCTTCTTGTTGACAACTACTCCTGATTTCGTGGGTTTTTTCGATGGGCGCCTGAGAGGATTGATCTGATCAAAGGGCATCCGGGGTTGGAGTTCATGCGTTAGAGTGGCGGGTGTGGGAACCATGATCGACAAGCTGAACGTGTCGGCGCCACTCCGCGACCCGGTGATTCGCGAGGTGATTCGTGGGCTCGAGCTGCCCGAGGGTAGCAAGGGTTTGGATGCGGGTTGCGGGATCGGCAGCCACTCGGTGTTGCTGGCCGAGGCGGTGGGGCTCAATGGCCGTGTCACCGGGCTCGACCTCTCGCAGGATCTGCTGGCTCACGCCGAGGAGGTGGCGGCCCGGTCGGGCTGTGGTGACCGGATCACCTTCAGACAGGGCGATGTCAACGCCCTGCCCTTTGACGACAGGTGCTTCGACTGGGCATGGAGCGTTGACTGCGTCGGCCACGTCTCCATCGGCAACCCCGAGGACGGGCTGCGGGAGCTGGCGCGGGTGGTGCGCCCCGGCGGCCGGGTGGCAATACTCAACTACACGTCCCAGCTTCTTCTCCCCGGTTATCCGCAGCTCGAATCGCGGCTCAACGCGACCGCCTCGGCGGTGACGGCGCTCGGCGAGGGGAGGGCGCCCGAAGAGAATTTCATGCGGGCGTTGGGGTGGTTTGATGGGGTGGGGTTGGTGAATGCAACCGCCCGAACTGTAGTGGGTACCGTTCAGGCTCCGCTCGACAACGGCACCCGCGGCGCTTTGCTTTCGCTGATCTCGATGCTCTGGGGAGATGGACAGTCGAAGATGACCGAAAAGGATCAGACGGACTACCGGCGCCTCACGGAGCCGGCGTCACCCGACTACATCCTGGATGGTCCGGACTACTGCGGTTTCTTCACCTACTCGGTCTTCGAGGGCCGGGTCGCCGACGGTTGGTGAGGAGATCGGCTGCTGGTGGTCATCGAGAGGGTGATCGGTGTGAAGAAGGTGGAGCGAAAACGAATGCGAGAGGGTGGATGACATGGAACAACTGGTGATGTTGGGCCAGGCAGCGCTGGGTTTGGGAGTCTTGCTCATGGGGGTTGCGGCGATCTGGTTTGTGTCCATCTATCAGGAAAAACAGAAGTAATCCCGCAGCCGACCCCCTCGCAACGGCATCCGCCGGCAACGCCGGGCTTCGGAGGCAGCGATGAAAAGCACCATCATCGAGCACCTGGGACCGGAGTTCGAGCCGGTGGCCGGCGGCAGCCGCGGCACCATGGTCTGCTCGGTTGTTGATTGAAGGGAACGAAAATGACGAAGACGATTTCTGACATCATAGACCGGTCGATGAATCCTGAACCGTGGTCCGAGGGGGACAACATCCCTTGGAACGATCAGGAATTCTCGGAGCGTATGCTGGCCGAACATCTGAGCCAGGAGCACGACCTGGCCAGCCGCAGGACCGAGACCATCGATCGCCACGTCGAGTGGATCTTCACGGAGGTCCTGGGCTCGAGGCCCGGCAGAGTGCTCGATCTCGCGTGCGGCCCGGGGCTCTACGGCCTCCGCCTGGCCCGCCTCGGTTGTGAGTGCGTCGGGATCGATTTTTCGCCCGCGTCGATTCGCCACGCAACGGAAACCGCCCTCGAGGAGAAGGTTTCGTGCACCTACCATCAGGCTGACATACGGGATGCTGAATTCGGCAACGGCTTCGATCTCGTGTTGATGATCTACGGTCAATTCAATGTCTTCCCGAAGTCGTGCGGGCTGGAGATTCTCAACAAGGCCCACGCCGCGCTCAAACCAGGTGGTCTCTTTCTTTTAGAGTTCCAGAGTCTGGAGCAGATCCAGCGAGGTGGGGAGCAAGCTCCGAGCTGGTATTCAGCGCAATCGGGGCTGTTCTCCGAAAAGCCGCATCTTGTTCTTCAGGAGAACTTCTGGCATGCGGACGCCGATGCGGCCACCACCCGTTTTTCGGTTGTCGATGCGCAGACCGGCGCCGTCACCACCTGTGCCCTCAGTAACGAGGCATACACTGATCGAGAGCTCACGGAAGCTGCCTTGTCCGCAGGTTTTGAAGATGTGGCGAAATTCTCATCGTTGAGCGGGGCCGCCGTCGCCGGCGATGAAGATCTCCCGGTCATGATTGCCTGGAGCTGAGTCGATGGCCTGGCGTGCTGCTCGGTTTCTGCTCCCCCTTGGATCAAGGAGGCCACGATGCCTTTGACCGGAGTCCACTTCCTGCTCAGCTACCAGTGCACCCACGAGTGCGACCACTGCTTTGTGTGGGCAAGCCCGCGAGCGGGTGGCACCATGTGTCTCGAGATGCTCAACAACGTTCTCGATCAGGCGGGGGAGCTGGGGACCGTTAACGAGGTTTACTTCGAGGGCGGCGAGCCGTTCCTCTTCTTTCCGCTGTTGGTGGAGGGGATCCGTCAGGCCCGGGAGCGCGGCTTCTCCACCGGTGTTGTCACCAACTGCTATTGGGCCACCGACGAGGCCTATGCGGCACTCTGCCTCAAATCCCTTCGCGACCGCGAGGTGGCGGATCTGAGTAT
>RCNF010000354.1_pt1 | contig 22930 bp, 26 predicted proteins | sample 2041311 | NCBI WGS metagenome assembly RCNF01 (sample SAMN09708228, study PRJNA481090) | Marine sediment metagenome, whole genome shotgun sequencing project. | biome: marine sediment; feature: ocean; material: sediment; isolation source: Sewage treatment plant 2 marine sediment (STP2) ... | reverse complement strand
CAGACCGATAACCAATACTGTATACTCAAAAAGTCATGTTTGTAATGGTGCCTAAGTCAGATCGATATATGAACGATTCGCACTCTCCGAGGCGTAGGCTCTATGAGCCGGAGGCCAGGGCGGGCTTTAGCTCACTTTAGGCACTTCAAACTTCAAACTTTTTCCCTTGCTAACCGTACTTTTCGATAATCTCTTTATACCTGAAGCAACTTTTAATATGATCATTCACCATACCGGTTGCCTGCATATGCGCATATACAATTGTTGACCCGACAAATTTAAATCCTCTCTTTTTTAAATCTTTGCTGATAAGATCGGACAGTTCTGTTTTTGCGGGAATTTCTTTCAGAGATTCAAATCTATTGTGGATTGGCCTGCCGCCGGTAAATTTCCATATGTATTTATTAAAGGTCCCGAATTTTTTTCTGACTTCAATAAAAGCCTTTGCATTTGTAACTGCACTTTCAATCTTTAATTTGTTTCGGATTATTCCGCTGTCTTGTAGCAGGGAGTTTATTTTTCGCTGATCATACTTTGCAACTTTGTTGAAATCGAATTTATCAAAAGCCTTCCGGAAATTTTCTCTTTTTCTCAAAATTGTCAGCCAGCTTAACCCTGCCTGAAACCCGTCAAGAATCAGCTTTTCCCACAGGGCGCGACTGTCATATTCCGGAACACCCCAATCTGTATCGTGATAGTCGAGATAGATTTGATCCGGTCCTGCCCAGCCACATCGCTTTGCCATTTCACGCCCCGTTCTGAAATTCCGTTCAATTAGAACTTAACTAGAACAAAATGTGAATATTAAGTCCATATTATCATTTTTGAGCCAGTTTCCCTGTGTATATTCGAGCAGTGACAATGAGTGGGCCCGTGATGGAACAGCGCAAAACCGGCAGATTTCGCCAAATCCCTCAAGGTGTGGAAACACCCATCAGTTATGCTGTCGCAGGCCGCGACAAAGCAGTTCTGGAAATGGTTGCACAGGCCGTCGCCCACAAAGAGGTTCTTCTGGCATTTCAACCAGTGGTACAAACCAGAAACACCACCGCCCCTGCCTTTTATGAAGGCCTGATTCGCGTACTGGATGACACTGGTCGGATTATTCCGGCGAAAGACTTTATGCCGGTCGTTGAGAATTCTGTCCTTGGTCGGCAGATTGATTGCCTGGCATTGGAAAAGGGCCTTCGGACACTGGCACACAATCCGGACATACGCGTTTCCATCAATATGTCGGCGCGTTCAATTGGGTTCCAGCGCTGGATGCGTGTGCTCGAGCGTGGTCTGAACCAAAACCCAACCATTGGAGAACGGCTGATCCTTGAAATCACCGAAAGCTCTGCCATGCTTGTGCCAGAACTGGTGATCAACTTTATGAAACGTCTGCAGTCCAAAGGCATCTGTTTTGCGTTGGACGATTTTGGCGCAGGCTATACGGCCTTTCGCTACTTCAGGGACTTCTATTTTGACATCGTCAAGATCGACGGCCAGTTTGTTCGGGGCATTGCAGACTCTCCCGACAATCAGGTCCTTGTGCGGGCGCTGGCCGCCATCGCAGAACAGTTCGATATGCTCACTGTTGCCGAACACGTCGAGCGGGCAGAGGATGCAGAGATGCTGACCGAGATCGGGATCGATTGCATGCAAGGCTACTTCATTGGTGCGCCAAGCGTTCAGCCTCCATGGATAAACTCCGCGACAGGCGGCATGTCGGCGCAGGCAACCGCCTAAGTCTCTGCGACGCACTGACCCAGGGTCGCCCTCACTGTTGCCGCGCTGCAGCTAATCCTTTATTGGCTTCTCGCAAGGGCCGGGGGCCGCAGTGTGGCCAGCAGGCTGTACATTTTGCAAAACTCGGCCAGAACCTGAACCTGGTAGAGGACATCATCACCATGACCAACGTAGTTATTGCATCCGCCGCCCGTACTGCAGTTGGCAGTTTTTGCGGTTCTTTCGCCAACACACCCGCCCATGATCTGGGTGCGGCTGTTCTTGAGGCTGTTGTTGAGCGGGCTGGCGTGGACAAGGGCGAAGTCTCTGAAACCATTCTAGGACAGGTCTTGACGGCTGCGCAGGGCCAAAACCCGGCCCGGCAGGCGCATGTGAATGCAGGCCTGCCGCTGGAAAGCGCGGCCTGGTCGATCAATCAGGTCTGCGGTTCTGGATTGCGGACCGTCGCATTGGGTGCCCAGCACATTCAGTTGGGTGATGCAGATATCGTGATCGCTGGCGGACAAGAAAACATGACCCTCAGCCCCCACGCCGCAAACCTTCGGGCCGGTCACAAAATGGGCGATATGAAATATATCGATACAATGATTCGCGACGGATTGTGGGACGCTTTCAATGGTTACCACATGGGTCAGACGGCAGAAAACGTCGCCGAAAAATGGCAGATCAGCCGCGAAGCACAGGATGTATTTGCTGTAGCCTCACAAAACAAAGCTGAAGCGGCTCAAAAGGCTGGCAAATTCGACGATGAAATCACTGCGTTCACGGTCAAGACCCGCAAGGGCGACATCGTGGTTGATAAAGATGAATACATCCGCCACGGCGCCAATCTGGAAGCGATGGCGAAAATGCGCCCCGCGTTTGCCAAAGACGGATCGGTCACCGCTGCCAACGCCTCTGGCCTGAACGATGGCGCGGCGGCAACGCTACTGATGTCGGCTGACAATGCTGCCAAACGCGGCATCCAGCCGCTTGCCCGGATCGCATCCTACGCAACTATCGGACTTGACCCTTCGATCATGGGCGCAGGCCCGATCTATGCCAGCCGCAAAGCGCTGGAAAAGGCGGGCTGGAAAGCGGAAGACCTTGATCTGGTGGAAGCAAACGAAGCTTTTGCCGCTCAGGCCTGTGCAGTGAACAAGGAAATGGGCTGGGACCCGGCAATTGTGAACGTCAATGGCGGCGCAATTGCAATTGGCCATCCGATTGGCGCCTCGGGCTGCCGCATCCTGAACACGCTGCTTTTTGAAATGCAGCGCCGCGATGCCAAGAAAGGTCTGGCAACTTTGTGCATCGGGGGCGGTATGGGTATCGCCCTCTGCGTAGAACGCGACTGATCCATTTCAAAGCGCGCGATACCCCAGCTGAAAAATGAAACGCAGGCCGTAAATTTTTTGCTGCCTGCGCTTTTCTTCGCGCAAGATAATTGCGCTACCGACCTGTAACCCATAATAAGATTACGAATGCAAATTGGAGGATACCCAGAATATGTCACGTGTAGCCCTGGTCACAGGCGGATCCCGAGGAATCGGTGCCGCAATCTCAACCGCTCTTAAGGACGCCGGTTATGCCGTCGCCGCCACCTATGCCGGGAATGATGAGGCCGCGGCCAAATTTACCGCGGACACTGGCATCAAAACCTACAAATGGAATGTGGCCGATTACGATGAATGCGCCGCTGGCATAGCAACGGTCGAGGCCGATCTGGGTCCTGTCGATATTCTGGTCAACAACGCAGGTATAACCCGCGACGCGCCGTTCCATAAAATGACGCCTGATCAATGGCATGATGTGATCAACACCAACCTTACGGGCGTATTCAACATGACTCACCCGGTCTGGCCCGGCATGCGCGAGCGCAAATTCGGGCGCATCATCATCATCTCGTCGATCAACGGCCAAAAAGGTCAGTTCGCACAGGTGAATTACGCCGCCTCCAAAGCAGGCGATCTGGGTATCGTGAAATCATTGGCACAAGAAGGTGCGCGGGCCGGCATCACCGCAAATGCGATCTGCCCCGGTTACATCGCAACTGATATGGTCATGGCCGTTCCCGAAAAGGTCCGCGAGAGCATCATTTCGCAAATCCCGGCAGGCCGTTTGGGTGAGCCGGAAGAAATCGCGCGCTGCGTGGTGTTTCTGGCCTCAGACGATTCGGGCTTCATCAACGGGTCGACCATTTCCGCCAACGGCGCACAATTCTGCGTATAAGAACTGTAATACGATCACAAAAAGGGCCGGTCACATTGACCGGCCCTTTCCTGTTTATCCCGTAAGATTTTGGCGATCAGCGGGAAGCTTTTTTGCAAAACAACCAATGCCAGATGTCTGCTGCGGCGCGAGCCCGTTCGTGATGGGCTTGGTCCATTGCGGCACGCAATGTGCGGGATGTTGTTGCTTCGGTCATCTGAATTCTCCTTGCATCGGGTTTGATCAACTTTCCTCAACATGGGCTTATCCGACGCCGCGTACAAACGAGACTTTTCAACGGCTCAGGTAAGATATACTTGTCTGAACCATGTCCGATCGATTGCCACCTCTAACCGCTTTACGTGCCTTTGATGCCGCCGCGCGCCATATGTCGTTTGCTTTGGCGGCTGCGGAACTGAACGTGACGCCTGCCGCGCTGTCTTTTCAGATCAAATCCTTGGAAGCGCATTTGGATCAACCGCTGTTTCATCGCCTTAACCGGGCAGTGACGTTAACGGAAGCCGGACGCGCATTGGCTCCCGGTGCCGCAGACGGGTTTGCAACCCTGACCGCAGCTTGGCGCGCAGCCCGTCGATTGCGGGACAACACCACACTGACAGTTACCGCCGGGCCAGCCTATACCGCCAAGTGGTTGGCACCACGACTTTATGATTTTGCGCAGGCCCATCCTGAAATCGAACTGCGCTTTTCTGCGGGTTTGCGCATTATGGACTTTGACCATGATGAGATTGATGTGGCGATCCGTTTTGGCTACGGTCCCGACCCCGGCCTCTTTGCGCTTCCTTTGGCGGTTGAATGGGTTACACCGGTCATGACGCCGGAACTGGCCAAGCGGTACCCGACGCCGGAAAGCCTGCGAAACGCCCCTATCCTGTTTGACGATTCGATCAACTTCCTACGGCCTGCCTGTGACTGGAAGACGTGGTTTCGTGCCGTTGGCATTAGCTTTGATCCAACACATGGTGTGCGGTTTTCACAGGCAGATCATGCGATTGACGCAGCCTTAACAGGGGTAGGCGTTGTGCTGGGTCGTCGGGCGCTTGTGATCAAAGACCTGTCTGAAGGACGGCTGATTGCCCCCTACAAAATCGCTTTGTCTACCAAAGCACATTTTCGTTTTCTCTGTCCCAAAGGCGCTGAAACCCGCCCCCAAATCCAAGCCTTCAGAAACTGGATGCTAATAGAAATTGAGAAACTGGCCCCCTTCAACGACAGACTGGACATTATTCCTGTCGAGGATGTCCCCCCATCATGACCCGCCCACGCGCTACTGCAGTCGGATTTGTCGCGGTGCTTCTTTGGTCTCTTCTTGCGGTGCTGACCGTTGGCTCTGCACCAACGCCGCCGCTGTTGCTGAATACAATCTGTTTTTCTGTCGGAGGTGCCTTGGGGCTGATCTGGTGCGCAATGACAGGTGGATTCAGCAAGCTGCGGACGGTGCCCATTGGCGTCTATCTCTTTGGCACAATTGGGTTGTTTGGCTATCATGCGCTCTATTTCTCGGCGCTCCGATTGGCACCGGCGGCCGAGGCTGGGCTGATCGCATATCTTTGGCCGCTCCTCATCGTCCTGTTTTCCGGTTTGCTGCCCGCTGAACGCCTCCGCCCCGGCCATCTCATTGGCGCAGTCTTCGGGTTTGCTGGCGCGGCACTGATCATAACCGGCGGCAGTGGCGGCTTTCAGGCAAGCGCCGCTGCCGGGTACGCACTGGCGTTATTGTGCGCCCTGACCTGGGCTTCTTATTCTGTGCTGTCCCGTAAATTCGGCAATGTTCCCACCGAATCTGTGGCTGTGTTTTGCTGTGTTGCCGCCGTGCTGTCCGGTCTGTTGCACATGGCGTTTGAGCAAACTGCCTGGCCTGTCGGCCTTGGCAGCTGGGCCGCAACCCTCGGCCTGGGCCTTGGCCCGGTAGGCCTGGCATTCTATGTTTGGGACATTGGCGTAAAACAAGGCGACATTCAGCTACTTGGCACCGCATCTTACGCAGCCCCCTTGCTGTCCACTTTGTGCCTGGTCATCGCAGGAATCACCCCTCCCAGCGCAACGCTGGCGCTGGCAGCCTGTCTGATCACAGCTGGCGCACTTGTAGCAGCACGCGCGAGTGTCAATGCGAATCGATCCGGTGGTTCAGGCGGATAATCGTTCGATCTCTTCTTTGAGTCGCAGTTTCTGTTTCTTCAGATCCGCTACTTGAAGGCCATCGACCCCGGGCGCACGTTGGGCTTCTTCCACGGCGTCACTCAGGTGTTGGTGCTTCTTTTTCAGTTCCGACACATGCGAGCTCAAGCTCATGGCAATCCTCCTCTGAATAAGTTGCCTGATCAGCAAACCACAAAATGCCTCACCTGTCACGTCTCAGACACAAACTTCGGGTAAGATGACGTGAATGCGACTTGGTTTGCCTAAGCGCCCAGTTCAATCGCGGCGCCTTTTCGCAATACCGAACCGACCAAAGGTGAGTAGTCCTCTGCGTCCCGACCGTGGTGCTCGCCCGCATGCAACACTAGTGGCGCATGCAACCGAAACGCTGCTCTGCCACCGGCCCGCGCACGTAAGATGACCAGTTGCGCATCCCGGCCTGTGCGCGGGATCAACGGCAAAACCTCGATACTGCCCAAACGCCTATCACAAGCCGCCAGCAAATCAGGCAGCCGTTCGGCCTGCTGAATGAAATGGGCGTATCCTTTGGGGGCCAGTCGTCGGGTCGCCACGTCGACCCAGTCGGCAAGCAGCGTGTCTTCTCCCAAAGCCGCCTCACGCCCATGGTCGCGTGCTATCGTGCCGCGTCCGCGTCTGTAATAGGGCGGATTGGCGATCACGTGGTCAAACTGCAACTGGCGCACTGCGGAGGGCAATTCCATCAGATCGGCCTCGATGACGGACAGATTAACACCGTTCACCTGCGCATTGCGGCGGGCGAGTTCGGCATAATCTGCCTGTCGCTCGACGCCGCTCAATGTCAGGCCCGGGATCCGTGCTGCCAGACAAAGGCCGGCCGCTCCGGCGCCACAGCCCAACTCAAGCACTGACTGACCCGCAGTTGCATTGATGCTCGCGGCAAGCAGAACTGGATCTACCCCCGCGCGGTATCCACTCTTGGGCTGGTAAAGATACATCCGCCCGCCCAAAAACGCATCATATGTCAGCGCGTCTTCGGCAAACATCAGGCCATCTGACCAAGATCAATATCATTGTCGCGCATCACCCTCAGCGCACGGTCGTAGTCATCGACGCGCACCATCATCCGGCGCGGGAAAATTCCGATACCGCCCTCAAGTATGCTCATGTTTACGTCCATTTCAAAGCAGTCTATATCCTCTCCCTGCAGGAGGGCGGACGCAAAAGCGATGATGGTCGGATCAGTCGTGCGTAGAAGTTCCTTCATAGCTGGGGATGTAATGGCAAGGCGGCAGAAATGTCGAGCCTTGGAACAGGGTTAAAATGGGCAGCGTATTGGTGTCGAAAAAGCCGCATGAGCAACTGGCTGCTCATCTGGCAGACGAGATGGATCAGGTTAATACCCTGATCCGCGCGCGTATGGCCTCTGAGCATGCGCCGCGAATCCCCGAGGTGACAGCACATCTTGTGGAGGCCGGCGGCAAACGCTTGCGCCCAATGCTGACTCTGGCGACCGCCCAAATGTGTGGCTACACTGGCCCGTACCACGTGCATCTGGCAGCTACTGTAGAATTCATTCACACAGCAACTCTGCTGCATGACGATGTGGTGGATGAAAGCGGCCAGCGACGCGGACGGCCCACTGCCAATCTGCTGTGGGACAATAAGTCTTCGGTTCTGGTTGGCGATTATCTATTTGCCCGCAGCTTTCAATTGATGGTCGAAACCGGATCATTGCGGGTGTTGGATATCCTGTCAAATGCTGCTGCGACGATTGCCGAAGGTGAGGTGCTGCAACTGACCGCGGCCCGGGACCTCGCCACGGACGAGGCCATCTATCTGCAAGTTGTGCGTGGCAAGACAGCGGCGCTGTTTTCCGCCGCGACCGAAGTTGGTGGCGTAATCGCCGGCGCGCCGGAAACTCAACTAAAAGCCCTTTACGAGTACGGTGATGCGCTTGGAGTCGCTTTTCAGATTGTTGATGATTTATTGGATTATCAAGGTGTTGCCGCGGCGACTGGCAAAAACGTTGGCGACGACTTCAGAGAGCGCAAGCTCACCCTGCCAGTGATAAAGGCCGTGGCGCTGGCTGACGCGGAAGAGCGCGCCTTTTGGGTCCGCACCATTGAAAAAGGTCAGCAGGATGACGGCGATCTCGAGCACGCGCTGGCTTTGCTCTCGCGGCACGGCACGCTCGAGGCAACCCGGCGCGATGCGATTGAGTGGGCAGAGAAAGCCAAGGCAGCACTCGCTTGTCTGCCGGACCATGTCATTCGCACCATGCTGATTGAGCTCGCTGACTACGTGGTTGAACGGGTTAGCTGAGCTGCGGCCTTATCCTGACCGCCCAGTTGCGTCGCAACGACCCACCAGTCGGGGTGCTCGGCTAGCAGGGCTTTTGCCGCCTTTTCTGCCTGCCGGGATGTGTCGTAGAGACCAAAACATGTAGCGCCGGACCCGGACATTCGGGCAAGTTGGCAGTTCAGCGTCGCCGAGATGCTGTTCAGCACCTGAGAAATTTCTGGCGCCAAGCTGATCGCCGCCGACTGCAGGTCGTTTCGCTGGCGCTTGAGCCAGTGGATCAGTGCAACCTGATCGGACAGGTCGTGGGGCAGGTTTGACATCGGCGAGTCTTCTACCTGATCCAGCGATGCAAACACCGCTGCGGTCGAAACTTCCACGCGCGGGTTCACCAGCACAATTGGGAGGTTGGGTAAGGCATCCAACAGGACTATTTCTTCTCCGATACCGCGAATACGCGCCGGTGCACTGCGGACGCATACTGGAATGTCAGCCCCCAAAGACAATAAGGAGCGCATCGCCCGAGTGCCTTCTCTCGTCCCGCTCAATTGGCAAATTGCCCTAAAACAAGCAGCGGCATCCGCTGACCCGCCGCCGATACCGGACGCCACCGGTAGATTTTTCAGAAGATGAATTTGCAGAGGTTCAGCTGGCCAAAAAGCAGCAGCAACCTTCGCGACAAGGTTGCTGCCATCTGCGGGCACACCAGCAGCCTCCGGGCCGGATACGACCACATCTGCCCGCGCATCAGGATCAGGTGTCACCGTCACGACATCCCCGACGCAAGCAAAACCTACCAGGCTGTCTAACAGGTGTTTTCCGTCGGGGCGTTTGCCTGTGACATGTAACGTCAAATTGACTTTTGCCGGAGCAAAGGCCTTAGCCGTCATTGGCGTCATTTGTCTCTTGGGCGAGTTTCAAAGGCGGTGCGCCTTCTTCTTCAAGGACAAGATCCAGCCCGACTTCCAACTTGCGTCGGATACGTTCTGCCTCCACATCTTCGGGCCCAAAAGACAGGGCGCGATGCCATTGGAACTGCGCCTCTCGCTTGCGCCCGACCGACCAATAAACATCGCCAAGATGATCATTCACAATCGGATCGACAGCCTCAAGCTCTACCGCCCGTTCCATGTGAGCAACTGCTTCCTGATACTGCCCCAGCCGGTAAAGAACCCACCCCAGCGAATCGACGATAAATCCGCTGTCAGGACGGGCCGCTACTGCCATTTCAATCATCCCCAAAGCTTCATCCAGATGGACACGTTTTTCGACCATCGAATAGCCAAGATAGTTCAATACCTGTGGCTGCTTCGGGCTGAGCGCAAGCGCCGCACGAAAATCAGACTCTGCGTCGGGCCACATATCAAGCCGTTCGTGGGCAATGCCACGGGCATAAAACAAGAACCATTGTGACGGCGCACCGTCAGCGATCAATTCCAGCGCGCGATCATAAGACGTAATCGACGCCGAAAAGTCTTCGAGTTGACGATGCAGATCGCCTAAGCTTGAATGAACGATAGGCAGATCGGGATATGCGCGCGTCAACTGCTCAAGCACCTCGATCGCCGCATCCGGCTTTCCGCTCTTGCGCAGCGCAGCGGCGCGACCCAGTTCGGCTGCATGGTGTGCACTGTGGCCTTCAGGAACGGCTTTGTAGCTCTCGATGGCCAGATCATACTGACCCAGTTCCTCCAATAGTTCTGCGCTCAGCAAAATGGCGTCGACGTGATCGGTTCGCAAATGCTCTGCCACGCGCGTGTAGATGAGTGTATAGTCTGGCGATGCTTCGCTGCGCAGGGCCGCGCCGACCGCAAAAAACACCTCTGCCATGCCATCGTTGACAGAGCTGACATGGGTAAACGGCAGCGTCTCAGCCGCACTCAATCGGGCAGCCATTTGCTCCAGTTCTGGATCCATACGCCCGCCGAACACATCGTTGAGTAAGGCCAGAGCGTCATCGTTGCGATCCAGCTGAGACAGGATTTCGGCTTGAGCCATCGCCCCGCGGCGAGTGCGCGTGATCGTCTCTGCCTCTGCGCCCGAAAGAATCGAATCTGCGCCTTCGAAATCGCCCACCATCGCAAGAGCCAGCGCCTTGTGATACAGCGCAAATCCGTGCAGACCGACCTCTTGTGCGACCACATCAAAACGCTGCAGCCCTTGCGCAACTGATCCGTTCCCAACATGCGCCCAAGCTTCGATCAATCCATCAACCAGCGGCCCGATCCCGGTTATGTCCGGGTCGCGTTCCAGCAGGGCGGCGTAGTTTTGGCTTGCGATCAGATCAGCAGTCACGATCATATGTGCGATCTGACTGCGCAATCCGGCGGCCTCAATCCGTTGCGCCATTGGCAGGGCCCGGTCGATCCGCCCTAGCGACAATTGCGCCAATGCGGCGCTTTCCATCAACTGAGGGTTGTCGATATTCTGGACTAGAGCCCGGGTAAAATACTCTGCCGAGGCCTCAAAGTCGCTGGCAATGGCCGCCTGTCGAGCAGCCAAATAGGCCCCCGAGCCTGAGTCAGCTATCGCTGGGGCTGCATTGAGGACGACCAATGCCGCACACAGCGCTGCACGCGTTCTGATATACTCCAAATGACCTGCCTCGTTTTGTTCTGTTGTATTTCGATAGGCTAAGTTAGGGGCAAAATAGGCAACGTGCAATGGTGCAAGCGCGAGGCTTTTAAGTCGAACTGACGTCTGGCAAGGAAAACCCCGGTACTTTCGCGCACTTTCGTAAATGCCTTGCAATACAGCAAGGTGGTCAAAAGAAGTTTCTTATTGTTACATTAAATCCCTGCCGATTTATGAATCCGACAGACACAGTATCGATCAAACGCCATAGCTATACCCAAGGCAAAAGTCAGCGCTGCGGGATCGCGGATCACATATTTGGATAATTCGGCCCATCTCCACCCTGCGGGGTTGTCCAGGTGATGTTTTGTGCCGGATCTTTGATGTCACATGTTTTGCAATGCACGCAATTCTGAAAATTTATGACAAACTTGGTGTCTTTGCCTGTCTCTTCTACAAATTCATAGACGCCTGCGGGACAATACCGCGCCGAGGGCCCTGCAAATTTCGGCAGGTTCTGTGCCACCGGCACCGCGCTATCTGTCAGCCTGAGATGTGCCGGCTGGCTTTCTTCATGATTGGTGAAGGAAAACGCAACGTTTGTCAGCCGATCAAACGACAGGGTGCCATCTGGCTTGGGGTAGTCGATCGGTTTGTGTTTGCTGGCCTCTTCTGTCGCCTCTGCATCGGATTTTCCGTGCTTTAGTGTCCCAAACAGCGAGAAACCAAGCGTATTGGTCCACATGTCAAAGCCGCCAAACGTCAGCGATGCTATCAGGCCGTATTTGGACCACAACGGTTTGACATTGCGCACCTTTTTAAGATCATTGCCAATCGGGCCAGCGCGCACTTCGTCTTCATAAGCGGTCAGCTCATCGCCGCTGCGCCCGGCCTGTATGGCTTTATATGCGACCTCTGCCGCCGCTTTACCCGACAACATCGCATTGTGGTTGCCTTTGATACGCGGCACGTTGACCATGCCCACAGAGCAACCCAGCAGGGCCACGCCGGGGGCGACCATCTTGGGCATCGATTGATATCCGCCTTCAGATATCGCGCGCGCGCCATAAGCAACACGTTTGCCGCCTTCCAGCAATTTGGCCACCATAGGATGATGCTTGAAACGCTGGAATTCCATATAGGGATAAAGGTGCGGGTTCTTGTAGTTCAGATGGACAACAAACCCAACGTAAACCTGATTACTTTCAAGGTGGTAGATGAACGATCCGCCCCCGGCATTGCCGCCCAAAGGCCAGCCCATAGTGTGCGTTACCGTGCCTTCTCGGTGCTTGTCTGGGTCGATTTCCCAAATCTCTTTCATACCAAGACCGAACTTTTGCGGTTCTTTGCCTTTTGAAAGTTCATATTTGGCAATCACTTCTTTGGCCAATGACCCGCGCACACCCTCGGACAGGAACACGTACTTTCCACGCAACTCCATTCCCGGCTCATATGCGCCGGATTGGCTGCCATCCGGATTCAGCCCGAACTCTCCCGCCACGACGCCTTTGACCTCGCCATTTTCACCATAAACCAGTTCGGAACACGCCATTCCGGGGAAGATCTCGACCCCCAGTTCTTCAGCTTGTTCGGCCATCCAGCGGCACACATTGCCCATCGACACGATGTAGTTTCCGTGGTTGCTCATCAGCGGCGGCATTGGGAAGTTCGGGATGCGAAACTGACCCGATTGGCCCAGCATATAAAATTTGTCTTCTTTGACTGGAACCGTCACTGGTGCGCCTTTTTCAGCCCAGTCCGGAATCAGTGCATCAAGCCCTGAGGTATCCAAAACTGCCCCCGACAGAATATGCGCGCCAACCTCGGATCCTTTTTCCAGAACAACGACATTCAGATCAGCATCGAGCTGTTTGAGCCGGATCGCCGCCGACAGCCCCGCTGGTCCGGCCCCAACGATCACAACATCATAGTCCATTGCTTCGCGTTCATTATCGGCCATCTCGAGGCTCCCTTTTCGGCTTGTGGCGCAAAGCGGCGCGCTTGCGACATATTCTTTCGCGTTTGGCTAGCGCACAGGCGGGCCCGTTGCAATCACGACACGGCGTAAAATCGGAGAAAACGACGTAGATCTCTTAGATTGAGAACATCAGGCAAGAATGTGCCCTGCTTTCGCATCGACTTTGAAAGATCAATCTGACAATCGTTTTGACCACGCACGATTTCCCGGAGCCGGGCCAACCATCACGCTTGCCGATGCCTTGCTGTGCCCAACTGTGTAAACGTCAGCTGGAGATGCTGGCAGGTGAAGGGATCGCCTAGCCTGCCGGCTCCGCAACCACGCCGGAAAGCGGGTCGGGCACATCGCCCATAAGATAGCGCGGGCCTGAGCCTTTGCTCTGTGCCTTGTCTTTCGGGTTGTACAGCGCACATTTCGGCAACGAGAGGCAGCCGCAGCCAATGCATCCGTCCAGATTATCGCGCAATTTCTGCAATGTCTCGATTCGGGCATCCAGTGCCGAACGAAACTCGACGCTAATGGCGGCCCAGTCTGCTGGTGTAGGTGTGCGACCATTGGGCAATCGATCCAGTTGCGCCCGAATATCTCCCAGAGAAAAATCAAACTGCTGCGCAATCATGATAAAACTGAGCCGCCGGATGTCAGCACGCTCAAACCGCCGCTGCCCTCCGTCATTACGCCACGCGCTCACCAAACCTTGCGCCTCGTAATACCGAATTGCCGATACGGCAAGCCCCGTCCGATCAGCCAGATACCCAATAGAAAGTCCGTCATTTTTTGCCACAAGAATCTCCTTGACCTAAAGTTAGGTTTAGGGATTACGTTGATCCAAATCAACCTCGAACGGAGCCCAAAATGACCGCCCATCTGGAACATACAAACTTTACCGTTTCTGATACCGATGCCACTGCGAAATGGATGTGCGATCTGTTTGGATGGCATATTCGTTGGGCCGGAGCCTCAAAGGACAAAGGACGCAGCATACATGTGGGCACTGACACGCATTATCTGGCGCTTTACTCGCCGGGCGCGCCCGGCAAAGCGACCGATAACAACTATAAGACCATCGGCGGCCTCAATCATATTGCCGTCGTTGTCAATGACATCGATGCAATGGAGGCGCGGGTCAGGGATGCAGGCTTCACCCCCGGAAGCCATGCAGATTATGAACCCGGCAAGCGATTCTATTTCGATGATCATGACGGCATCGAATATGAGGTTGTGTCTTACGATTAACCGCTGACGCGCAGGGGCGATTGCGCCTCCTGCGCGTCTTGCTCTTGCAATCCCCTGCCGCTTTGGGTCAGGTATCTGCCAGATAACCGGTGGACCTCGCAGAGGCCGCCCAGATGGCGTGGATGACTTGAAGATGGATAAAATACCGATGACCCGCGCGGGCCATTCCGCGCTCGAGATCGAGCTTAAACAGCTCAAGACAATTGAACGCCCTGCGATCATCAAGGCCATTGCTGAAGCCCGCGAACATGGCGATCTTTCCGAGAATGCGGAATACCATTCGGCGCGCGAAAAACATTCCTTTATCGAAGGCCGGGTAAAAGAGTTGGAAGGCGTTTTAAGCCTGGCTGAAGTCATCGACCCTGCCAAACTGTCCGGCGCGATCAAGTTCGGCGCCAAAGTGACCCTTGTCGATGAAGACACCGACGAGGAAAAGACTTGGCAAATTGTGGGCGAGCATGAAGCCAATATCGAAAACGGCCTATTGAACATCAAATCCCCGATTGCCCGCGCGTTGATTGGAAAAGAAGAAGGCGACAGCGTAGAAGTCCGCACGCCGGGGGGCGAGAAATCTTATGAGGTTCTCAAAATCGTTTACGCCTAAAAGGCCGTCAGATGAGTGAAAATGATCCTGCACACCCAACACCTTTGGGCATCTATGACAAACCGGGCCGCGATCCCATTTCCGGGATCGAGGTCATTGCAGGCGGGCTAAGCGCAGCGTGGTTGATCGGGGCCGCAATATTCTTTTTGTCTATCTCCAATACCGATGAAGCAGGTATCAGCGATCTGGATAGCCTGCGGTTTGTCATTACGATTCTGGCGATTTTTTTGCCCGTCGCGATGATTTGGGTCGCAGCCACAGCGGCACGTTCAGCTCGTGTCATGCGCGAAGAAAGCCAGCGTTTGCAAACCGCTATAGATGCAATTCGCCAAGCTTATGTCTCCCAGAACCAAAACCGCAACACCGCTTCAGAGCCATCCGTAGCGCGCAAACTGGACGAGATAGCAGCCGCGACCCGCAAGACGGAAAGCGCGATGGCCACATTCTCAAGCCGCCGCGATCATGCGACGATGCGCGCGACAAAACCGGTTGCAGTCCCGAACCCGGCGCCAGAGGATCAGGCGTCCCTTGCTTTGGGAACACTAGGCGAGGAACTGGACCCACCCCTGGATCGGGCTGACTTTATCCGCGCCCTCAACTTTCCTGAAACCGCTGACGATCAGGAGGGCTTTGATGCTTTGCGCAGGGCGCTGCGAAACCGGTCAGCCGCGCAGTTGATCCAATCCGCGCAGGACGTCCTGACATTGTTGTCACAAGACGGAATATACATGGATGATTTGCGTCCCGACATGGCGCGGCCCGAGATCTGGAGACAATTTGCCGGAGGGGCGCGCGGGCGGCCTGTGGCAGCTCTCGGCGGCGTGCGCGACCGATCTTCACTGGCGCTGACTGCAGGCCGTATGAAACAGGACCCAATATTCCGGGATGCGGCGCATCACTTTTTGCGGATATTTGATAAAATGTTCACTGACTTTGAAGAGACCGCGTCAGATTCAGACATCTCGTCCTTGTCGGAAACCCGAACCGCGCGGGCGTTCATGCTGCTTGGTCGGGTCGCAGGAACGTTTGACTAGAACGTTGCATTCAACCACTTTACGCCAGCGTGGTTGGTTTGTGTATCCGCTATCCAACTTGATAGATAACCAATGTCCGCTCTGAACCCACAACAGACAGAGGCAATAACTTCAGCAGTTGACGGCCTGCATCCAGACCTTCGTCTCAGTAATTCGGTTGAAAACCATTGGCTTCAACGGAAAATCTGCACCATCAATTCGGATCGCACCGCGCTCCAAAACGACCACTACTTGATCTGCCTTTTTTGCACCAGAATCAAACCTTGCGGTCAATGCTCTGTGGCTCATTTCCCCCCATCCGTCTGTCCGGACGGGGCCCAGTTCCGCATCGACGGGTCGCCAGTTACGTCCATCGACCTGGGCATGGACTTTCGATGGATCAAGCTGAACAGAAGAGTTCGGTCGATAAAATGCAGACACTATTATTGAATTCGTTTGGTCATCAAACGAAACTTCGATCCGATGGGGCATACCGCTGGGCAAGGCGTATCTAAATCTTGACACAGGTTGGGTGCACATGAATTGCGTTTTTGCGTTGGTGCCACTAGCCTTGAAATAGGTAAATGTCGCTTTCGAAGGAACGGGCGAACAAGCCGTCGCCAGCACCGTGAGAGCCAGAAAAATCGGAATTGTTCTTGTCATCGGTTACTCCGTGCGGGCTGAAAACCACCCGGAAGACCACGATAGAATGGATCTAATTCCAGCAACAGAGTCATAAGCATGTCGCGCGCTGATACCGTACGTGGGAAAAATGTAGGAACGGCAGAAAATTTTGGCGGTTTCAACCGGTCGACGCAACACTTTAGTCTTTTAGGAAAGATGGAGTGTAAGCCTTGAAGTATCGTCGCCGAGTATTTTTCACAGACAAACAGAAGTTTGAGAACAATTGACCCCTCAAATCCCAAAGCTCGCGTAAGGAATATAGCGGACCGGATCGCCCACTTTGATGTCGAGCGCGCCATCTTCCAGTTCCACCAGTCCTTCGGCCCAACTCAGGCCACTGATCCGCCCTGACCCTTCAGAGACAAAGGCCTGCGCTTTGCCACCTCTGATCCGGGCGCGCAGGTATTCGCGTCGTCCGGGTTTCTTTGATTTTTCAAAATCGGCGGGCACGTCGAATCCCTGCGGTTCATGCCAGCCTTCTCCCGCAAGCAGCCCCATCGCGGGGCGTGCAAATATCAAAGTACACACCATCGCAGCCACCGGGTTTCCGGGCAATCCGAACACCGGTTTGCCGCCCCACAAGCCCAGCGCCAATGGCCGCCCGGGTTTTACTGCAATCCGCCAAAGCGCCATCGCCCCGGCCTGCTCTAACAAAGCGGAGACGTGGTCTTCATCCCCGGATGACGCGCCACCGCTGGTCAGGATGACGTCCGCCTGTTCGGCCGCCGCATCCAACCGGTCTGACAGGGCTGCCCGATCATCAGCCACGCGGCCTATGTCAACGGGTATGTAACCCAATTTCGTTAACATGCTTAACAACATTGGCCGGTTCGCGTCATAGATCTGACCGCCAGAAATGGGCCCACCTGCCTCAGCGAGTTCATCACCTGTAGACAACACAGCAACCCGCAATGGCGCGCGCACACGCAGATTTTTCACCCCGGAAATCGACAAAAGCGCCACATCGGCGGGCGTCACTTTGCGTCCGACGTCAAACAATATGTCGCCGGCCTCAACGTCCTCGCCAGCGCGACGTGCGTTCGCACCTTTCCGGAGCGGTCCGTTAAATGCGATCATAGTTTTTGTTGCTGTGACGTCTTCTTCCAAAATCACCGTATCCACGCCTGTCGGCAGGGTGGCACCGGTTAGTATTCTTACGGCGCAGCCTTGGGGTACTTCCCCGGTGTAGGGGACTCCGGCGGCAGCGCGCCCTTCGATCAACGGTAACTGATGCGCTCCGCCAGTTACCGTTCCGGCAAAACCAAAGCCATCGACGGCCGAATTGGGATGTGGTGGGTTGGCGCGTTCTGCCGCCACAGAGGTTGCGAGGATGCGTCCGGATGCATGCGCTGCCGGTACTTTCTCAACCTGCGTGACCGGGACCAGCCTGTTGCGCAGCAGGGCCAATGCCGTATCCACAGGGGCCCAGTTCACGCCTGCTGGCAGGGCGAAACAATCATTGCGCAAAGGCGGCGGGACTAAATTGCCTGCTTGCAACGCGGCCTGATGACCAACGCCCAATATCCACCCTTCTTCAGGCGCATTCACATCCAGCATTTTGGCCAGCGCGGTCGGCTCCAGCTCTGACAATACTTGGGCTACTTCCTGAACCTGCCACGCATCTTTAATCATATCTTCTGGCCCAGCACCGACAAACAAGGACGGCCAGATTTCGACCACTGCTATTGGTGCATCAAGCGCTTCAAATGGCCAAACAGCAATGTCAGCGGAAAATCGTCGCCGCAGCCGCCCCAGAACAGGCAGACCCATCAAAACCTGAGAACCAACCGCGCCTGCCCCGGCAAGTTGCCAGCAGGTAAAACTGCCTTTGGCCAGACTTTCGACGGCGCGCCGATCCGGAAACGGGTTGGAATACCCCTGCTTGGTCCGGGGCAACGCATCGATGTCTCGCTTGAGGCCATTGCCCCAAAATGGACCACTGCCGTCGAATTGGGCATTGATCTCTGCCGCGACGTCAAATCGGTTGTTTTTGTCATCGTGGTCGTGAATCCGAGACTCCAGCCAATCCCAAACTTTGAACGGATTGCTGCTTCCCACAAGTGCGTTGGCAAATCCTTGCGGATAGCCAAACGGGAAATCAAATCCGATGCACACCTGCCGACCGGCGGCCAGTTCAGCTTCAAGACGATCACCAATCCAAGTTTCAGCGATGCGGCGATTGCGGAGATAGACCGGTTCACCAATCTGCCCAGTGGCCGCAACGCAGGCCCAGATCGCGTCTTTGACGGGTGTCGGCCCACGGTCTTTTCCACCTGACCAGTCGACCATGATGAATGTGTCAAATTGGGTCACAATCCAACCTCAGCCAGAATGAAATCGGCCACCGCCTTGGTGTCATTTAAATCGAACACAGGGCGATCGATCTCCAATGGTGTATCAGATGCAACGGCCCGCACCGTTGGATCACCCGGCGCAATCAAGGGGTTCCCGGTCTCGCCGCGATGAGCCTCAACTTTTGGGTGGGCGTCGCGCTTGTACCCCTCAACCAGAACCAGATCGACAGGGGAGAGCTTGCGCAACAACATTTCAAGGCTCGGCTCGTCCTCGGCACGCAGTTCGTGCATCAACGCAAACCGGTTACGCGAGGCCAACAGAACCTCGGTCGCTCCGGCGACACGGTGACGGTGGCTGTCTTTGCCCTCGTGATCGACATCAAAGCTATGATGGGCATGTTTGACCGTGGACACACGATAACCGCGAGATGTGATCTCGCTCACCAACCGCTCCATCAGACCTGTTTTGCCTGCATTTTTCCAACCAACGATACCAAATAAATTCACGCTATAGTCTCCGATGCAACCTGCGCGACCGCAAGATCCTCTGGTGTGTTCACATTGAAAAACGGATCAATCCCATTGCTGTCAAACACCGCTTGGCGCCCATTGTGCTGATCCGTCCACAGAACCACCTTACGCAAACCGTTGTTCAGCGCTGCCCGCAAGTCGTCGCGCAAAGACACTGGCCAAAGCCCAAATGTCGGATGGCGCACTTGTCCGCGTTTCGGGTCCGGCGTCGCGGCCAGAACCAGTGGATTGGCCATCCCTTCGCTTTCTATCAGCAGGCGCGGCACTAAGTCGCAAGGAAAGAAGGGCGTGTCTGCTGCAACTGTCACAATGCTATCGGCCCCCATCTTGGCGGCCCAATCCAGCCCTGCCAGAACACCTGCCAGCGGCCCAGCATATCCATCGATTGAATCCGGCAGAACCGGTAAATCAAATGCATCGAACCGTGCCGGATCACCGTTGGCATTCAGCGCGACCATGTCGACCTGCGGGACAAGCCGGTCAATCACGCGGCGCAGAATCGGTTGACCACCAAGCTGCAACAACCCTTTGTCACCGCCACCCATGCGGCGCGCCAACCCACCGGCAAGAATCACACCAAGCGGCTGTTTCATGTTTTGCCACCTTTTCGACCGGATTTGTGCGGCTCGTCCGCCACCTCACCCGGATCTGCGTCCCAGATCAGGCGTTCTTCTCCGGCCAGACAAATAAACCGTCGACCGCGCATCCGTCCGACCAGCGTCAGGCCAACTTCGCGCGCAATCTCGACGCCCCAGGCGGTGAACCCGGATCGGGACGCCAGAACAGGGATGCCCATCAACGCCGTCTTAATCACCATTTCGGAGGTCAGCCGCCCGGTTGTATAAAGGATTTTGTCGTCGGGCTCGACTTTTTCAAGCAACATCCAGCCCGCGATCTTGTCGACGGCATTATGCCGCCCAACATCTTCCATATAGACCAGCGGCTGGTTTTGGCGGCACAGCACGGTGCCATGGATGGCGCCGGCCTCAAGATAAAGCGAAGGCGTTCGGTTGATCTTGGCCGCAAGATCATAAAGCCACGAAGTCCGCATCATGGTCTCAGGCAGAACAATGCCCTCCAACCCATCCATCATATCGCCAAAGACCGTGCCCACGGCGCAGCCACTGGTTCGGGTTTTTTTGCGCATCTTCGCTTCAAAATCGGTCTTTTCGGCAGTACGGATCACAATTGTGTCCAAGTCTTCGTCATAATCGACACCCGTCACGGTATCCTCGGCACTCAGCATCCGCTGATTGCGTAGAAACCCCAGCGCGAGATAGTCGGGATAATCACCAATGGTCATCGCAGTCACAATTTCCTGACCGTTCAGAAAAATCGTCAATGGGCGTTCCTCGACCACCGAAATGCGACTGATGTTGCCTTCGTGATCGGTGCCTTGCACAGCCCGAGTCAATCCGGAACGCGCCGGATCAGGCGCAACCAGATACCCGTTTAGATCCTCGGATTTAGCCAATTGCATCCCCTTGATTTCACAGTTACGGCTGAGAGGTAGTTTAAGGGCAAGCGATGTCTTCCTCCACCACCAAAGCGGCGTTTTGGCAGGGCTTCCGCGACGGCGCACCGTTTCTGCTGGTCATTGTGCCTTTTTCCGTTCTGTTTGGCGTGCTCGCAACCGAGGCCGGCCTGAATCTGGTCGAAGCGATGGCATTTAGTATCGTTGTTTTCGCCGGTGCCGCGCAGTTCACCGCGTTGCAATTGATGGTCGACGACGTGCCGACCGCAGTTGTCCTGATCTCCTCCCTTGCAGTGAACCTGCGGGTTGCGATGTATTCAGCGTCCCTGACCGCCTTTATCGGTGGTGCGCCATTCTGGCAGCGGGCCATTGCTGCATATTTCATCGTAGATCAGACCTACGCCTGTTCCATTGCTAAATATGAGGCTGAGCCAGACCTGACCATCCCGCAGCGGATCGCGTATTTCTTTGGTGTTGTCGCCCCGACTTGCCCCGCATGGTATACCTTCACTCTTGTCGGTGCGCTGGTCGGCGGACAGATCCCACCCGAGTTTGCGCTGGATTTTGCGCTGCCTATTACTTTTCTTGCCCTAATCACTCCGATGTTACGTACAGGTGCCCATGTCGCGGCGGCGATTGTCGCGATTGTGATGTCTTTGGTGTGCACCGCAGTTCCTTACAATCTGGGGCTTATCATTGCGGGAACTACGGGCATGATAGTGGGTGCGCAGGTCGAGTTGTGGACGGCAAACAGGGCTAGGATGCAATGATCGACACAAGTACAATATGGACAATAATCATAGGGCTTGGTTTGGGCAGCTTCGCGTTGCGGTTTTCGTTTGCAGGGCTTGTTGGCAATCGCCAGATGCCTGAATGGCTCTTGCGCCATTTGCGCTACACGGCTGTCGCTGTCTTGCCCGCACTGGTGGCTCCGCTAGTGGTCTGGCCTGCCGCAGCGGGCGGAGCACTAGACGCGCCGCGCGCATTCGCTGCCCTCGCTACGATCATTGTCGGTATGGCCACTAAAAACGTTTTTGCTGCGATCGCAGCCGGGGCGGTAACCCTGTACGGATTACTTTATCTGATGGGCTGAAGAGCCACCAATCCAGTATTCAGAGCAATGCCAGCGCATCGACAACGTTTCCTTCGTCGTCTTCATAGTATTTTTCGGTTTTTACACCGGGATAAGTCTCGATCTGTTTCATAAACTTGACGGGAAAGTACGTCGATTTCACCCACTCAAACCCTGGCACTTGAGAGAGAATTTTGGTTGTCGCGCTTGTGCAAAGCGCGCCGGGAACAGGACCATTCCGAATTGCCAGTTGATAGGCAATCTGAGCCTGCTCCGCGGTCACTTCAATTTCTTGTGTGACAATGTGGTGCGTCCTGCGAGAATGCGAGCTTTTGTAGATATTGAAAACTGCCGGGGTGATGCCATATAAGACGTCGCCTTTTTCAGGAACATTTTTGGTTCGAAATGACCCGGCTGGGTCGAAAAGGACACGCTGAGGGCCGTTGATCATCAACGCCGTGTGACCTCCTGCCCCGGTCTCGTTGCTGACCATTGTAATAACTGTCAACTTGGCCGGACCTTCGTCTCGATACGCAACCGCAGAGATGCTGTCCTGAGTCGCCACCAGCGTGGAGTTTTCACCACAGGCCGCTAGTCCCCAAAGCAGGGCAAGAAGTATCCAAACGCGCATTTTGAGTCTCTATTCCAAATATCAGATCGCAAAAATCGCCATGAATATAAACAGGCCAATGATTGCGATCACCGCCCAGGTGGTGAACTTCATGAAGCCATCGAATGTCTTCTCTTGCGTTTTGGTGTCCATTTCGCCGTGGATATAGTCTGCCATCTGTTTGTAGTCCCTATTTTCGATAGTGTTGCCGCTAATTACCGCATTTTGAAACCCGAGTCATCCCGTCATTGATGTCCTCTTGTTATCGTTTTTTCTTCCGTTTGGCCTTGGCCGATCCGACGGTCTTTTCAAGGTCCGCAGCCAATCGAAACCCGATCCGGTTGGCTTCCGGCTGATCCACCTGTTTTGGCAAAGCCCGCAGCATCACGTTTAGCTGGGTGACATGCTGAATAAGTTGAGTCTTGGCCCCGGTTTCTTCGGACCCGTAAAACGTAATGATATCGGGATCAAAATAACCCATCCCTCCGATCCGCAAGAC
>RCNF010000353.1_pt1 | contig 22943 bp, 18 predicted proteins | sample 2041311 | NCBI WGS metagenome assembly RCNF01 (sample SAMN09708228, study PRJNA481090) | Marine sediment metagenome, whole genome shotgun sequencing project. | biome: marine sediment; feature: ocean; material: sediment; isolation source: Sewage treatment plant 2 marine sediment (STP2) ... | reverse complement strand
AAAGCACTCGCCTACCTGTTGCGGCAACGTCTGCGGTTGAGTGACTATGTCGGCCGGTTCGGGGGTGATGAGTACCTGGTGGTCCTTCCTGATACCGACGCTGACTCCGCGCAACGCAAAATGGATGACATCAGGCGCAACTTTGCTGCGATTGAGCACGATACCGGCGACGCGAGTTTCACCGTAACCCTGAGCGGCGGCGTCGCTGAATACCCGGAAACCGGGACCAGTCATCAACTGATCGCCGCCGCTGACGGGGCGTTGTACAGCGCCAAGCGGGCCGGGCGGGACCGCGTGTTGCGAGCCGATAGTGAGGATCAATGATGATTCGGGCTCGGACAGCGAACCTGGTGGTGCTCGTCGTTCTCGTGACGCTGGAGGTGAGTTGTGGTCGCGATCAGACTCCGCCGATAGCAGGGCCCAACCCGGATTTGAATCCGCCGGGAATTCTCACGATCGGGTCCGTTTCCCTCAAACCGGCCGAGGAGCATGAGGTGTTCCAGCCTCTCGCCGACTACCTCGCGGCGCGTTTGGAGTCGGTAGGCGTCGGTCGCGGGCGGGTCGTGGTCGTGGATTCCCTGCGCACGATGGTCAACGAACTCGAAGCAGGGAGGGTGGATGTCTACATCGACAGTCCATTCCCGGTTGGGTTTGTCGTTCAGCATTCCGACGCCAAGGTGCTGCTGCAACGTTTCAAATGGGGCGCGGAGGAGTATCGAAGTGTGTTGTTCGCTCGAGCGGACGGAGAAATTGAGAAGCTGTCTGATCTCCGCGGCCGTATGATCGCTTTTGGTGAGCCATTTTCGACCTCGGGATACCTCCTCCCCAAGGCTGCACTGTTGTCGGCCGGACTCAGCTTGATGAACTTCGCGGACCCGGCGGCAAGCGTCCCCGCGGACGAGATCGGATATGTCTTCTCAAACGACGCCGAAAACACCATGGTGTGGGTTCTCAAATCAAAGGTGATGGCTGGAGCGGTCAACGAAGACTATTTCGAGGCCCTCGCAGGCACCCGCATCGGCGAACTTGCCGTGCTCTATCGCTCGAAAGCTGTTCCTCGCCACATCGTCTGCGTCCGGGGAGACCTCGACGTCGATGTCATGCGGGCTGTTGTCGGCGTTCTTCTCGGGATGGACGAGGATGCCGCAGGCAAGTCGGTGCTCCATTCATTCGAACAGACGTCTCGTTTCGAGCCGTTTCCGGAAGGGGGAGAGCGGGCCCTCGATGGGGTTACCGAGCTGCTACCGTTTGTTGTCGAGGATCTGGGTCGATGATGGGTAGGAATCGTACCCGGTCGCAGTCGGCGGGGGGGGTGCGGTGCGTCTCGGTCTGAGAGGTCGATTCATCGCAGCCATGTCGGCCATTGTGATCACCTTTGGGTTGGCATTGACCGGTCTGGCGGTCCGGGTCCAGAATGACAGATTGCGCCACGAACTGGAGGAGCGGGGCAAGCTTTTGGGCACGGTGGTAGCTGCCAACTCGACGGATGCGCTCGCTCACCTCGAGGTCAGCGAACTGCGGCAGTTGATGGCGGAAGTTCGAAACCAGGAGAACGTGATTGATGCCGTGGTCTACGACGACGAGGGCAGAGTTCTCACGGACGGTACGATCGAGAATTCCCGCCGCCACACATTTGGCGTCGAGTCGGCCCGCAGCCACATGGGTTCTTCAGAGGCACTCCTGGTGGACTTTTCGGGCGACATCATGGTGATTGCGAAACCGGTTCTCCTCGGCGGAAAAAGGATCGGTGGGATCACGCTGTCCTACTCGTTGACGGGGCTTGCGGAAGACCAGGCTGTCTTGGCGCGGAGAACCGTTCTGGTCGGTTCTGTCTTTGCTCTGGCGGGTGTGCTCCTGGCAATGGTCCTTGCAGGCGCCGTGACGCGTCCGTTGAAGGAGGTCATCGCGGCCACCCGCGCGCTGTCGGCGGGGGAACACGTGCCACTTCTGCAGGTGCGAACGACGGACGAGGTTGGCGAGCTGGCTGAAGCATTCAACATCATGGCCCAAGAGTTGCGCGAGACCACTGTTTCGCGGGACGAACTGGATCTGGTTCTCGAAAACATGGGTGAGAGCCTCGTCGTGACCGCCATCGACGGCAGCATCGTCCGGGTCAACAGGGCGACGTGCCAGATGTCGGGGGCAGCCGAGGCTGACCTGATTGGAAAGAACATCCGTCGGTTGTTCCGTGCCCCCAGCGGTTTCCCGTCGCTGTTGCAAGTCGCAAACCGTGGCGAGTCCGTTCAGGGTATCGAAACCGATCTCATGACCGTTTCGGGAGAGTCCGTGCCTGTTCTTGCGTCGGTGGCGCCGTTCGCGAGATTGTCCGCCAAATCGAAGGGCTATGTGGTGCTCGCCGCCGACCTCAGAGAGCGCTTGCGGATCGAGGAACAAAAGGACGAGTTCGTCACAATGGTCCACCACGAGGTCAGGGCGCCTCTGACGGCAGTGCGAGGCGCCATCGGACTGCTCAGCGGCGGCGTCGCCGGTGAGCTTGGCGAAAGCGCCCGCGAGCTTGTTGATATCGCGCTGCGCAACAGCGAAAGGATGGAACGCCTGGTAGGTGACATCCTTGTTTCACGGAAGTTGGATTCCGGACACATGGATTTCCAACTCGAAGAGATGGCCCCGACGGACCTGGTGGCGCAGGCGATCGAAGCGACCTCCGCGTATGCCGAAAAATTCGAGGTGGGTTTCGTCTTCGAAGGCGATCTCGGCGACATCAGAATTCGGGTGGATCCGGATCGGTTCATCCAGGTTCTCACGAATGTCCTTTCGAATGCCGTCCGGTACTCCGCGCAGGGCGATATCGTGCGGGTGGTTGCTCGACGAATCGACGCTCTGGTTCGGATTGCCATCGAGGACCACGGGCCGGGCATCACGGACGACTTCAAGGATCGTGTGTTCGAGAAGTTCGCCCGGGCCGACGACGGTTCGTGGCGGCATCGAAGCGGTTCCGGGCTGGGTATGAGTATTTCAAAGGCCATCATCGAGGAACTGGGCGGGGTGATCCATTTCGAAACGACCGCTGGGGTGGGAACGACCTTTTTTGTGGACATCCCGGTGGTTCAGTGAAGATCTGGTTGGAGCAGCCGTTCTGGAGCGATGGTCATAGACAGGGCTCCGGCGGTGGGCTATTTTCTGAAAGGGATGCAATGAAACATTGTGCGAACGAGACGGCGCTTTGGAGAACAACCTTGTGGTCTGAGGGTGCGGAAGGTCGGGTTCAGCCGCCGCCGAATTGCAGTCATGATCACTTCAGTTTGCTGATTCAAGTCGGATTGGAATAACGGCCCACATGTCAATTGCCGGCAATCTCGAGACGATGAACCTTGCTGAGCTGTTGCAGTGGCTCGCCAACAAACAGCAGACCGGGACTCTGATCGTCTCGAACGGGACTATCGACAAGAGAATCTATCTTCAATCCGGGACCATCTTGTCGTCGTCGAGTTCGGACCCCCGGCGTCTCCTAGGGCATTTTCTGGTCAGCAGGGGTGTCATTACCGAAGAGGTCCTGTCACAGGCGATGTCCGTCCAGGAACAGCAGGGAAAGCTCCTCGGAGAGATTCTGCTCGAAGGTGGGGCCGTCGACCAGGCCACTCTTGATAGGATGCTCAGGCTCAATGCGGAAGAAAATATCTGCGATCTTTTTGCATGGGAGGAGGGCAGCTTCGAGTTTCACGATGGCGAACTTCCCGAGCACGATCTGGTGTCGGTGTCGATCAATATCACTGGTCTGATCATGGAGGGCATGCGCCGGATTGACCACACTGCAGCCATGAAGGACGTGATCCCGTCGCCAGAATGTGTGCCCGTGGCGGTGGCGGAGCCCCTGGATGATGAGGAGCTCGATCCCGGGTGGCGGGGGGTGCTCGAGGCCGTCGATGACGACCGCAGCATCGATGATATCTGCATGCACACCCACTCGAGTGAGTTCTTTGTATGCCAGGTCCTGCACCGGAAGATCGTCGAGGGGAAACTGAAGATCGTCCGTCCCAGAGTGATCGAGCGGGAACAGGAAATCGTGGTTGAGACCGTCTCCGGCACGAGTTCGGCGCCACAGACCGAGGCCCTGATCGGCGAAGCGATGGAACGGTTGCGAGCGGAAGATTACGACGCGGCCGTGCGCAATCTCCGAGCGGCCGCGAGCCTCGAGCCCGACAACCGGGATCTGCGTCTTGTCATTGAGCTGAAGGAGTCGGCGATTCGCGTGGCGATCGCCGAAGCCGGCGTGCGGCCCGAAAGTGTGCCGGTGTTGGAGAGCTCGTGTGACGATATGAAGGCATTGAGATTCACACCGGGTGAAGGATTTATTCTGTCGCGAATCAACGGGACGTCCGACATCCGGTCGATGGCCAAGATCTCGCCGTTGTCGGAGCTTGATGCGCTTCTGGTGTTTTGGAAGCTGGCAAAGGCGAACCACATCAGTTTTGCGGGCGCCGAGTGACCGCGTCGGTATTTGCCCGCCTGAAAAGGCGACAACGCGCCGCGTGGGCGACGTGACCTCGGTCGGATCAGCCGTGTCGAGGCGAGCCCAGCACCTTCGGAGAATGACGTGGGAAGTCTGATTAACCGCGACAAGCTCGCCCGCGCCAAGGAACAGCGCGGGTTGCGCAAGCAGCGGATCCTCGAGGAGGCCGGCTCGGTGTTTGCGCGCATGGCCTATTCCGCGGTGACACTGGACACCATAGGGCAACGGGCTGAAGTCGAACGTGGCGTGGCGTCCATGTACTTCCGTTCCAAGGAAGAGCTCTTCCTGATCGTCTTCAGGGAATGCCTGACCGAGTGGTACGGCGCCCTCGAGCACCATTTTCGAAATGCAGACAGCGGTTGGGACTGCGACAACCTGGCCTCTTTCCTTGCCCGGAGCGTGGCTGAGCGCCCTGTTCTGACGAGGTTTTTGAGCCTACTGCCGGTGGTCCTCGAACAGGATATCGAGGCCATGGAGGTCTTCCGTTTCCAGAGGTGGCGCTGCGACCGCATGGCGGCGGTCGGAGAGCTGATGGAGCGGAATACGGACGTGCTCGACGAAGGTGACGGTGCTGCGCTCCTGTACCGTCTCCAGCTCGTCGCGGGTGGAATGGAGATCGCCGCCAACCCACGGGGATCTGCGGCCTTTGACCGTGATGACCCGGATTTTGCATTGTTGTGGGTCGACTTGGAGGGCGATCTGACCAGGGTGATATCCGGTTATCTCGACACTCTGAATGGTAGTATCTCAGGTTCTAACGTTTGAACGTTCAAACGTTTAAGATTCGAATCCTTGACATGATGTCACTCCATGAGTATCATCCCCCAGCCCGAGTCAGTGGAGGATTTATGGCCAAAGGACATCGAGTGACGATCAAGCTCAAGAGCACCGAAAGTGCTTATATGTACAGCGTCAAAAAGAATAAGCAGAACACGACCGAGCGACTCGAACTCAAAAAGTACGACCCGGTCGTGCGCAAGCACGTCCTTTTCAAAGAAAGCCGTTAGCGAACGCGGAGGGCGCGACAGCGCCCATATCGGTGCGCTGACACAACCCGGCCGGCCTTCAATGGTCGCCGGGTTTTCTTTTTTTGGTGCGGCCCTCCGGTATGATCTCGGTCCGTTCCGGACACCCCGTGTATCATGGGACCCATTTTATCGAAACTGGTCAAGGGGAACACACATGGATGTCCTCAGGGAGTTCCTCGAATTTATCGAGTACTCGAAACCGCAGCCGGTAGCGGATCTTCTGCGCCGGGTCCTCCTCAAGAGCCGCCGCTTGACCGATGCGGAGGCGGGGAGCGTCTTTATCGCCCGCGGCCGCGGGAAGACGCTACGCCTCGAAGCTGCTGACTCTCAAAACGACCGCATCGCGCTCGAACCAACCAGTTTAGTCGTCCCACTCAACAAAGAGTCTATCGCGGGCTATACGGCGGCAACCGCCGAAACCGTCTTCGTGGCCGATCTCTACAACATTCCGGACAGCCTCCCGTTCAGATTCGACGCGAGCTTCGACCGTGAGCACGGCTACACAAGCCGCTCGATGCTCAGCTTTCCCCTGGTCAACCACGATCGCAGCGTGATCGGGGTGGTGCAGCTGATCAACCGCCTCGACCCGGCGGGAAACGGCCCGGTGCCTTTCGAGAGAAAGCAGGCGGATCTGATCGTGCCGTTCAACCACATTGTTGGCGGTGCTATCGAGCGCGCCGACATGTTGGATCGGATCTCTGCCCAGAACGTCCGGTTGCGCGACCGCAACCGACAGCTCCGTGAACAAAGAGCTCGGATCGCCGCCCTCCAGGACGAGACCGAAGAGGCCTTCCAGCTCTCCATCAATCTTCTGTCGAGGGCGGCGGAGTTGCACGACGAAAACACCGCGAGGCACGTGACGAGAGTCAACGAGTACTCCTACTTTCTCGCTAAAGAGCTCGACATGCCGCGGCCTTTTTGCGATGAGATCAGGTACTCAGCGCAGCTCCACGATGTCGGCAAGATGAGTGTCAACGTCGCCATCCTTCGCAAGGAGGGACCGCTGGACGAAGCAGAACGTGCCGAAATGATGCGTCATCCCGAGTATGGGTTCCAGATTCTTTCGGCCTCCGACCGCCTCAACATGGCGGCAGAGATCGCCCTCAATCACCACGAGCAGTGGAACGGCGGCGGCTATCCGGTGGGCCGAAAGGGCGAAGAGATCCCCGTGTCCGCGCGCATTGTTGCTGTTGCCGACATCTATGACGCGATTCGATCTCGGAGGCCTTACAAACCGGGCTTCAGCCACGAACAGACTGCCAAGGTGCTGCTCGAGGGTGACGATCGGTTTTCGCCCGGCGACCACCTCGACCCACAGCTGCTTCGGATATTTTCTGAAAAGCATGAGGGCATGGCGGCCATTTGGGATCGCTTTCGGGCTCAATAACCGCCACATCTCGATGGTCGCGAGTGGGGTGTGGAAGTTGACCTGAGCCCGCGGTACCAGATTCGGTTGTCGGAGGCGTTTACCCGGTCCGTCTCAGGATGATCAAGGTGCGATCGTCATGGTAGGGATGGCCTTCTACGAAGGCGTCAACCGCCGCGTGGATCGAAGCGGCGAGTACCTCGGGTGGCTCGCTGCGGTGTTCGCGACACGTCTCGACCAGGCGTTCACGTTCGAACATCTCCTCGGTCGGTTTTGCGGCTTCGGTGATGCCGTCGGTATATAGGACCAATGTGTCTCCGGCCTCGAGCCGGGTTTCGGTGGCCGAGTAGGATGCCTCGGGCATCAAACCGAGGGGCATGCCGGTGGGCATCAGAAGCTCGACCTCGCCGTTGGCTCGGACCAGAATGCTCGGGTCGTGTCCGGCGCTCGCGAAACGCAGGGCGCCGGTCTCTGACGAGAGTATGCCAAGAAAAGCAGTGGCGAATGACTCCACGGGAGTCTTGGCGTTCATCTGCGGTGAAACGCGGTTGAAGATGTCGGCGGGCTCCATGTCCTCGCCGAGAAAGGCATTGACCAGAGCATCAACGTATCCGGTGAGAAGGGACGCCGCGATGCCTTTGCCCGAGACATCGGCGATAACGACCGCAATTTCATCTTGATCGGCGCGCTCCACGATCTGATAGTAGTCGCCCGACACGCCTCGCGAAGGCGTGTTGCCACCGTGGATTTCGAACCCGCGCACCTTCGGCATCGCGGCGGGCAATAGGGCCACCTGAATGCGCCGGGCCAGGGTAACCTCCTGTTCGAACCGCCGCCTCTCGGCCGCCTCTTCCGCGAGCGCGAGGTTGCGCAGGCGAAGGCCGGTCGCCGACGAAACCACTGCCAGGAGTTCCATATCGGCTTCGGTGAACTGGCGGCTTGCGAGGGTGGAACTCAAGACGATCATGCCGATGGGGCCGGCGGGCGTCAGCAACGGCGCCGCGACCAGGGTGCGAACACCGGCGTCGAGAAGACTCTCAGAGCCCGCAAATCGCTGATCGGTGGCGGTGTCATGGACCACAGCTACGAGCCCATTGCCGATGACCTCACGGGCGAGGCTCTGCGATTCCGGGAAGGCGTCGGTGTCCGCGTCCCGCGACCGGCTGGCTGCACGAATCAGGGTCTCGCCATCCTTGAGAAAGATGGCGCCGTGGCGAGGCGTCATGTGGACGAAGAGCCGTTCGAGCACGCCGTCAAGCAGGTCATCGGCGGTCGACGACTCGTTAAGAGCGTGATGGATGTCGTACAGAACGCGCAGCTGATCGGCGGCGTGCTGGAGCTCGGCCTGAGCGACGTCCATCGGTCGTGCAAACTCCCGTTCCGATTCGGCGATGAGGTCGCTGGCAGCGCGCAGGATAGTTCCTTCGGTGCTGAGCATCGGTGCGTTGTGGTTAATGGTCTGGGCGCTGCCGATGGTGATCACCGAGGCCGATAGGGTGATGACATCGCCAGGACGGACGCGGGTTGACTCTGCGACCGGGATGCCGTTGACGCGGGTTCCGTTCCGCGATCCGAAGTCCTCCACCATCCAGGTGTCATCGGTATTGAACAGCCGGGCATGCTTTCGCGAAAGGCTCCTGTCGGAGATCGTCAGATCACATTTGGTGGAGCGGCCGATCACGACCGAATCGCTGTCGATCTCGTATTCAAATGGTTGACCATCGGCAGGTGCGATGTGAATTGTCTTCATGGTTTGATGATCATACTCATTTCTTTCCGATCATGTGGTACTGCCAAAGATCGCGATCAGAAAAGTGAAAAAGCGGCGAAAGAGCCAACAATCCGGTCCTGCCGATCGTGTCCTCGAGAAAGCGAAGCTCGTCGAAACGGCCTTCCATGTCGGGGTCGGCCGGGACCTCGAAGCCGGTCCCGAGCCACTCCCTGGTCCGGCGCTCGCTGATGTGAAAAACAGCGACGAAAAAGCCGGGCAGCGCTATCAGAAGCAGGGCGGTGGACACCGTAGGGGCGACAAAAAAGTGGTTGAAGATCGAGTGCAGGACCACAGCCAGCGCGAGACCCGGGAGGAACAACACGAGGTGGAACCCATCGCGGGTGTCCAGAAGCTGTCTCGAGATGATGGCCATGATCGCCGTGACGCTGCCGTGCATCAAGGCGGTCCCAAAGCCGCGCACGATCCACAGCGCGATGTTCGGGTCGTCGAGGATGAGGAAGTAGTGGAGGTTTTCGACCGCCGCGAAACCGGCCCCGACTGCGAAACCGAGAATCGCCGCATCGACCAGGAACGCGACCCGGTGCCTTGCGAACAAAACAATGATCACGACGCCCTTCAGAAGCTCCTCCACCAACGGTGCGACGTAACGCGCGAGCGCGATCGGGTCGACCCCGGTCCAGCTTTCGACGAACTGGTTGACGAACAGGCTTGCGACAGCGGTAACGCCTCCTGCCACGATCACCGAGGCGACCGTTCGCAATCGAACCAACTTGAAGCTGTCGAGCAGCATCAGGGCGACCAGGAACGAAAAGACCGGCAGCAGGCCGAGAGCGATGCGGAGACCGGCGTTCACAATCGACATCGGCTCCAACCTACAGGATCTTGAGGGACAACATGAATTCGTTGGAGGAAGCGCCTTCAGCGAGAAACGCGCGCGCCAGCCCCAGCGAGATCGTCATGTTGAGCTTCGACAACGCCGTGAATCGCACATCGATCTGGGCACCGACGTTGGCGTATTCTGAGCGCAGATCGCTGTCGTCCGGACTGGTCAGGAGGCCGGTCGTGAACAGCGATGCCCGCACCCAGGTGATGTAAAAGCTCGGCCATCCCACGTTTTCGAAACGAAGGGGCGGCAGGTTCCACTCGAGCAGCCCCTTGGCGAAGGTCTGGCCGCCGATCGAGTTCAAGTCAACTCCGGGGAAGCTGTACCACTCGCGATACCGCTTGATTTCACCGTCGTCGACCCAGTTGTTGCCGAAGCCGCCGAAATAAAAGTTTGCAAATGGATCGTCGGCGTCGCCCCAAGCGTAGCCGACGTCGGTGCGCAGCCAGATAGAGGAGTGGCCCATGGGGAGAGCGAAGCCGATGTCGAGGCCGCCCCTGGCCAGAGGAATCAGGTCGTCGTTGACGTAATTGCCCGCCGCCACCACATCCCGGGTGATGCCCTTCTCGTCGTCGACGTGCCCCAGCGACGACCGGACGTTTTCGTAGTGCAATCTGGCCCGGGTCTGGAACAGCGTCGAATAGGGCGATGCCACGTTCTGGTACCCGGGGACCTGGTCGAGCCCGCCGTAGGCCGCAGCATCCATTTCGAGGCCCATCTTTCTGGGTTTGTCGAACAGAAGGGTCTTGTCCCACCCGACTTCCGCCGAATAGCCCTTGAGGCCGCGCTTGGTGGGACCGAAGAGGTCGTAGAAGTCGGCATTGTTGAGGCGGAGGGTCACTTTTTAGTCGTAGCGCTCGAGCCCCAGTTCGAGGTGCAGCCTCTCGTCCGCAGGCAGAGACGAGTTCGGCGTATAGCTGGCACTGAGGTGGATGCGGTTGAGGAGCATCGGGTCCGAGAGGTTGAGGCGAAAACCAACGGTGGCATCGTCCAGGTAACCCTCGACGATCGGGTAGACGGACTCGATGCCGATCGATCGGAAGCCGCGGTAGGGCCCCGTTTCGACGGCTTTTTCCTCGAGCTTCACGTCCGCCGGCGAGCCCACCATCCAGTCCTTCAGAACCGGGTATTTCTCGACCACCTTCTGACCGAGAAACGTGATTGCGGCCACGTCCTCGAGGGGCTCGGGGTCGATGCGGCCGGGGACGAAGCCCTCACCCGTGTAACGAAAGACGATCGACAAGTCGCTTCTGGGTCGCAAACAAAAGGCCGAGCCCGGCACTGGAGATATAGCTCAGATCCTGAAAATCCAACGTGCAGGAGGCGGTTATGCCCTCGAAAGCCGCTTTTGCCGTCTCGATCTGGGAAGCGTCGAAACGCCCGTGCAACTGGATCACCCCATCATCGTTGTGCTTGACCTCGAACATCTCACTGCTCCAGTACTTTTCGGACTGAGATTCGCATGCGCCGGTCCTCGATTTGATATTCGTACTCCAGGTCGTCGACCATCGAGCGTACGAGATGGACACCGAGCCCACCTGGACGCCGGCCATCGATCCCCGCCTCGACAGGAACGGCGTCTACCGTGGACTCGTCAAACGGTTCGACATCGATATCGATGAGCTCGAGAAAGACCTGTTCGTCATCGTGGTCGAGACCGAGCGTCACGGTGTCGCTCCCGCCGAGATTGTGGCGCACCATATTTGTGAACAATTCTTCAACCACGAGGTTGATGCAAAAAACCGTGCGTGCGTCAAACTCGTGCTGGTCCGCGAACGCCTGCAGGAATGCAAAGATCTCGTCGAGTGACTCGATCCTTCGCGGAAATTTCCTGCGTGCCCCCGCCGTGATTCATCCTCCGGCGCTCAGGCTTGACTCTCGTAACCCGTTCGCTACGGCCTGATCTGCCCGTTTGTACGATGCTTTGAACTGGGGGTCACTTTAACACAGGAGATCTATTCTCAGAACGCCGGTGGTAGACTCTCTCCAGGTATTCGTGCGACATCAGACTGGCGCGACCGACACGGCTCTTGCTGGGGAGGAACGGGATGCAGGTGATATTTGAGCCTGATCGTGAGATTGAAAACGCCCTGGTGGTGCGTCTACAGGGCGCCATCGACGTCGTTACGGCCGAGCGCTTGTGGGAGCTGTCGTCGGAGCGGGTCGCAAACGGTGCACGGTTCTTCCTGTTCGATTTCACCGGCGTCACCATTCTCACGAGCGCAGGAATCGGCACGTTGGTTCGCCTCCTGATCCGTCTCAGGAGTCAGGGCGGCACCCTGGCTGTGTTCGGCTGCAACGATCACATTTGCGACGTCTTCGATATCGTTTTGTTGAAAGAGATTCTGCAGGTCTGTGAGACGGAGGACGAAGCGCGGGAAAAACTGTAGGCGGGGTGCCTCGAGACCGGCTTGCCGTCGAGCGGGTTTCGACTGACCGGCGACTATTTCTTCTTTGTCGCTTTTTTCCTGGCCGGTTTCCTGGTTTTCTTCGCCCTGGGGTCTTTGCCCTGTGACCGCAATTTTTCTTCGCGGCGGGCGAGCAACTCCACCGCCTGTTCGAGATCGACTTTTTCGGGGTCGCTGCCCTTGGGAACGGTGGCGTTCACCGTGCCGTCGGTGACGTAGGGGCCGAAACGTCCGTTTTTGACCTGGATCTTCTCACCGTTTTCAGGATGGGTGCCGAGATCGGCGATGACTGAGGCGGCGCCCGATCCGCGGCCCCGTTTCGGTTCCTTGAGCTTGGCCACCGCCTCGTCGAGCGTGATGGTGGCGAGTTGTTCCTGCGACTCGAGGCTGCGGGTCTCGGCCCCCATCTTGACGTAGGGGCCGTAGCGGCCGTCCTGGACGGTGATGATCTCGCCGGTCTCGGGGTGGGGCCCCACCTCGCGTGGAAATGACAACAGCATGACGGCCTGCTCGAGGGTCACGGTCTCGGGCTCCATGCTCTTCCACAGGCTGGCCATCTTGGGTTTGTCGCCGCCGTCTTCGCGCTCTCCGAGCTGAATATAGGGACCGAAGCGGCCGCTCTTGACATACACGGGCTTCCCCGTCGCGGGGTCTTTACCGAGAACCTTGTCGCCCTCGGCGGCCTTGGCGACCATTTCGAGGGCGCGCTCCAGGGTCAATTCGTCCGGCGGCATGTCGTCGGGGATCGACGCCCTCACTTCGGATTCGCCGATCTGGATGTAGGGGCCGTAGCGACCGACCCGGACCACGACCCTCTCACCATCGGGAGTCTGCCCGATCGTGATGCGAGAGGCTTCGCGGGGCTCGATGTTCTCTCCGCTCGCCACCAGCGCGCGCAGACCCATCCGCATGATCTGGCGCCGGCCGTTGTCGGCGTCGGCGACGCCGAAATAGAAATCGTTCAACCAGGGAGCGGCCTCGCTCTCTCCGAGGGCGATGGCATCGAGCTCGTCCTCCATTCTCGCGGTGAAGTCGTAATCCACCAGATCCGGGAGGTTGCGTTCGAGCAGCCGGGTGACCGCAAATGCCGTAAAGGTGGGCACCAGTGCCTGAGATTTGTTCCACACGTAGCCGCGGTCCTGGATCGTCTGAATGATCGACGCATAGGTCGATGGACGGCCGATACCGCGCGCCTCGAGCTCTTTGACGAGGCTGGCCTCGGTGTACCTTGCGGGCGGTTGGGTGGTGTGGCTGGAGGGTTCCAGCCCCTCGACATCGAGGGCCTCACCCTGTGACAGCTGCGGGAGGATCTTCTCCTGATCCGCGAGCTCGGCCTCGGGATCGTCGGAACCGGCGACATACGCGCGGAGAAAACCGGCAAAGGTAATGACCTTGCCGGATGTCGCAAAGGTCGCCATCCCCCGTTCCGCTGTGGGGGCCTCGATTCGAACCTGCGTCCGCACGCCGAGGGCGTCCTTCATCTGCGACGCCATGGTGCGTTTCCAGATCAGATCGTAGAGCTTGAACTGGTCGGCTTCGAGGACCGAACGCAAGCTGGCCGGAGTGCGGAAGCGGTCGCCGGCCGGTCGAATAGCCTCGTGGGCCTCTTGCGCGCTCTTCGATTTCGAACGGTATACCCGCGGCTGATCGGGCAGATACTCGTTGCCGTAAAGCTCGCGCACTTGGTGCCGGGCAGCGCTGAGGGCTTCCCGGGAAAGAGTCAAAGAGTCGGTTCGCATATAGGTGATGTAACCGTTCTCGTAGAGGCTCTGGGCTATACGCATGGTGCGCCGGGCGTTGAAACGAAGCTTGCGTCCCGCTTCCTGCTGCAGAGTCGACGTCATGAACGGAGGGTAGGGGCGGTTGGTGAAGGGTTTTTCGTTGACCTCGGAAACGGTAAATTCCGCGTCTCCCAGTTCGCCTGCAAGGGCATGGGCCTGTTCATGATCGAGGACCAACGCCTTGGTCTTGAGTTCACCGGTCTCGGGATCGAAGTCCTTGCCGATCGCCACCTTGGAACCGTCGAGTTCGGCGAGCTTGGCGGTGAATGCAGTTGCCTCGTCGATCTTCTTCAACGTCGCCTCGAGCCCGCAGAACGCCGATTCGACAAACCGCATTCGGGCTTTCTCGCGAGCGACGATCAGCCGCGTGGCAACCGACTGGACGCGACCGGCGGAGAGCTTTGGACGCAGCTTTTTCCAGAGAACCGGTGAAACCTCGTACCCGACAAGCCGATCGAGGATGCGGCGGGTTTCCTGTGCCGCCACCAGCCGTTTGTCGATATCACGCGGCGCCTGGAGAGCGTGGGCGATCGCCGAATCGGTGATCTCGTGAAACACCATTCGCTTGACGGGGACCTTGGGTTTCAAGACCTCAACAAGGTGCCAGGCGATGGCCTCGCCTTCGCGGTCTTCGTCAGTGGCCAGGTAGAGCTCCGAGGCGCCTGCAAGCTTCTTCTTGAGCGTCGCAACCTGTTTTTTCTTTTCTTGCGGAACGATGTAGAGAGGTTCGAAATCGTTGTCGACGTTGATACCGAGTCGGGCCCACGGCTTGCCCTTGTATTGTTTCGGGATTTCGGCGGCGGACGGAGGCAGGTCGCGGATGTGGCCGATGGAAGATTCCACGACATAGTCCGGCCCGAGGAACTTCGCGATGGTCCGGGCCTTGGCTGGTGATTCGACGATAATGAGTGGCTTGGTATCGGCCATAGGGCCCATAGGAGAACGGAGTGAGCTGCGCTTGTCAAGCAAAAGGTCGGAAAGATATGCCCGCTTCGGGTGGTATGATCTGCCGACGCTGCACGCTTGGTGGAGTGAAATCTGCGATGAGGAGTAGGCGTGGGACCGTGGCTGGTTGAGGTCAAAACTCCGGAAGAACTCGAACCGTGGCTTGACGGTGGACCGCCCGATCGGCCGGACTCGACGGTGATGGTGGTGCGTGGCGATGGGCCCGCGGTTCGGGCATTCTTGCCCAACGCCCTCGATGCCGCAAAAGTCGACTCGGGCCGGGTGGTGGTGTGGCTGAGGCACCCAGGCGTGCTGGATGCCATGAGCACCGACAGAATATTTGGTGACAGCGGCTGGTGCATGGCCGTCGCGCTGGGTGCCGACGGGAAGGCCGCCGCATGGGTGAGCAGCGACAGGGTCGAAGTGGAGGACGCTGCCTTCGCCTTCGCCGAGGCCGAAAAAGTCAAGAAAGTTGAAATCTTCAATGTCTGAGATCCCCGGAAAATTCAATCACCTCGAAATCGAAGACAAGTGGCGGCAGCAATGGGACGAGTGGGGTATCTACCGTTGGGATCCCGCAGTGCCGCGTGACCAGACCTTTGTCGTCGATACACCACCGCCCACTGTGTCCGGGTCGCTGCACGTGGGTCATGTCTTCAGCTACACCCACCAGGATCTCCTCGTGCGCTATCAGCGCATGACCGGCAAGAACATCGCCTTTCCAATGGGATGGGACGACAACGGCCTGCCCACCGAACGCAGAGTCCAGAACCTGCTCGGCATTCGCTGCAACCCGCATCTCGCCTACGACCCGGATTGGAAGCCCGACCCCGCCGGCGGCAAACGTAAGGAGATCGAGGAGGTCTCACGGCGCAACTTCATCGAGGCCTGTGGCGTCGTCACGGCGGAGGACGAAAAGGCGTTCGAGCACCTGTGGCGCCACCTCGGGCTATCCATCGATTGGTCAGAGCAATACGCCACCATCGACGATCACTGCCGCCGGATCTCACAGGCCAGTTTTCTCGATCTGGTGGCCAAGGGCCAGGTCTACAACGGTGAGTCGCCGACGATGTGGGACATCGACTTCAAGACTGCAGTCGCCCAGGCCGAGGTCGAGGACCGTCCGCGCCAGGGCCTGTTTTTCGATCTTCGCTTCGGTGTCGAGGGCGGTGGAGAGCTCACGATCGCCACCACCCGACCGGAGCTCCTCGGCGCCTGCATTGCCGTGGTTGCTCACCCCGATGATGAGCGATACCAGGACCTCTTCGGCAAATATGCCATCACGCCTCTTTATGGAGCACGGGTCCCGATCCTGGCCGCCGAACACGCCGACCCGGAAAAGGGCACCGGCATTCTCATGGTCTGTACTTTCGGGGACGCCATGGATGTGGAGTGGTGGAAGAGCTCGGGTCTCGCTTTGAAACAGCTGATCGGTCGCGACGGCCGCATCCTGTCGGCGACATTCGGTAAGGCGCCGTTTGAAAGCGTCGATTCCGTCTTGGCACAAAAGGCCCACGACGAAGTGGCCGGCCTCTACATCTCAAAAGCGAAGAAGCGGGTGGCCGAACTGCTCGAGGAGGAGGGTAGCCTCCCGGGATGGCAGGGGGCGGCCCTGGTCGGTGAGCCGAGGCCTACAGATCAGATCGTCAAGTTCTACGAAAAGGGTGACCGCCCGTTGGAGTTCGTTCCGACCAGACAGTGGTTTGTCCGCGTGCTCGAGCACCGGGAGGCGCTCCTGGCGCAGGGAGACAAGATCCAGTGGCACCCAGCCCACATGAAGACCCGCTACACCCACTGGGTTGAAGGGTTGAACCAGGACTGGTGCATTTCCAGGCAACGGTACTTCGGTGTTCCGTTCCCCGTGTGGTACCCGGTTGCAGTGAATGGTGAGCCAGAGTTCGACCGTCCGATCTACGCCAGCCCTGACGCGCTACCCGTTGACCCACTGACCGATACCGCCCCGGGATACTCTGAAGAACAGCGAAACCAACCTGGCGGGTTCTCTGCCGAGCCGGACGTCATGGACACCTGGGCGACCTCGTCGCTGACCCCACAGATCCAGTCCCACTGGGACATCGACACGGAGCGTCACGCCAACCTGTTCCCGATGGATATCCGGCCGCAAGCGCACGACATCATCCGAACCTGGGCCTTTTACACCATCGTCAAGGCATGGATGCACGAGGGTGAGATTCCCTGGTACCACGTCGTTCTCTCCGGTTGGATTCTCGACCCGGACCGCAAGAAGATGTCGAAATCCAAGGGCAACGTCGTGACGCCGGATGATCTCCTCGTGGAGTGGTCCTCGGACGCGGTGCGCTACTGGGCGGCCCGCGCTCGCCTCGGCACCGACACGGCCTTTGACCCGGGGGTCTTCAAGGTCGGCAAACGGCTTGCCATGAAGGTCTTCAACGCCAGCCGGTTCGTGCTCATGCAGCTCGATCGCGAGGACGCCGGAGAACCGGCTACAGGAGATATCACCGAGCCCCTCGACCTGGCCCTGGTCGCCCGTTTGCGGGTCGTGATCGCCCAGGCAACCCGAGCCTTCGAGGCCTTTGACTACACGGCCGCCTTGAATGTGATCGAAGAGAGCTTCTGGCAGTTCTGCGACCACTACCTGGAGTTGGTGAAGCTGCGGTCGTACTCCGAAGACGACACGCCGGCCAGGCGGTCGGCGTTGGCGACGCTCGGTCTCGGCCTCAACACCTACCTCAGGCTGTTGGCGCCTTTCCTGCCCTTTGTGACCGATGAAGCGTGGTCGTGGAAATTCGCCGGCGCGGGCCGTCTGCAAAGCGTCCACACCGCGCCGTGGCCGACCGAGGCTGAGTTCGAGGCCATCGCAAAACCGGTGGCCGAAGGCGGTTTTGAAGCGGCAGTGGACGTCATGACGGCGATCCGGGGGGCCAAAACAGTAGCTCAGAAGAGCCTCAGATGGCCGGTTGCCGGACTCGAGATCACTGGTTCCGAAGCCGCACGGGCAGCGCTGGCACCGATGATGGATGACATCCTCCGCGCCGGCAACGTGGTCGAGGGCGGTTTGACCGTTTCCAGTGGCGCAGCCCCTGAGGGAGCGACATTCGAGATATCTGTCACCCTCGCCGACACCAACGATTGAGTTCTCAGTTTTGAGTTTTTAGTTTTGAGTTGAGCCTCTCGCAAAAAACTTCTGAGACCCATCCAGGATGGATTCCGCCCGAGCGCTTTCGAATCCTGCGAACGGCGCAGTGTTGAATTCCCATCGGCCCTCCCCATTGGGATTGGGCTGATTGACGAGAACTCAAAACTCAAAACTAATAACTAAAAACTCCTATGGTTCTGGAATCAGCGCCGTTGGCGCCGGCATGATGTTCCAGGTGAAGCCGGACAGTCCTTCGGGGTGGGTGTAGAGCAGTTCCCTTTGCGGCACCCCGTCCACCCACACATACCGGTTGACCTCACCCTCGTCGTCGTTGGCGACATAAAGTTCATCGATGCCGTCGCCGTCGAGGTCGGTGAAGATGGCTGCGTGTTCGAAGCCCCCCGAGTTGCGGTCGATCGACTCGATGGACCATTCGGCGCGCGGGTCGGAACCGGGGCGGAGCAACCACAGACCGCTCTTGTTGGCGGCCGCCACCATTTCCTTGATGCCGTCACCGTCAATGTCGCCGGCGGTCAGGAAACGGGTCAGGTTGTCGTCGAGACTGGCAATGAACAGACCGGCTGTGGGTTCGGTGTCTGTGTCGAAACGCAGGATCTCGACACGCCCCCCGGCCACCGCCTCGACCGACACGTAAAGCTCGTCGGTGCCGTCCCCGTCAAGGTCGTCGACCAGGATCTCCTTGGCGTGGCGATCACCGAGATCCGCGACCACAGTTCTGGGCTCGTCGGCGCCCGGAACGTAACGGGTGACAAATCCCGGTTGCGGGGTGCCGTCGAGCTTGTTGGGCAGACTTGGCGTGGCATAGACCTCGAGCTGTCCGTCACCATCCAGATCGCCGATCTCCACCTCGTGGACAAAGGTGTTTTCGTCAGCGTCGAGCTCTTCCGCGGTAAAGCCGCCGGCGCCATCGCCGTAAAGAACTGCGACCACGCCCTGGTCGTGGGTCGCGACCGCAATGTCCGTGAAGCCGTCATCGTTGATGTCGGCGACCTCGAGGTCGCGCATGCGGCTGAATCTGCCGCCGAAGTCCCTCTCCCAGAGCGTCGAGCTCGAACCGTCGACGTTCCACAGTTTGACCATGGCCTTTGAACCGCCGGCGGTGAGGATGGCCTTGTCGCCGGTTGCGGGGTCGAAAACCATCGCTTTGTGGAACACATTGCTGTCGGGATCTTCAATAAACCGGTAGTTCCACGACGTGCCGTCGTTGGTGAGAATGCCGAGCTGTGCCGGCTGCGGCACCGGGCCTGACGGCCCGTTCTCGAGAACCGCCAGCGCGAGCAGCAGGCCGTTGGGAAGGGGTTCCACAACCGGCGCCTTGGCGCAGCTTGCAAGGGTGATGATCATGGGAAGCGCGAGCACGAGAGCAAAAAGTCGACGCATGTTCTTCTCCGGTATGTTTTTCGGAATTTCCGCACGGTGTGCGGGCCGGCGGTATCCTACCGCATCTCGATCTCAAAATTCGGCATTTCCATCGCACTCATATCCGCGCGCCTGCTGCCACAATCTACACATGCTAGACTCCCCATCTCCCGGGAGGGTGTTGCAGAGATGAAACAGCGAGCCTTTCGAAACGCGGTGACCACGGCGGTGATCGCCATCGTTCCACTTCTCATTCTGGTCTCCTGCGGTGGGAGCGGCGGAGAGCAGCAGACCGTGAAGACCGAGGCTGTACCGGTGATTGTTGTCGCCATCGACGGCCTTCGGGCGGACGCCCTCGGGTGCTACGGCGCCGCGGCTGCGACACCCGCGTTCGATGCCCTGGCGGCGGAGTCGGTCCTCTTCGAGTGGGCCTTTGCCCAGGCTCCGCAGATTCAGCCGTCATTGGCGACCCTGTTCAGCGGCATGTACCCGACCAGTAACGGGCTTCGAGCGCCGGGCGACTACATGGTGGACGAGTCGTCGACCCTGGCTGAAATCTTCGGCGCTGCGGGATATACGACCTCTGCCTTTATCGAAGGCGGCCCCAGCGACAGCGATTACGGCCTCGCCCAGGGATTCAGTTCCTATCAGACGTCCTCGACCCCGGGGGCGGCGGCGGCCGACTGGATGGCCACGCACACCGACGAGAACTTCCTGGTGGTCATCGGAGGGTGGTCGCGGGTGGCCCTCGATCAGGTCAGGCGGCTACTCGAAGGCAGCGGTCAACCTGAAGGCATGAGCGACCGGGTCCAGGAGGTCTTGGCCTCGAGGGCGACCGGACGTCCCGCAGATTTCGACGAAAAGGATCTCGAATGGGTGCGAGCGTGGTATGCGGCCAGGATACAGGTGGTCGATTCGCTCATCGGCGGTTTCATGCAGGAGGTGCGCGAGCTCGGTCTCGACCGGAAGGCCATCATCGTGGTGCTCGGGAGCAACGGCTTTGCACTCCAGGAACATGGGGATCTCTTCGGCGAGTCGCTGTACCCAGCCGTCACCCGCGTGCCATTGATGATTCGTCTTCCCGGTGGAACAAACGACCAGCGTATCTCCAAGGTCGTTGAGGTCGTGGATCTGATGCCGACCATTCTCGAACTCATTGGTCAACCGGTGCCGGAGGGCGTCCAGGGCGCCAGCCTGCTGCCGATCCTTGACGGCGCGGGCCAGCCGCCCTATGTGGCCTTCGCCGAGTCGCCGCAGAGCGGAGGCCAGCGATTTGTCGCCTTTGGGGGCATGGCCATGGTGAGCGGCGTGTCGGGCAGCGACGGTGAGTTGTTCGACCTCGGACTCGACCCGACAGGGACTCAGAACCTGGCCGCCGGCCAGGGCGAAAAGCTGGAGGTCATGGTCCGGCACCTGCAGGCGTGGGAGAAGATGGTCGCGGTCGCGTCCCTCGACCCCCAACTGAGAGCTGAAGAGGAACTGGACGAAGACACTTTGAAGCAGCTGAAGAGCCTCGGATATATCCAGTAAAATTTTGAATTGTGAATTCTGATTTTTGAATTGACGACAATTGTGAGAAGTGCGTCCTCTCAAGCCCCAGGCCCCAAGCCTTAAGGAACGGCGAGCCACCTCTCGCCGTTCCACTTCGCTCCCACCGCCTGATCCCGAGTCGGTATCCGGACAGTGATGCCGCGTGAGGACAATCGATCGAGGACCTCCTGGTGAGGGTGGCCATGGGTATTGCCGGGCGCCGCTGGGATAAGAGCGATGACCGGGACGGCGGCATCCAGTAAAAAGGACGAACTGCCGCCGCGGCTGCCATGGTGGGGGATGACGAGCACATCGCAATTGAGCCGTGACGAGAGACCGAGACGGCGTTCGGTGGTCCTCCCGATGTCGGACGTGACGACCGCTGATCCAGGGCCGAGTTCGATGCGGACCACGAGGGACCGCTCATTCTCCTGCCGGGGCGGACGGCGAGCTGGTGGCCACAGCACCTCGAGCCGCAGCGCGTCTGTCGAGAGAGCCGAACCGCGGGCCACCGGAACCACCCGGGTCCCGGCGGATCGGGCGGCGCGCAACAGCGGCACGCTCTCCACCGCGGCGACCATCCAGCCTGGGACAACCAGACTCTCGACCTTGAGTGTTCGGAGGACGTCGACGGCGCCGCCGATGTGGTCTTCGTCGGTGTGTGAGGCCATTAGCACCTGCAGGCGACGGTGGCCGGCGTCTGCCAAAAGGACAGCCGCCTGCCGCCGATAACGACCGGCGTCGGCGAGAACGACATCACGGCCGGACGCCGCCACCACCGCCGCGCCATCGGAAACCGCCAACACCGTGACCTGCGGCGTGACCGCTGCCGCGCCTGAGACAAGGCGGAGATTGAGAAGGAACAGAAGTCCAACCCAAGCCGCCGCTGCCCGTCGAGCAAGGCGCCCGTTCTGAAGTGCCAGCCATCCGGTGACCGCCAGCACTAACACCGCTCCTGAGGGCATGCTGGGTGCAATCATCTCGGCCGCTCGTGCAGGCCCGCCGACGACCCCGAGGAGAACCGTCAGATAGTGAAGGACGGTCAGCACCAGGGCCGCTCCCCCCGCCCAGAGTGGGGCGAGGACGGCGGCGAGAACCGCCACCAGCACGGTCGGCGCAAGCAATGGCAACGCCAGAAAATTGGCAATCATTGCGCCGGGAATGAGGCTTCGGAAGTGCCATGCGATGAGAGGGGCGGCGGCAATCTGCGCCACCAAAGGCAACGCCACCGCGCCCCTCAACCACAGTGGTCCGCGGAGGGCTGACGTGACCGGGGGGACCCAGCGAATGAGAGCGGCGGTGATCACGACCGTCAGCTGGAAGCCGGCCTCAGCGATCATCCCCGGATCCGCGATGAGCAGGGCGAGCGCTGCCAGCAGCACTGCTGCCATCGGCAGTACCGCCCGGCCGAGAAACCGCGCACCGAGATATATGACACCCATGAGAGCGGCCCGAACTGCCGATGGCGATCCGCCGGCGAGGACAGCGTAGGCCGGAATCAGCACCAACGCGATGAGGCGTGCCATCCGCGGTCCGGCACCCAGCAGTGCTGCCAGCAGCCATACCGTGCCACCGACGATCCCGACGTGGAGCCCACTGACTGCGAGGAGGTGGGCAAAGCCGGAGCGCCGCCACCGGTCCCGCCGGGCCTCGGGGACCAGATCTCGCCGTCCCAGGGCCAGGGCCGCGGCCAGTTCGGCGGAGCGGATCCTGGTCACGTCGGTGTCCGCGGCGGTTATCAGGGCGTGGGCCATCCTGTCACGAATTCGAGGCAGCAGCCGGAGCTGGTCGGTTGATTTCAGAAGGCGGGCGGAAGGCACCACCAGGATTGCCCGCCCGAATTCTCCTGCTGGACGGGCGAGGACACCGACGACGGCACCTGGACCCGGGAGCCCGTCATTTCGAATTGCGCCGCGGACTTCGATTCGGATTCTCCGCGGGGTGCGGATCGGGAGTTCCTGGTTCTCGGCATCGAGGACGCTGATCCGCGATCGCTGCCCCCATCTCGAATCGGTCCAACCCTCGGTGATGACGATTCGGGCACGAACCATGGAACCGGGATATGAAACCAGATTCTGCCAACTCATGCGGTCGGCCGCAACACCGAGCCCTCTGCCGCCGACCAACGCCAGGCCCGCCGCAATCCACAACAGGGAACTGAAGGTGCCAACCTTTCGAGACATGCGAAAAAGCGCAGCCGCCAGGGCCGACACACCGAGGAGCATCAAGGTTGGTTGGGCCCAGGTTGGCCCGGGCGCGGTCACCCACCACGTGGCCGTGGCGCCGATGACGGCTCCTCCG
>RCNF010000351.1_pt1 | contig 22967 bp, 17 predicted proteins | sample 2041311 | NCBI WGS metagenome assembly RCNF01 (sample SAMN09708228, study PRJNA481090) | Marine sediment metagenome, whole genome shotgun sequencing project. | biome: marine sediment; feature: ocean; material: sediment; isolation source: Sewage treatment plant 2 marine sediment (STP2) ... | reverse complement strand
ATATACTTCATTTTGAATCATGGATAATAATAGGTTTTAAAATCATGCTATCTGACAGTTTCACATTGTGCATTGTTGAATAAGGGAATTTATTGAAGTAGCAAAATACTGATTTTTTCGGATTGTTCCATAGAAATTAATAATCTACAAAGCAAGCCCTGGAGGGGCTGTAAATCCAACTGTAAACAACTATTTCAATGTCTCGGGTATGTCAGAGTTAGAAAACGCAATTTCAGTATTTGACGAGACATACTGGAAAAACCAGAAGATTTGACCACTCTTTGCCGGCATATGATAAATTATTTAATCATCAGATCACTAGGCCATATGCCTTGTCAATCATAATTGGGGCGAAGTGGTCAAGGGGTCCGTTTTTCCCACACTACCCGTAGAGTCTACTCTTACAGGTGCCAGGTTTTGTGCCAGTATTTCTACAAAACCATGAAAATCGGTGTAATATTTTACATTTAATGTGAAGTAACTTAAACTGGTACAAACACATACAAATGTGTACAAACGTGTGGAATTCCCGATTTGAAACTCATAATCTGGGGGTCGCTGGTTCGAGCCCAGCTGGGCCCACATAAATTTAAGAAAGCCATAGTATTAAACTGTGGCTTTTTTATTTATAGAATCAAAAGAAAAAGATGGGCGAGAAGTTTATCCCGATGTTGTAATACGAAAATCGGGAAGCCCCGCTGGGCCACCAAACTTAAACAAGCGCTTTTTTTAAGGTAATACAGACTGGTGTTTATTATATTAATACATATGACCACATAAATACAGGATTGGATATTTACAATTCTGAGTAATCAGTAGGTTGTAAATTGTATTTTTCAATTTCAGAAACTGTATTATCATACTGTTCATCTTCCTTAAGACTGATCCAGGCTGGTGATGCTCTGAATTCATTCCAATGCTTTTCCTGGGATTCTTTATTCTTAAAAGTAGTTAGGTACATTAGGTTGGGCATACTTGATCCGGAGATAACTTCACCAAAAAATATTGGTTGAAAACCGAGGTCCACAAAGATTTTTGACTCGCCACCGTCTGTAAACATCTCAACCTTTTTTTCATAAAGCTTCTCGGTTGCTGCCTGGTAGCTTCTTAGTTCATAAACCCTGTCTGATGGAGATGTGCTATGGTCAGGAATACCATAAATAGGCATAGATTTAAATGCTCTTAGCAAAATACTTTCAATTCTTTTGTAAGGAGCATCATCAAAAGCTGCATTAATATAATCCTTACCATCTATTTGATATTGCTCATCGTTATTTAACAATGTACCAAGTTGTTCAAATTCATCTATTGTTTGATAAGGAATCAGGACAAAAATTAAATTACCAGCCTTATCATTAACAGGTTTGAAAACACCTACATTGCGAATCCCTGCGCGATGGAGAGCTGGAATGTATGCATCTTTAAGATATTTATCCATTCTCATTTCCTGCTGCTCATTTTCAAGAGAATAGATTTTTATTTGATAAATATCCCTACCCACAGCCTGATTAGAAAGGATAATTACGGCTAAACAAAGTATAAATTTCAAGGACAGTTTTTGTCCAGATACCTTAATGTTTAAATTGCTTTTCATGAAAATTGAATTAAATGTTTTATTCCATTCATATTGATCAATGATATGACTTTTTTGCCGGGAAAAAGCAAATGAATAAAATGCGAATCTTTGAGAGGATATTACTAATTGGCTCTAACAGTCTTGACGGTTTCAATAAGCACAACTCCATTTCCACCACGGGTACCATAAATAGCTGCACTGGTATCTTTTAGTATATCGATTGACTTTATCTCGCAAGGTTGTATCCATCCGATGTCACCAACTTCTGTCCCATTTACTATATACAGGGCCTGCGTTTGGCCACTAAAAGAGCCACTTCCTCTAATATAAACATTTCCGCCCGAAATAGTTACACCGGAAAACCGTCCCCTGACCAAGTCAAAAATATTTGCATAGTTGCAGAAATCATTGTTCTGCTGCTCCAGATGATTGATCCCATAGTTTAAATCCTCCTCTTTGATATAACCATATCCAACAGCCACTTCCCTATTTGACTTATTATCAATAAAGAGCAAATTTATAGTTAGAGAGTCTGTATCAGACTCAACTTTTTTATTGACCGGTTTGAAGGCTTTTGACCTGATTCTAATCATATCATTCTCAAAGCATACCAGTGAAAACTGCCCAAGAGAATCTGTTACAATTGTAGTTTTGGCTTTTTTCGCACTTACCTCAATATTCATTACCGGGAAGGTGTTAAATACAGTTAACTTTCCGTGAACTACCATATTTTGGGCAAAAACAGAAGTTGTTAAGAATAGCCCCATCAGTACTATACTAATTTTTTGTTTCATTGGAATAATTTTTGGTCTTTAAAGGTAAGTTATTTCTATTATATCTAATAATTTATCATGCTTTATCGACAAGGGCATAAGTGAGTATTACTTATTCATATTTTCAGAGTCAAAAACAACTTCTAATTCTGAAACTCCAAGACAAACCTCTCCCACCTGGGTTATTCCTTCAACAAAAATCTTATACCTGGAAATATCATCTGAAGTAAAAAAAGAAACAGATACTTTGCCTTGGTCTGTGATAATTTCTGGATTCCAATATAAGCTTATTCGGTGATCAGGTTTTTTTGAATTTATATTTTCTGTTGTATACTTTGGAGAATAAAATTCCCTGTAGGGAGCATATCCAACTATTTTTTGCGATAGTGTTCCATAGGAATAATAATTACTATGTGCTGCCGCACCTTTCTTCGTAAAAACAGATATCACTCCATTACCTCCATCCGTACCAAAAATTGCCGTTTCACCAGGATTTTTCAATACTTCTACAATATCAATATCACTCATAGGGATACTCATTATGATATCTGATTCTTTCATGGGTGTTCCATCCAATAAAAATAAGGGTGTAGAGGGCCCACCAAAACTACCTGGTCCACGAATCATAATACTGTTGCCAACAACCACTACTCCGGCCACTCGTCCTTGCAAATAATCCGCAACATTTCTGTAGGTAACATCACGTTCTGTAACTTTTAGAGAATTGTAAGGTTTGGTGTAAATTCTATAATGTCCATCGTCATTTTTCCTTTTTTGCCCTTCTATTGTAACTCCCTCAATTAAAATCGAACCCGATTTCAGGAGATAATCTCTCAAAGCCTGTTCATTAAAATACTGCTGCTGATATAGTTGGACAGGAAAGTCGGTAAATGATCTTTTTACCGGAAGATAAATCTTCGAAACTCTTGGATTATTTTCAAAAATAGAATCCAAAACTATCTCTGTTGATAGTTTGCCTTTACTATTCCGGGCTTGCATAAAGGCAAATGCAGTATCGGCAAAGAAAATGCTGTCAAACGAAAACCTACCTTCTTCATCTGTTATGCTCCCAACACTATAGAAATAATTATTCTGCGAAATATTTAAAAATACGTCTCCATTAACAACTGGCTTTTTGCTTAACAGTTTATTAACCCGTCCTTTAATCGAAATTCCTTCCACCTCTTCAATGTTTTGAACGGGAATTCTTTTGGAAATTGAATTATAAATATAATTGCTCCAGCCCTGGGTTAACATCAAAAAATCTAATTTACTTTCAGAAGATAAATTGTCATCATTCTCAAAATAATCGTTGGGATTTTCTATGTTGCCCTTCAACTCAGAATCAATCAACAGCCAGGAAAGGATATTTAATTCAGGTCCGTTTTCACCCACTGCCGCTTCATCGATCACTGAGATTGACAAACTTGAAAAGGAGTCATCTGCAATCTCTTCCTCATCAAAAATTTCCAAATTAACTTTACTGCGAGTCTTATATTTATCCTTATCTGGCTCTATTTTGATATCATTAATCTCATAATTTTTTGAAAAAAGAAGTCTTTCTGATATAGGTTTTAAGTCCTTATCCAGCAAAACAAATCTGTTAATTCCGCCAGGCAATGCGTCTCTATTTACCTTTATTGGAAAGTGTTGGTCGTTTTGAATAAATTCTTTGTAGAATATCACCCTACCACGGTGCATAATGGCAAAATAGTAGCTTTTTCCCTGCAATAATTTTGAATTTGTTCTAGTCTGAAATAAAAAACTATCCCCTGAATCACCTCTATATTCCAGCTTAATGCCCTCTTTCACGATATCATTAATCGAATTTTCATAATTTGGAAAGCCCTCGATTCTTACCTTATAACTCTCTCCAGTTTTGGGGCTGAAATGAATTGTATCCATTCCTTTGTACTTTGATGCAAATGAGGAAACCACCTTTCCTTCACTATTCAGGATTTCTCCTTTTATTGAAATAGCTCTTCCACTTTTATCAATTGCCTTATATGCCAATACATTCATCTGTCCGGCCAATAAAAATCCCCCTTCAGGTAAAAACCTAACATCTATTTCCGGAATCCTTTCCTCACTTATAGTCGGTTCGATGTCAGTTGATTCAGAAGAACTTTTAAGCTTTGAAATTTTCAAAATTTTATGAAAAAATGTGTCCTCCCCCAGGGCTTTTTGAAAATCTGTATATGCCTGCAATAAATAGTTCCCCTGCTTTAAAGAATCCGGAATAATTAAGTTTCCAATTGCTTCGCCATCAATAATAGGCAAAACCATTTTTTGAACAAACTGCCCTTTAAAATCAATCAAATTGACATACATACTAAAAGTACCGGGTACCAGATGTTGGGTTTGTCCATCCAGGTAATAGCCTTTAAACCAAATTGAATCTCCTTGAAAATAAAATTCCCGATCGGTATGCAGGTACAGCTTTGAAATATTAATAAGGTCGGTAGATTCCAGCCAATTTTCAGTTTGTTGAGAAAATACCCCAGTTTGTTTTAGCAGGAATAAGAACAGAAAGAGGGTTGAGGTAGCTGTTATTTTCATTATCAGCGTTATTACTGATTACTTCAATTCCTAAAAATAGCCCGTTAATACATACAAATAGTAAAAAAAATTGTCCAATTGTAAAATGAACTGAGAATCTCCTACATTTTGGTTGTCAGCTATTTCGGTTGTTAATTTGTTGAGTTCTTCTATAACTTCTGTTACATATATTGTACCAAAACTAATTATTGTTCATAAAATTTCATCTCTCCTTGCATATATTCATGCAATGTTTTATAAATTTAATCGTCTTTTGTTATATATCCTTCAGTTTCTATCTACAAAACAGAGATTTATGCTTAGGAATTATTTCTTAATTGCTTTCCGCAATTTAGTCCGTCAGAAGTCCCTTTCTTTTATTAATATTCTAGGCCTCTCTCTTGGATTGGCCTGTACTATCCTTATCCTGTTCTGGGTGCTGGATGAACTCAACTATGACCGTTTTCATGAAAATATTGATAATTTATACCGGGTGGAAGAGAATCAGCATTATTCTTCCGGAGTATACCATGTAAACGTAACGCCATACCCTTCTGGCCCTGTCTGGAAAGAGGGTATTCCAGAAATACAAAATGCAACCCGCCTCAATCGGGTTGGAGGACTTCTATTTCAGGTAGGAGACAAATATTTTTATGAAAATAACCTGAAAGCGGTAGATTCTACATTTTTTGAAATGTTTACTTTTCCAATGATCCATGGCAATCCGGAAACCGCCCTAAACGAGCCTTTCTCTATTGTCCTCACAAAAGAGTTGGCTGAGAAATATTTTGATACTGATAATCCCATAGGTCAATCCATAACTGTGAACAATCAATATCAATTTACAGTGCGCGGTGTTGTTAACAAGGTGCCCAAAAACTCCTGGATCCAATATGACGCCCTGGTACCCTTTAATTTTTTGAAAGAAATTAATCAATACATTGACAACTGGGGAAGTAATTCCATAACCACTTTTGTTGAGCTGAACAAGGATGCCGATCTGGTAAAAGTGGATACCATGCTAACCAATATTGTCAGGGAAAACAATCTCCAATCTACCACTGACTTCCTGGTAGCACCGATGAAGCGAATGCATTTATATTCATATTTTGGATATGGTCATTCACCAGGGAATATTCAATATGTATACATTTTTTCCATACTGGCCATTTTTGTCTTGCTCATTGCCTGCATCAACTTTATGAACTTATCTACTGCCCGATCGGTAAACCGGTCAAATGAAATTGGTGTTAGAAAGGTAGTAGGAGCATTTCGCAAGAATCTAATTGGCCAATTCTTCGGCGAGTCAATACTTATGGCCATTGTGTCAACTATCCTGGCTTTGGTATGGGTGCAGTTAATAAGTGGTGTGTTCAACAATATTTCAGGAAAAGAAATAGTATTTGGAGATTATATGAACTATCAGTTCCTGATGGCTCTTGCCATTGTAACTATACTAACAGGTTTGATATCCGGGACCTATCCTGCACTTTATCTTTCTCGTTTCAAACCCATAGAGGTTTTAAAGGGCCAAACAAGTACCGGTTCAAAAAGCTCCTCAATATTCCGACAGATATTGGTGGTATTCCAATTCAGTATTTCAATTTTTCTTGTAATTGGAACCGTAGTCATCTACAACCAGTTAAATTTTATGAGGAATAAAAAAGTTGGGTATGATAAGGAGATGTTGATGTACGTGCCCCTGCGAGGTGAAACCCAACCCAATTATCACATTATACGGGATGCTTTTCTTAAAGAAAGCTCTGTGCTATCGGTTACGGGTACTACACATAGCCCAAGTATGATTGGAAGCAATACAGGTGGCGTGGAATGGCCCGGCAAAGATCCGGACCTCGATTTCCTGGCTAGCTACAATATCGTTGATTTCAACTATGCCAAAACCTTTGGTATTGAAATGAAGGAGGGGAGAGACTTCTCACCAGACTTTCCAGGTGATCTTATACAGAGTTTTGATGATACTATAGGCAATTTCCTGATAAATGAAAAACTGGCCAAGCTTATTGACAAACCCGATATCTTGGGTTCTGAGTTGAATGTTTGGGGGTTTTCGGGTCAAATAGTTGGGATTATGAAGGATTTTCACTTCAAATCAGTCCGTGAAGATGTGGAGCCAATGTTTGTATTTGTCACAGATACAGCTGGTTTTATAAACAACATGGTTATGCGCCTGGATCCAAAACAATTTGCTTCCACCACAAAAAAACTGGAGGCTATATGGAATGAGATCATGCCGGGATACCCCTTCGATTATAAATTTGTTAACGACGATATTGATCGCATGTATCGAACCGAAGAAAGAATGGGAAGTCTGGTTAAATACCTGGCCATTCTGGCGGTCATCATAGCCTGTCTGGGATTATTTGGCCTTGCTTCATATACTGCAGAACAACGTACCAAAGAAATAGGTATAAGAAAAGTTATGGGAGCTACGCAGGCTTTGGTCGTTGAGCTTTTATCGCGCCGGTTTGCCCTACTCGTATTTATTTCGGCCTTACTAGCATGCCCTTTGGCCTGGTTTGCTATGAGAAAATTCCTACAGGAATATCATACAAAAACTTCTCTTGATTGGTGGATATTCGTTGGAGCTGCACTTTTAGCCCTGATTATAGCCCAAATCACTATAAGTTATCAGGCCATAAAAGCTGCGAACACAAATCCCGCGGAGGCATTGCGGTACGAGTAGATTATTGCTGTATCAGGAATTTAAAAGAGTCCCATTAATTGGTTTATTCATATTTTAGTGATTGAGCAGGGTTGGTATTGGCTGCACGAATTGTTTGAATTGCTACTGCAAAAAGTGCAAAAAGAATAACCAGCAAACCTGTAACCAGGAATACTCCCCAGTTTATCCCTACCTGATAAGGATAATTTTCCATCCATTTACTAATTCCCCACCAGGTTATAGGTGTAGAAATTACAATTGACAAAATTATTAATTCAAGAAATTCTCTGGACAGCAGGAACAGAATTCTAGTTACGCTGGCACCATGTACCTTACGTATTCCTATCTCACGAGTTCTTTGAAGAATAGTATAAGATGAAAGCCCAAAAAGGCCCAGAGCTGCAATAATAATGGCAACAAGGGAAAAAACACCTATTGCCACAAATATTTGTTTTTCAATACGGTATTGCCGGTCATAAAAAACATCAAGGAAAAAATAATTAAATGGATTTCCCGGGAAAAAATCATCATAAACCACTTTCAATTCATCTATAGCCTGATCCACTCGATCGGGACTAATTTTCATCGCAAAAAAGGAGCGGTTTGCAGGTATATAGAAGTATATCAATGGAATGGGTTCCTGTTTAAGAGACATCTGATGGTAATCTGCAATAACTCCAATAATATGACGATCTTCTCCATCGATATGTACTTTTTGGCCAATTGCCTCTTCAGGAGATTCAAATTCCATAAAATCAACACATTTTTTATTAATTATAACTGCCAAATCTTCCGTACCATAATCCGGAGAAAAATTTCGACCAGCTAATAACTCAATATCAAATGCAGGAATATAATCTTCATCTAAACCAATCTTATAAATGACACCTCGACTTTGTTCTTCATCTGCCCGGCGAATTCCACTGGCCCAAAATATTTCATCACCGGGTATATTAGTAGATGCTGACAAATGTTCTATCCCCGGAATGGATTTTATTTCATTTTTAAAAGTCTTGAATTTCTCATTAAAAGTTGTATCAATACCTACACCGGGCCCTTTTAAAACCAAAGTCTGGTCAATGTTTACTCCAAGATCCTGGTCGCGCATATATTTTAATTGAGAGTAGATCAATACGGTACCAGCAATAAAGGAAACAGAGGCACTAAATTGAAAAACCACAAGAATTTTCCTAAATAAGTAGCCTTTTCCTGAATTGCTAAATTTGCCTTTAAGTACTTCAATCGGTTTAAAGGAAGAAAGCACAAATGCCGGGTAAAGACCAGATAAAAGTGCCCCGGTAAGAAATAGGGCGCTTAGGCCTGCCCAGAATGTTGGCTCTCCAAAAAGAGACATGGTAAGGTTCCTGCCGGTTAACTGGTTAAATGAAGGAAGTACCAGAGCCACAATTAATATGGAGATGCCAGCGGCCAGAATATTCATTAAAAAAGCCTCAAAAAGGAATTGGCGAATTAGTTGCCGTCGATGAGCCCCCACAACTTTTCTGATACCCACTTCCCTTGCCCTCTCCAGCGCACGACTGCTACTCATATTTATATAATTTACCCATGCAATGATGAGTACAGAAAGAGCAATCAGTGAAAGAATTGAAACCGTATTTGCATCACCATTTTCTTCAGGTTCCGATTCCTGTAAAAGATCAGAATGAAGGTGAATATCTTCCAGGGGTTGAAGAATAAATTCCTGGTGACCATTGTATTCCTCCCATTCTTCCTTTTTTTCTTCAGCCAGCCAATCTGCAAATTTTTGCTGGAATTCCATAGGATCGGCTCCTTCTTCCAGCAGAATATAGGTGTTAAAATCATACCACCCCCATGCTGTTCGACTTTGATTATCAGTTTGCTGATGAAGAGTCTCAGCTGAAATAAGCACTGTGAATTTAATATGTGAATTTTCAGGAATATCTTTCATTACGCCTCTCACTTCGCAGGAATGTTCTCCCCAAAGAATTAACTCTTTCCCAATAGGATCTTCATTCCCGAAATACTTTTTAGCTGTCGATTCGGTTATTACAGCAGAATATGGAAGAGTTAGTGCAGATGTATCACCTCGTATTATTTCCCAATCGAACATTCTTAAAAAAGAGGGAGTAGCAATCTGTATTTTCCTTTCCCGAAAGGAAATATTATCACCGGTAGAAAGAATGCCATCCTCAGGAAATGCCCAGGAAAATTCCAAGACTTCAGGAAAATTCTCTTTCATTGCCGGACCCACTGCAGGTACCGCAGCAGCGCAAGCAAACATCAAATTTCCATTTCGATAACCATCATACCGAATACGGTAAATATTTTCACTGTTTTCATGAAATTTATCGAAACTATTCTCGTAAAAGACATATTGGAATAACAAGAGGCAAGCTGCAATACCCACTGAAAGACTTAAGAGGTTTAGTATGGAGAATATTTTGTTCTTAAAAATATTCCGGAAGGCAGATTGGATATAATTATAAAGTATATGAAACATTTTTTACTCTTATATATCTGAATTTATGAAAACTAAATGATCTTCTTAAAAATGCAAATTGTATTTTTTATGAAAATAAATCAGGCTGACCAAATTGTTTCTTATACTTTAAATGGTTCCCGCATTTTTCGAATATATAAGTTATTTGCCTCTTCATCATCAAGCACCTTGCCCTTTTCAGGATCCCAGGTAACCTTTCGATTTGTTCTGATGGCTATATCACCCATATGGCTAATGGTATCAGAAATAATTGCCTCATCCAGGGGACATGTTTCCTCAGATTTTCCAGTAATAACATCCACAAACATCTGGCCCATAGTATTTTCCTCCCCAAGTATCCAGCCTTTTTCGTTTTTAGGAAAATCATTTAGCTTCTGATTAATTTCTGGAATATCAGACTGGGCAGAGGATCTGCTAAGCGAAATCCAACCTTTTGAACCATAAAAGGTAGTGCCATTTCCTTCTTTCACCTCGCGGTGTTCTAGCATATTTTGTGAAGCAATGTCAGTGCTAACAAAATGTAATTCGATTCCGCTCTGATATTTACAGATTACATCCCAGGAATATATGTTGTTATACATGCCTCCCTCAGACCAAAAATTACCTGTTCCTTCACATGTATATGTTCCATTAATCCTATCCTTTAATCCCCACACCAAAATGTCAAGTGGATGGGCACCCCAACCTCCAAGAAATCCAATACTATAATCGTACTGGAACCATGAACTATTGTTTGTTACCCTATCAGGACAGAAGGTGTTCAAAGGTGCAGGGCCGGTCCATCGTTCAAAATCAAAGCCTTCAGGTACCAAAACTTCATTACATACTGGAGAATTAACCGGATTTTTACCAGGAGCCCAAACCTCAACTCGTTCAATGTCTCCTATTTTGCCCTCCTTAATCATATTTATTCCCAAATTCATATGGCGCATAGACCTTTGTTGAGTACCATAATGGAATTTAACATTGTTTTCTTTTAATTCTTTTTTAAGAATCATATAGTTTGGATAACTCAAACCCAATGGTTTGGCCAGCATTATGTGTTTGCCGGCACGTGCTGCTTTAATGGCTGCTGGTACATGCCAGTGGTCAGGAGTTGTAATGTGAACCGCATCAATATCTTTGCGTTGAAGTATGTCATCAAAATCCAGGTATGGCATACATTCCGGTGCGTCAAGTGCCTTACTTTTATAATACTCATTAATATATTTGGTTCCTTTTTCTCGTCTCTCCTGCCAGACATCAGAAATAGCAACTGACCATGATGAGTCCAATGGTAAAAAATAATCCTTAAGCTCATTCCATCCTCTTGATCCCACTCCAATATGCCCGAGCTGAATCCGACTATTGGCTTTTGTGCTGCCTATGCATGATTGCAAAATGGTAGGAGCTAAAATGGTTCCACCAACTCCCAGGGCTGTATTTTTTAAAAATGTTCTCCTGTTTAGACTTTTGGGCTTAATTTTTTTCATGATTTGAATATTTTTTAAATTCTTGGTTAAGACTTTCGAATGAAGCATCCCTACTAACATGCAGAATCCTATATTTTAAGTTGATTTTTTCTCCTTTATTTAATAATTGAGTCTTTAAATATAAATATGCCGGGCTGAAATAATAAAATGGTTGCTCAGGAGTATTCACAGTATACCATGCTTCCCCTTCTCTTCTGCTGTCATCAGCTATCATTATTGCTGAACCAATCGGCTCTCCATTCAAGCCCTGAAAACCCATATACAACCAATCGCCCGCCATGCCATTAATCTTATTGATCTCTTCAAAACTTGAAATAAATTGAGGCCTCATCATATCCTGATTAAATCGAATAGATAGCCCTGCGTAGCCTCCCCATGACATGCCATCTGGCTCTCCTTCAATGGGAGTTCGATTTAAATCCACTCTGTCAGCAATGGCCTCAAAAACCATGTTATAATCCATGTAGATGCTGCCATCCTTTTGCGGTGGGGAGATCTGAATGATTCTGTCCTCCCCCAATATTGTTTCCCCATTTTGAGGATGGTATTCAATTTTCAATGTTATCTCGGCTGAGAAATCTACACCTCTTTTTATTTTAATATCTGTAATATCTGTAATTCCTTCTGACTGGTAGGTATTGCCAATATACTCCCAATAATTTCTCTCATTAATAAACTTCCAGGAAAACCATTGCCCTAAGTGCCAGATATGATCATCGGGACTCAGGCAGGTAATTCGACTTTTATTTACGTAAATCGGATGAAAAAATGGTTTCCCATGTTTGGTATTATAATTGAATTGCCATACAATTCGATTATGGTCGAGAAGTGCAAAGCATGAGTCATTTTCGATCCAGGAGAATTTTGAAGTTTCTCCCATGTTCTGTGATTGAAGCTCCTGAGGAATTGAAGGGCTAACTTTAGAGCTGGCCGCCCATTCTGTCCCCCTCAACAGAAGCGTATGGAAACCCGTATTTCTCATTGCTCTAACATCATGCCCTAGTAATGTATGAAAAACCCTTCCCTTGCCATATTCAGAAACAAAAATAGCGGGCTGTTTAGTATTGCCTTTTTCCGAAGCCTCATCATTGATGGCACTTCCCAACACCTGGAAGCTTTCATTTTGCTCCGCATTTATCCATAATTCATCAAAAATGTAAAAATCAGAAAGTCCTTGTGTAATAGGGTGTTCCTGATTTCCAATACTTACTTTTATCGGAGATGGCTTACCATGCCATGTCTCCTCAACCCAGGCTCCTGTTGAAATATCTTTAAACTCAGGCCATTTGTAGAATGCGGATGTAGATGAATGAAAAAATACCAGGCCTCCTCCCTCCTCAACATATTTCAGCAGCCCATTTTCTGTCTCTGCTGACCACCTAAAATCGTTATCAGGCCATGAATTCCAGTTGCTAATAATTGCATCGTAGTTTTTAAAAACCCTATAGTTTAAAGTATCTGGCTGACTGGTAGTAGAGGCCTCAAAAATTCCAGATTTACCAAACATCTTCTCCAAAAAAGGAGTTGTTTGTTGCCATTCATGATTATTACTTCCGCTAATTATTAATAATCGAATCAGCTGCGAATCATTGTTAGACGATTTACATCCAAAAGCAAAAATTATTATTGCAATGAAGAGAAGGATTTTTTTCATCGATTCTAAATTTACTTCATCAGTTCTGAAAGAACTTCATAGCTTTTAATGGCATCCGGAACCGTTCCGCATTCCACACTGAAGACTATATCTCTTTCTATCGTTTTTACTATGTCAATGACCCTTTTCCAATCTACAACTCCCTCACCACAAGCACATCCTACCGGAGTACCGGTGACTTTCCCTCTTTCATCTTTGCTCTGTTGAATGCTAATGTCTTTCGCATGGAGATGAACTAATTCACCCTTAACACTTTCCAACCAGTTGTATATATCGCCGCCACCACCTAAGTATGCATTTCCTGTATCGAAATTAATCCAGATAGCAGGCGAATCAACCAGTTCATAGATACTTTTTAATCCTTCGGGTGTTTTACTGTATTGCTGATGTTGTTCTAAACCAATCATCACACCATGTCTTTCAGCCACCATAGAAGCCTCTGTAAGGGTGTATTTCATCAGGGCATAGTCCATTTCCCTGGATGTCCATCTGGGCTTTGGCCCCTCATCTGTATTTACAACCGGGGCACCCAGGTCAGCTGCAAAACGGATGGCCATTTTCAAATACTCAACACTTATTTCAGGTTTACATAGAGGTGTATGCGTAGAAAGACCTGAAATTTTAATGCCGTTTTCATCACAAATTTCCTTTATCATTAAGGGATCATCATACATAGAAACCGAATGAAAATATCCTGCTTCACTCAACAATTCACGCCCCATATGTACCATAGGTTCAATGTACTCATAACCTATTTCCTTCGCCTTTTTTACACCCCATTCAAAGGGTTTATCATGATGTCGAACAAATTCCATATTTACCCCAAGTTTGATCATTGTATTTTGTTTTAAAGTTTTATTTATTTACAAATCTAAATCAGGACAAAACAATACAGAAACTAAGTCCTAGTATTAAAAAACTCATATTGAATACAATAAAGAAGGAAAGTCTTACCAGACTTCCCATTCATATAATCCACTGGAAAACTCCTTGCTTAATTGAACCTGGAGTTTTAAAGAAGTGGTAGATATTGGTTCAAATTCCACTTCATTCCAATCATTTCTTGAAACAGCATAGGGACTCTTTGATTTTACTGGCATCCATTCACAGCCTTTCTGATATAAAATTTCCCATGAATCAGGGATTCGGCACCCTCCATCAGGCCTGTCATCAAACCAATATACTTTAACATGGGATACAGTTTCCAATTTTTCAAAATCATATTGCACCCATTCCATCTGATCATTCCGGGGCCACCAGTGATAATAGGGGATACTGTGATCGTTTGAATTTGCCACCAACATCTGGTCCTTAATACAGTACATATTTTCAGTAGGGTGAGAACCGCTGACAGTACTTCTGTAGGCTATGGTAGGAGCCGGAGTTGGATGACTTACATCCTTATTGGTTGGAAACCAGACCATCATTTCTGAGGGACCTCTATTTGCCCATAGATGATAAGGTATTAGGAGTCTTTCTTCTTCTTCACTTACTTTAATCTCCTTTTTGAGATTATAACTGGAACCCGCTGCCATAATATGAATTACCTGGGTACCATTAAGCAGATTATTATCAAAATTTGTTTCTGTTGGAGTTTCAATATCTGCGATCAAATTCAATACTTTACCATTTTCATTGTCAATCCCTTCAGCACAATAAACGAGAGGGCCTCTCTGGTAAGCAATTTTATCCTTGTTTTCAATTACGGCTTCATTTGAAATAACTTTTCGGACAGGCATAGGAAGTAGTAACTCCAACTCATCCCCCTTTTTCCAGTTTCTATGTATTTCAACATATCCATTTTCCACTTCAGGCTTTATCATTTTTCCATTCAACCTCAATTGAATTTTCTCTTCTGATATTTCACTAAAATGGTATAAGTCGCTTGCAATAACCTCATTTTGTGCCCAGCCTGGAATCCTCAGAAACAATGCAAATCCCTGTTTTTCTTCAGGATTCAAGGTAATATTGACTTTCCCCTCCCAGGGATATTTCGTACTTTGTATAATCTCCACCTGCCCCTCACTCAAATCAATCTTTGCAGTATTGTCGACATAAAGATTTACATATAATTCGTCTGCTTTTTTACCGTAAACATAAGCTGGAACTGATGGTATAAAACGGCAAATATTCGATGGGCAACAGGCACATCCAAACCACTCCTTTCGCTCATCATGACCGTAAGATTCCAATCTGTTGGGATAAAAAAACCGATCACCACTAAGTGCTACGCCAGAAAGTAAGGCATTGTATAAGGTTCGCTCCAGCACATCTATGTATTTAGCATTACCGTCATTCAAGAACATTCGATGGTTCCAGAATACATTAGCAATGGAAGCACAGGTCTCACAATATGCGGAAAGATTAGGAAGATTATAGGGTTCTGCAAATCCTTCATTCCCTCCACTTGCTCCAATTCCTCCCGTGATGTATAATTTTTTGTAAACTATATCTTCCCAAATTTTTGAAATCGCATTCTGGTATTCCTTGTTATTGGTTAATGAAGCCACTTCAGCCATTCCTGAATACATATAGGCAGCTCGAACAGCATGCCCCACTGCCTCAGATTGTTCCACTACAGGTTTGTGTGATTGGCTGTATCTCTCACCTCCTTGCCTAATATCCAAAAAGAATTTCGCCAGGTCCAGGTATTTTTGTTCTCCGGTGAGGCGATAAAGTTTTACCAGGCCAATTTCAATTTCCTGGTGGCCCGGATAATTTTCAAGCTTATCCCATCCAAATTTTTCATTTACAAGATTCGCTGACTTTAATGCAATATCAAGTAGACTTCTTTTGCCAGTTGCCTGGAAATGGGCCACAGCTGCCTCATACATATGACCCAGGTTATAGAGTTCGTGACTCAACAAATGGGTTTTCTCCCATCGTTTTCCTACCCATGGATGAGAATCGTCGCCCATTATACTTCGGTAGGTATACAAATATCCATCTTCTTCTTGCGCGATCTGAATAAAATAGATTAGTGAATCAATTGTAGCTTCAAGAGAAGGATCAGGAAAGGTCTGGAGAGAGTAAGAGGCTCCTTCAATTATCTTAAATATATCGGAATCATCAAAAGGGTATTGAGAACAAAATTCTCCCGACTCAATTCCCCCTGCAATTTTAAAATTTTTTACCCGCCCTGTTTCAATTGACTGACTAATTGAAATAGGTATAGTTACTTCATGATTACGCTGTATTCGGGGAGCCCAAAACTGGTCAGTAAGTTTTACTGAGGTAAATGGAACCGGATCAATAGGACCTGGTGAGCTCTTTGAAGAATTGTTATTACAAGCATATCCAAAAATCAATATTAAACTACTAACCAGATACTTGGAATAAGCTAATTTCATATTATAAATATGTTTTACTCCAACACCTCCGCTGGAATTTGCTTAATTGGTTTGATCTTGATATATCGTACAAACATTTCTGCTCCTTCCGATTGAAGCTGAATCTTCCCTCTGACAAGTGGCTCAACAGAGCCATTGTCAAGATATTTAGCAGAATTAAGATTCATCATATTCACTCTACCATTTACAATATGCACAGAGGTTCTTCCATGACAATAAAGTTCTATTGTATTCCATTCTCCTACTGGTTTTTCGAAATCATTATCTTTTCCCACAATTACAGTTTTTGTTTTGGGTATTGACTTAATGTTTTTTACTGCTCTATTATAACTATACTTCCCTTCGCTATTTATTACAGCCGGAATTTCACACCAGGTATTCCCCATTCTGTAAGAATCACCAACATTTCCAGTGTAAAGTTGAAACTCATGAGAGCTCATCCAAACTCCAAGGCCAACTCCAAAATCACCATAACTGTGATAGAGCAATCCAGAATTATATTTTGTATAGAGTTTCTCTCCCCATTTATATTCCATTACAAGGTGATAATCTTCATACTCTTCTGTGGTAGCAATGGATGCATTTATTTCACCTGAAATGCGCAATACCTTCTCACCATCAAGCTCAGTCACCGTAAATATTTTCATCGGATCATTGTTTAATCCCAAGGGTTTGCCATCTTTTTCTTTTGGTCCAACAAACACCTCCCAGCCAGTAAGATCGGTACCGTTTAGAAGTGGCTTCCATTTGTTTGCAACTGGAGAAAATGCAGTGGAGCTTATAAGAATACCTGCAACAATTAAAAATGCATAAATAGATCGGTTCATAATGATGATTTTAAGTGTAGAACAAATATAGAAAAAGTGGTTGACTGTTCCTATCAGTAAATTTATTCAATTGGTTATGAAATGAATCCCTAATTGATATATCATGAACTTCATTTTTATTATTTTGCAGATATACCCTATATTTGTTCAGTTTTCCAAATTGGAAAAATTAAAAGTTTACCAAAATTTATTATTTAACCCTTTACTCAACTAATTATGTGGAAGATTGTGTCGCTTCTTATTTTTACAATAATTGTGGTTCCTATTTTAGCCTTTGCTTTTGATGACCCGCTCACTATTCTTCAAAAAGAAACCCTGACCAAAGTTGTTACTATTTACCTCATTGCAGCTTTTGCCTGTTTTTTAATCAGTACTATAAGCAAAAACTACAGCCAGGTTGATAAGCTTTGGAGTACTATACCCATTGTATATGCATGGGTGGTTTGCTGGAATGGTGAATTCGAGAGCAGACTGGTTTTAATGGCAGTGTTGGTTACCATCTGGGGTTTAAGATTGACCTATAATTTTTCCAGGCGTGGTGGTTATTCCTTAAAATTCTGGGAAGGTGAAGAAGATTATCGTTGGGCCGTATTAAGGGCAAAGCCTGAATTCCAGGGGGCCTGGAAATGGATTTCATTCAATTTCTTTTTCATTTCTTTTTACCAGATGGGCCTAATCATGCTTTTTACTTTACCTATTCTGAAGAGTATGGATGGTGCTCCTTTAGGGTGGATTGACTTTTTACTGGCAGGCATTTATATCCTTTTTGTGGTCCTGGAAACTATCGCTGATCAACAGCAATGGGATTTTCAAAATGATAAATACAAGCAACTGGCCGCAGGGGAGAAACCTTCCGGTATGTATGTAAAAGGTTTTTTACAAAAGGGACTATGGGGAATTGTAAGGCATCCCAATTATGCTGCAGAGCTGGCAATTTGGATAGTTTTCTACCTGTTTAGTGTTGTAGCAACTGGCAACTGGATTAACTGGTCAATTGTTGGATGCCTGTTGTTAATTCTACTTTTTTATGGAAGCTCTAGTTTTAGTGAAAGTATTTCTTCAGGGAAATATCCTAATTATGAAAAATACAAAGAAAGGGTTCCAAGGTTTGTACCCTTTATGGTGAAATCGAGAAAATAAAACTAATGATATTTTAAATCTCAAAAATTAAAAAGATGGCTAAGAAATGGCTTGTTCTTTCTACTTTAATAATTTTATTCAGTTTACCTTCCTGTAACAACAAAACTGAAAAAAAAGACTCATTTTCGGTCGCTTTTTTTACCGACATTCATTTAAACATGGGGGATAATGGTTGTTTTCAGGGATTAGATAAGGCAATATCCCTTGCGGATTCCTTTGGAGTGGATTTTATACTTACCGGAGGCGATAATGTTGACATAGATGTTTTAAAAGATGACTCTGCAACTGCTTACACTTTGTTTGGGAAGTATTCAGAGGTCATACAATCAAGCCCTGTAAAAATTTATCCGGCTATTGGTAATCACGATCGATATTCAGGTTCGCACTTTGATGATCCTATGCGTGGTTCTGCCTTATTTGAGTCTTTTCTTGGAAAGTCCTATTATTCAACTGATCATAAAAACTGGCATTTCATTACTTTAAATACCGTTCAGTCTATCGAGGGTCAATATGCCATTGATGACACACAAAAGAGCTGGCTGATAGAAGATATTAAAGATCTTGATAAAAACGTTCCTACTGTTCTTGTTTGTCATGTCCCCTTTCTATCAACCTATACACCAGCTACCTCAGACAAGTATGGATTTGATTCATTTTCAAATTTCAGGGAAATTCTCGACCTCTTTGAAAATTACAATTTAAAACTGGTGCTTCAAGGGCATCAACATTTGTATGAAGAAATTAAAACCAGAAATGTACAATTTATTACTGGTGGTGCAGTCTCTGCATCATGGTGGGGAGGTCCATATTATGGTACTGAGGAGGGATTTCTATTGTTGAATTTCTCAGAAAATAATTTTTCCTGGGAATATATTGATTATGGCTGGGAACCTCCGACTAATTAATCACTTTTGTTATAAAATCACTCTTTTCTAATTCTGGCTCATATATTCCTGTGGAAATTTCCGGGTGACTTTTTTGATCCAATAATGCAATTTATGGCCCCCAACAGGAGGGAAGAACATCATTGGACAAAATCCATACACTACTCCCAGATCATTTTCTTTACAAAAGTCAATAGCTTCCTGTGATTGTGCCCCCGTTCCGCCAGCACCTTGATGCATCCAAATATTTTTAATACTTGTGCCTTTACATTCTTTAACCAGGCCAAGAGTAACTTCGGGGGAGGTAGTTATGATAAGATTCGACACATCTGAAGGTAAATTAGCAATAGAAGAATAGCATTTTTCACCCTCAAATTCCTCCATATTTGGATTCACCGGGTACACATTGTAGTTTTTCTTTCTCAAGGCCTTAAATAGCATGGAGCCCCACTTTTTACTATCCCTGGAAACTCCGGCAATGGCAACAGTTTTATTGTCTACGAAATCCTTAATAATGGCTTTCATTTTATATTAATTTTATTGATAAATAAATCTATTAAAAAGAAACCAAGACTATATTCAGTCTTCTTCATTAATGATTTTAAACACCTCCAATATCTCATCCCTGTAATCCGGGGGAGCTTCAATGTGGCCCCAACCAGATTGCATCTGCCACAATCCATCATAGGCTGAGTCATGATAGGAGCGTACAATAAATGGAATCTTCTTCTCAGTTAAGATTTCCTCCATTAATTTTGCTTGGATTTGATTGTCCAGGACTAGAATTTTTTCAGTATTATCCATACCTAAAGATATAAACTTTACTGATAATATGTAACAATTAATTTGGGATGTAAATTTGGATCGGGATGATCGCTGGAGGCAAAATACATTCCCTTATTTCCATCTTCTGTTTCAAGCTTTATTATAAAACCATAATCCTCAGCTCTATTGTTTACCATCTCCTGCACAAGAGTAGTAATATCCTGGTCGATCAAATCTCCTCTGGATTCAGTCATATCAAGTATTATTGATTGATCCTGAGTTGTACTGGATGGTTGATTATTCCATGTAATGCTACTTTCAGTCCAGGAGGCAATTATTCTTTGAATAAAAGCTGTATTGGGCCCAGTGGTAGTGTGGTGATCTCTGTTTTCAGGATCGTAATAATACAATGCAAGCTCTGCCAGAAGCACTTCAGACCCTTCTGGAATAGAGGATAAGTCAAATTGCAACAAACTGCGCTCTATATATGAATTGTTCTCAATTAGTCCTACATCTGCTCGTAGAAAGGTAGAATCTCCTCCATTTCTATCCGGATACAGGCTCCAAATATTAGAATCCTTCCCATCTTCCGGGCCTGGTTGTAATACCTTTACTTTTAGCTGTGAGCCCTCATTTTTATTACACTTTGTAAAAAGTGGAAGTAATAAAAAAATTGCAAATAATATTTTGAAAGAAATAAATTTTTTCATTATATAAGAAGTTCGTTTATAGTAATAGGTAAAACAGAAAATTTTCAAATTTAGTATTCTCCCCCTGTTGGAAAAAACACTGGCTATTTAGTTATTCCAAATCCAAAATTTCAATATACTTATCAATAAGTGAGAGATCACCCAGCGACTCAATAAGAAGCAGGCTATTATCATCAAAGTACTTTACATAAATCTTGCTTTTTTCGATTAATGCTGGAGATTCTTTTATTTTATCTGGATCAATGTGAATATTGCCTAGAAAACCTGACATTACTTTGCTGTCAGGAAATTCCAGAACACCAATATAAGCCATGTCATCACCTGTTTCTGTAGGCATAACAATTATCTTGAAATTCTCAAGGTTTTCAAATTGGCTGGCCCACATCGGAAATCCGTTTTCCAGGCCCAGTCTTCCTTTCAATAATTTAGTATTTTCTTGAAAGGATAGGAGTTCATCCTTCAATAACAAAGCTGGAAAAGAATATGATGATTCTTCTATTTTGTTTCCTAATATTTCCGCGAAAGATTTACAAACCGATTGCTCTTCTGCCGTTCCATTTTCGTTTATGATGGAAATATAATAGGATCCCTTTACAAATTGAACCTGATATGGCATGACACAAGAATAGTTTTCATTTTTTAATTTTTCTTCACAATTACTATGAGATACTGAATATATTCCATAAGCCGATTCCAGGTCATTCATTTTGTACATATCGACAATGTACTTTCTATCTTCATATTCCACTTTTTGTGCATGCAATACATCAAAACCATATTCAAGATAAATATCGGCACCTCCGTTAATATAACCCCAGAGCGCATTTCCATTAAATACTCTGGCATCTTCAATTTTGATTCCAGCAAGGTCCTGCTCTGATATTTTGAGTATATCTTCCTGAGTCTGGAGTGTAAGAAACCCCATTATCATTAAGAAAAGTGTCATGATATTTATTTTACCTGAAAACTAAATTTTAGGATAACTCAATTTTATTCAATTGAATTTTGTCGAGATCAGCTTCTCCAAGCTCGAGTTTTGCTGCCAGTTCAAGGAAGTTTCTTCCCTTTGAAGAGTCTTCCTTTTGAATTCCCTCCTCAATTCTTTTTTTAATTACAATATCGTAACCTACGCGGTCAACCGCCACTGCATCGGTACCAATTAGCAAGGTTTTGTAATTTGTTATAAACTGAGGGTTTGCACCCGGACCTCCATTATAACAACCTTTTAAGCCATCAACAATATTTAAAACGACCTTGTCCCGAATTGGAGGAAATGCACAAACTTCAGCAGTAGTTTCAGCCCATAAATCCTTATGCAATCTTGACGTGTTAGAAACCACACCATAAGCCAGGTTTTTAAGGCATAAAGTTACAGAAGAACCCGCATTTTTCAGGATCGGTATATTAATAATTTTATCTACCATTTGAGTTGCTATTTTACTGTAATAGGAATGCTTTCCTCCATTTACCATATAGGGTAATGTATATTCGTCATACTCCCCCTCTACATCCGCCCAGTAGAACCAATCCTTGTCGATCATTTTCTCACCATATAATTTCCCATCAGCTCCATAAAAAGAGTCGTTTTCATCTTTTTGTTCGGTACCTGCAATTTTAATTCCAGGGTAATTTTCTGAGGTATAGCCCGTTTCATGCAATTGAAATTCCCGCCTATCCCAAATAACTATATTCTTCTTGGGTACTCCTGCCTCTTCAAGTTGCTCAATTACAGCACGTACTACCTCATGGCTGGTTGTGAGGGTTTTTCCAGCAACCGGGTTTACTTTTAATCCAATTATTTCATCGGGTGAGACAAATTCTCTCCAGGCTTTTTTCATGTTTTTCTTCCCGGTTAAATTCATCATCCCTTCTTTCAACATTTCTCTTGCTGCTTCCATTTCCGGCTGATTGTCCTTCATACAGTTTTCGTGGTAAACCTTAACCACTTTGGCTGGATATTTTCCTGGCATTGAATTTTCATTTCGTGGATATTTACCTGCGTCCTTAATATTGGTTTTTGGCTTTTCTGCGGCTTGTGCAACAACAGGTTGCATCCCTTTTACAGATTCTGGCATTAAAATGGCTCCAACGCTTCCTGCTGCATCCAGACCAA
>RCNF010000349.1_pt1 | contig 23008 bp, 21 predicted proteins | sample 2041311 | NCBI WGS metagenome assembly RCNF01 (sample SAMN09708228, study PRJNA481090) | Marine sediment metagenome, whole genome shotgun sequencing project. | biome: marine sediment; feature: ocean; material: sediment; isolation source: Sewage treatment plant 2 marine sediment (STP2) ... | reverse complement strand
CTGCGGTCGCCAAGGCCGCGGCATGGAGCGAGCCTGAGACACTCAAGACCTTCAAGGGCGGCCTCCTCGAAAACACGCACTACCGCCATCCGCTCACCGGCAACGAGGGACTGTTTCTCATCGCCCCCCACGTGACGCTGGAACAGGGCACGGGGCTCGTCCACACCGCCCCCGGTCACGGCGCCGAGGACTTCGTGATCGGCCGCCAGTACGGTCTCGAACCGTATGCACCGGTCGATGACGACGGGCGCTTCACGTCCGAGGTCGAGGAGTGGGCCGGTCTCCACGTCCACGAAGCCAACAAACCGATCGTCGAACGGCTCGACGAACTCGGCGTACTGGTGGCGCACAGCGTCGTCACCCATTCCTATCCACACTGTTGGAGATCGAAGAACCCGGTCATCTTCCGGGCCACCAACCAGTGGTTCATCCGTATGGATCGCCACGACCTTCGGGAGAGATCACTGGACGCGCTGCACGAGGCGAACTGGCTGCCCCGTTGGGGCGAGGCGCGGATCCAGGGCATGGTCGAAAATCGCCCGGACTGGTGCATCTCACGCCAGCGGATGTGGGGCGTCCCGATCACGGTTTTGACCTGCGATGACTGCGGCGCCGCCGCCATCGACGAAACCGTCTTCGATCACATCCGCGAGATCTTCGCCGCCGAGAGCTCCGATGCCTGGTATGTGCGCGAGGCCCACGAACTGCTGCCGCCGGGCTACTCCTGCACCGACTGCAGCGCCACCGGGTTCTCGAAGGACTACGACATCCTCGACGTGTGGTTCGACTCCGGCGTCAGCCATCTCGCGGTGTGCGACACCGACCGCTATGGCCTCGATTGGCCCGCGGATCTCTACCTCGAGGGGCAGGATCAATACCGGGGGTGGTTTCAATCCTCCCTTACGGTCTCGGTCGGGCTCAAAGGGGCCCCGCCCTACCGCAAGGTGCTGACGCACGGTTTCGTGGTCGATGCCGAGGGCCACAAGATGTCGAAATCGGTTGGCAACGTGGTGACACCCGGGGAAATCCTCAAACAGTACGGCGCGGACATCCTGCGTCTATGGACGGCGATGGTCGATTTCCGCGAGGACATTCGGATCTCGGACGAGATCATGGCCCGGAACGCGGAGGCCTACCGCAAAATCCGCAACACGCTGCGGTTTCTGCTCGGCAATCTCAAGGACTTCGAACCGGCGACCGATGCAGTTCCGGCCGCAGATCTCCGTGGGCTCGACGCCTACATGCTGCGGTCCTGCAGCCGGCTCATGGCCGAGGTGGAGAAGGCCTACCAGGATTACGAGTTTGCCACCCTCTCCCACCGGATCGTCAACTTCTGCACGGTCGATCTATCGAGCCTCTATCTCGACGTCAGCAAGGACCGTCTGTATTGCGATCACCCCGATGATCCAGACCGCCGCGCCACCCAGACGGTGGTGTATCGGATTGCGGAGTTGCTCTGTTCGGTGCTCGCTCCGATTCTCTCCTTTACCGCTGAGGAGGTCTGGCAGCTTTTGCCGGGTGCGAGAGAAGAGTCGGTCCACCTCGCCACCTTCCCGTCATTCGAGGATGTCCCCGAGGAAGCCGACTCCGACACTCGCTTCGGCCGCCTGCTCGGTCTGCGTGACAAGGTCCTGGCGGCCCTCGAAGAACTGCGCCAACAGGGCTCGATCGGCAAGGCCGAAGAGGCCCGGGTCGTGCTGGGCGGCGAGACCACCCTTCTCGATGAAGACCTCGAGTCCACCGGCCTGAATTTGGCCGGCCTGTTGATCGTGTCCCAGACGGATGTCGGAGATGCATCCGATGGTCTCGATGTCCCCGGATACCCCGGTCTCCAGCTCCTGGTCAAGCCATACGAAGCTCTCACCTGCAGCCGCTGTTGGCGGCGCTTTGACGAGCTTGTGGAGGATGCCGAGCTGCCCGATCTCTGCTCGCGCTGCCACGAGGTGGTAGGACGCCTCCTCGCCGAGGGGCGCGCCGAGCTCCGGGAGCCCAAAGACTGATGCGCAGCGCCATTCCCTGGATCACCGCGCTCCTGGTCGTGGTCGCCGACCGCATCTCGAAGAGCATGCTGATGGACCGGCTCGAACCCGGGGGTTGGATCGAGGTCTTCACCGGCTTTGCTTTGACCCACGTCCACAACCCCGGCATCGCCTTCAGTCTTTTTGCCGACGGTGGGCCTTTCACCCGCGTGATCCTCCACCTGGTCATCTTCACCTCAGTGGTGATCATCGCCGCGATGCTCGTCCGACACGCCCACAACAGCCGGCTTGCCGGCGTCGCGTTCGGCCTCATCCTCGGCGGGGCGCTGGGAAACCTGATCGACCGCGTCCTTTACGGTTGGGTGGTGGATTTCATTCACGTATGGGTTCGCGTCGGCGACCGCACGCTGTCATGGCCCGACTTCAACGTCGCCGACGCCGCGATCACCAGCGGCGCGATCCTGCTCATCATCAGCGAGATCCTGAGCGCGCGCGAGAAAGAGGACGATGCACCCGATCCTGCTTGACCTCGGCTTTTTCCAGCTGCCGACCTATGGGCTTCTTCTGGCCACCGGGGTCGTTTTGGCCCTGTGGACCCTGCGCCTGCGCGCCGACAGCGCCGGGATGGAAGGCACCCACCTGGTCGATTTTGCTCTGTGGCTGGTCATCTGGGCTCTGATCGGGGCCAAGCTCCTGCTCATCTTTGTCGAGCTTCCACGCTACCTTCGCGACCCCGCCTCGCTGTTCGGAGTTTTCCGGGCAGGCGGCGTCTTTCTCGGGGGATTCCTCGCGGCAATCATTGCCGCGGTGGTGCTCCTGCGGCGATACAAGCTGAAGGCGTTGCCGACCTTTGACGTGATCTGTCCGTCGCTCGCGCTCGGCCACGCCATCGGTCGCATCGGGTGTCTCATGGCCGGGTGTTGCTGGGGGGCCGCCTGCGATCTGCCGTGGGCCATCACCTACACAGATCCTATCGCTGCCGAGAGGCTCGGCACCCCGTTGCATCACGCCCTCCACCCCTTCCCGATTTACAGCGCTCTGTTCAACTTCGCTCTCTACCTCGGCCTCGCCTGGCTCTTCAAACGGCCCCACGCACCGGGGCGCGTGTTTGCCACGTACCTCGTCCTGTACGGCGTGGGGCGGTTTGCACTCGAGTGGACACGAGGTGACGCCGCCCGTGGTTTCGTCCTCGACGGCTTTCTGTCCACCAGCCAGCTGATCTCCCTCGGGATGATCGTGGTCGGCGTCGGGCTCCAAATCTGGATACGCCGGCGCAGCACTTCGTGACCACCCGCCACGATCTGACGGTTCCGGCAGACCTTGAGAATTCCCGTCTCGACAGCTGTCTCGCCGCCCTCGAACCACAGTGGTCGCGCTCCCGCGCTCATAAGCTCATCGACGGGGGCCACGTCACGGTCAACGACTCGCCGGCAAGACCGGCGTTCAAGGTCCACGAGGGCGACCGGATCGTGGTCCTCGAACCAAAGGCCAAGCCTCTCGATGCAAAGGCTGAGGACATTCCCCTCGACATCGTTTTTGAGGATGGCGAACTGTTGGTGCTCAACAAACCCGCCGGTCTGGTGATCCACCCTGCCGCCGGCAACCCGGCGGGGACACTGGTCAACGCGCTCCTCCACCACTGCACCGATCTTTCGGGGATCGGCGGGGTCGAACGCCCCGGCATCGTTCACCGCCTGGACAAGGACACCACCGGTCTACTGGTGGTGGCCAAGACCGACCGAGCCCACCTCGCGTTGTCCATCGCATTCCGCCAGAGAGAGGTTTCCAAGACCTATCTCGCGGTCTGTTACGGAATTCCGTCCAAAGCGGATGGGGTGGTCGACGCCCCCATCGACCGCCATCCAAAGGACCGTCAGCAGATGGCGGTGGTGCAGACAGGCCGCCCGGCCCGCACTCTCTACCACGTCGACGAGGCCTTTGCCGACACCAGTCTCGTCAGTTGCCGGCTCGTGACCGGGCGAACCCACCAGATCCGCGTCCACATGGCGCACACCGGACACGCCCTGGTTGGCGATCCCATGTACTCGGGCCGGCAGTGGCGCAACCTCTCCGACCCGGCCGTACAGCACGCCTGCAGGACCTTTCCGCGCCAGGCCCTGCACGCGCAGCGCCTCGGTTTCACCCATCCGGTGACCCGGGAAGATGTCGGGTTCGAGGCTCCGGTCCCAGCGGACATGAGGGAACTCATCGAGATCCTGCGCGACTCGCGCTGAACATTGAAACGTGAGTATCTGAGACCCCGATGCTCTCGGTTGCATCGCCCGTGAGTGCCCCCTTAGAGGATCTTTCGACCGCAACACTCTCTCGTGTGAAGGCAAGGGGATCGCAAACGGCACGTCCGGTGAACGCGATCTATGAAGCTTTTTCGGGCGTTCGAGTGAACCCGCATTTCAGCGCTTCTTCCCCGCGAGGTGCCACCTTTAGCATTGTTTGCCCGAAGCGCCTATCCGGCCCGCTTCCTGAAATTCAAACAATGCAAAAGATGGCACCTCCGCCGCACGAGGGCCGTCGCTCAGCTGTGGAGGGCGTCCCGGAGCCGCCGGCGCACTTCAGAGGAGACCATCGGATCGGTGAGAGCGTTTCGAAGGTCATCTTCCGTATCCACATCGTCGAGCTCGTCGAGCTCGACCCACGGTGTGCCGAGTTCCTCCAGCCTCTTCCTGGTCGCCGCCAGGGTGCCCGGGCTCGACCACGGCACGCCGGTCCACAGATCGACCCCCGGCCGCCGCTGCGCCACCAACCAATAGCCACCGTCAGCTGATGGGCCCAGCACCGCCGGTGCGCGGTCGAGGGCGTCGGCGGCGGCAAGCAGATGTCTGCCGTGCAAACGCGGACAGTCCGATCCGACGATGATCACGACATCGGCGCCTTCACCAAACCGGCGATTGAAGGCGTCTTCCATACGCCCGCCGAGATCGCTCTCGGGCTGTACCTCCCAGCGCAACTCGAGGCCGCCGATCCACTCCTCCGACGGTTCTTCCGCCACCGACACCACCGCATCGAATGGGGAGGCGGCAACAACTGCGAGGGTCCGCTTGAGAAGCACTGCGTAAAGGCGCGCCGCTGCTCGCTCACCAACGGCCGCCGCCAGTCGGGTCTTGACCCGTCCCGGCACCGGTTCACGAGCGAAGACGACGACGGAGCCCTTCACCGGGCGTTCCCGTACCACCGGGCGAGCGTCACGGGTGAGACACCGAGGCTGAAGAGCGAGGGAAAAGCGAGCATCATGAGGCGCGCTCGAACGGGGTACCTCGCTGTGCGTCGCGCCTCCGTCCGAATTTCCAGCGGCACCCTGCAGATCCTACCCACCCGGCGGCAGCCACGGGCAAAAACGAGGTCTTCCATCAACGGAATGTCGGGGAATCCGCCAATGCGATCGAACACCTCGCGGCGGACGCCAAATCCCTGATCTCCGTATGGCAACCGTCCTCCCCGCGCACGGAGATCGAGCGTTCGCATCCACAGCCCGCTCACGGCTGACGAAACCTGTTGGCCCGGCAATTCCGTACGCAGCCAAAAGCACGCCAAAGAGACTGTCGGGTCCGCGAGAACGTGTGTCAGGGCATCGTGCCAACCGCGCGGCAAACGACAATCGGCGTGGAGAAAGAGCAGCAGCTCAGTTGTGGCCGCCGCAGCTCCGCGGTTGAGCTGCCCCCCCCGACCTGCCGGCCCCTCGACCACCGTCGTCCCTCGAGCAACGGCCCGCTGGATGGTTCCGTCGGTGCTGCCGCCGTCCGATACGACGACCTCGACATCGGTATGGGCGCCGATCGAGTCGATGCACGTGTCGATGGCATTCTCTTCGTTGAGCGTTGGAATGATGATGGCAAGTTTGGGCATGCAGAGAGATTCTATATCGTCTATGATTTCCGATCATGGAACGAATCGCTCCACTCACCGAGATCTTGTCGGAGGGCCTCTGTTTTACCTACAAAGAGGGGCCTTTCGAGGAAGAGGGCATCCTCCTCAAGTTGGATGACGGCCAGATCCGGGCTTACAAGAACGAGTGTCGCCACCTCCCGATGAAATTGGATGATCGCGAACCGCGCGACTTCTGGGACCCGACCCGGACCTATCTCGTGTGCAATTCCCACGGCGCCCGTTACCGGCCCCTGGACGGGCTGTGCGTGGGCGGTCCCTGCGAGGGGTCGCACCTGCGGCCTCTGCCGATCGTGGTCGAGGACGGCGTCGTCTATCTCGACACGTCGCAGGTCGGGGGATTCTTCGCGGTCTGAGGCCCTCTCCCGGTCTTACATCGACCGTACGAACTCATCCATGCGGTCAAAGGCCTCGCCGATCGAGTCGACGCTCCACAGCAACGGCTGGTAGGAAGTGATCGGGTAGGCCGTGTCCTTGGCCTTCCTGGGATCGAATGGCCGGATCTCGACCGCCCCCGAAAGAGCGTGCTCGAGCTCACCAAAGCTTGACAGTAACCCGGCTCCGTAGGCCCGCAGTTTGCCGCCTTGCTTCAACACACCGTACTCGATGGTGAACCAGTAGAGGGTCGCGAGCTGCTCCACCTGTTCGTCGTTCGCCGTCAACGACCCCTCTCCGATCTTCTGCGACAGATCGGCGAACTCGGGGATGGCGAGCATGGGCGCATGTCCCATGAGTTCGTGGACGATGTCCGGTTCGGGTGTGTAAAGGGGCTCGGAGTGGTGGCGGATGTACTGGGTCGCGCAAAAGACCCGCCGCGACAGAGCACCCAGGAACTCGCGTGCCGACACCAACCCCGCCACCGGCTGCAGCGCAAAGCCCGTTCGTTCGGTAAGAAAGGCGCTCACATCTGCCAGTTGGGGCACCTCATCACCAGCGTAGCCGATGGCGCCGGAGACCTCGAGAAATTCGCGGCAGGCGTGGGTGGGGTACAACGCTGTCAGCTTTTCGAACACCGTTGACCAGGTCTCTCTCTCAGACTCCAAATACTCGGCCCTCCTTGGCGGCTCGCCGGATCCCAAAGGAGGTGCGAGAAGGGCGATTTCATCCCTGCGGCGACGGTAGTCTGGGTCGCTGAAACCCGGATGGTCGGCCTCGAGCTCGACGATATGATCGCGCATGATCCTCCCCGCTTGTGCGTTCGCCAGCACTATGCCACGCCGACGAAAAGCGGCGCAAGGCAGAATGCGGCACATCTTTTGGTTTTTATTGGTTAATGTAGGGGCCGGAGGACCGTTTCATGGTTGACGACGAAGGTCAGGAGGCATCAGTGGAAGCAGCTCTCGCCAACCAACAAACGGACCCGGGCGGGTGGCTCGAAGCCATCTACCGCAAACACGGGCGAACAGTCCTCCAGGCCGCCTACCGCGTGACGGGGAGCGCATCCGATGCGGAAGACGTGCTTCAGACCGTGTTCGCCCGTCTCGCGAGGCGTCCCGAATCGCCGGATTTCACGACCGGATCGGGCGCCTACCTGAGACGGGCCGCGACCAACGCCGCCCTCGACATCGTCCAGTCGCGATACGTGCGATCGGGCGTCTCACTTGAAGTGAGCGACGACAACGTGCACCGTGATGCCGCCCCGGCGCCGGATCGCCTGCACCTCGGTCGTGAACTCCACGAACACCTTCGCCGAGCCCTCACCAAACTCAGCCGGCGCGGCGCGGAGATTTTCGCCTTGCGCTACTTCGAAGGCCTCGACAACGACGAGATCGCCGAGCACCTCGGCACAACCCCCGGGACCGTGGCCGTCACCCTGCATCGGGCGCGGACACGACTCAAGACCGAAATGGCCCCGTTCATGGGAGGACTCCAATGACCGACAACACCCGCGACACTGACGAAATCCTCGACCGCGCAGCGGCCGAAATCGCATCCCAGAGCCTCGACGCCGAGAACGAACGGCAGATCACCGACCGCGTGTGGCAGAAGATCGCAGGCGCTCAAGCGGTTCAGACACCGCTGCGCTCGTGCGACGATTTCCAGCGCGAGATCCCGGCCCTCGTTGCCGGCGAGCTGCCGGAAGCCCGCGCCCTGCTGGTGAGTGATCACTCCCGTGAGTGCATCGCGTGCCGCCGCGCACTCATGGCGGAACGGGGCGAGCTGCGCGAGGCCCGGCCCACGAGAGTGGCCTCTGAACGATCGCGCACCGGGCGTGTCTTCATGCGTGTGGCCGCTGCGGCCATTCTCATCTTGGCCGGTATCGGCTCGGTGCACCTCGTCGGCAACTTCATGGCCGACCGGAATCTCCGCGCCACCGTGGCGTCGGTCGACGGATCGTTGCAGCTCGTGAACGACGACGGCACCGCCGCTCTCGAATCGGGTCGCGGCATCCTGGCCCACCAGGTCATGCGAACCACCAAGGACTCCGGGGCGATGATCCGCCTGGCGGACGGTTCGATCGTGGAAATGAACGAACGCTCCGAGATCGCCCTCCGGGCCTCACGGCGTGGCACGACCATCGATTTGCAACGGGGCGATGTCATTGTTCATGCCGCCAAGCAGCACGGCGGTCGGCTCTTTGTGGCTACTGCTGATTGCGAAGTGGCCGTCAAAGGCACCATCTTCTCCGTCAACCACGGGCTCAAGGGCTCGCGGGTGTCGGTCCTCGAGGGCGAGGTCGAGGTTCGGGAAGGAACGGCCAGCGCTCTCCTCAGACCGGGCGATCAGATCACCACGAACGTTCGCCTGCGCACCGTTCCCATCGAGCAGGACTTTGCCTGGAGCCGCGATGCGGAGACTCACCGGCAGCTCCTTCTCGAGCTCAATTCATTGCGGAAGGCAGTTGCCGCGGTGGTGGACCAGGCGCCCCCGCGAACCTCGACCTTCCTGCTCGACCTTGCGCCGCCCGACACCTTTGCATACGCCGCCATGCCCAACATCAGCGACGGACTCGCCGACGCCCGCGCCGCATTCGAGGAGCGGCTGGCCGCCAGTCCCGTCCTCAATGAGTGGTGGCAGACTCAGGTCGTCGAGACCGGTGCCGAGAGCGAAATCGATGAGATGCTGAAACGCCTTCAACCCATCGGCGAGGCCATCGGAAACGAGGCCGTGGTCGCCGTTCCCAGGACCGTCATGGAGGAACAGGGCATGCCCCTCTTCATGGCCGAGCTCGATGACGCCGTTGCTATCCGGGCCCAACTCGAAGCCCTGGTCGAACAGGCCAACGCCGAATCCGGCGGTGACGCAGAAATCGTCATCATCGAAGATCCGCGCACCGCCCCTCCCACCGAGGGTCAGGTCCTGCTGTGGGTCGAGGGCTCTCTCTTTGCGGCCACCTCTGATCTCGACAGCCTGCGGGCACTGGCAGCAAGGGTCGACAACGCCTCGGTAGACACCTTTGTCGGCACCCGTCTCCATACTCGCCTTGCCGAAGCCTATGCCGATGGCATCTCGTGGTTGCTCGGTGGCGACGTTGCGGCTGCCATCTCCGAGGCCGTTGCAAAGATGCCGGCAGACGAGGCCGATATGATGCGGCGCCTCGGGCTGCTCGACATCACGACCCTGGTGGTCGAACGCCACCGCGACGGCGACTGGTACGCCACCGACGCCGAACTTCTGTTCTCCGCCCAAAGGAGCGGCATCATGTCGTGGCTCGCCTCCCCCGCACCGATGGGCAGCCTGGAATTCGTCTCGCCCGACGCCTATATCGTAGCGTCTGCGGTCAGCCGCGACCCGGCGGAGATGTTCGACGAACTGTTGGCCATCGTGGCCGAGAGGGACCAACAGGCGTGGGCCGAACTGCAGGATCTGCAGCAGCAGATCGGCATCGATCTCCGCGAGGATCTTGCGGCCACTCTGGGCGGTGAGGCAACATTCGCGTTGGACGGACCCATGTTGCCGGTGCCCTCGTGGAAGGTGATCGTCGAGGTCTACGACCCCGCCACCCTGTTCCACACCCTCGGCAGCGCCGTCGCCCAGCTCAATCTGGCCCTTGCCGCCGAAGGCGAGGCACCGGTTCTGCTCGACGAGCAGTCAGCCGCGGGCCGCACGTATCACACAATTCGTCGTGAGGGTCTCGATTGGCCTCTCGTCATGACCACCATCGACGGCTATCTCGTCGTCGGACCGAGCCAGGGCGTGGTCGACCAGGCGATCGCCCAGCGCGCGGCCGGGGTCAACTTGCCGGGTTCTGATGCCTTCCGGGCTCTGCTTCCCGCCAACGGCTACACCGACTGCTCGGCCCTGGTGTATCGCGATCTCGGGTCGTTGATGAACGCAGTTCCCACCGAACTGCTCGAGGAGTTCGAGGTAGCAGGGGCGTTGGGCGACGAGCTCAGCACCGGGCTGGTGTGCGTGCTCGGCGGTGAGGATCGGATCACGGCCAGCGCCACCGGCGGCAGCCTCCTCGGAATCGGTTCGATACTCGGGATGGCCACCGCCATCGGCGAGGCCACCGGAGCTGAGGCGAAGATCGACCTCATGGAGGAAATTGCGGCCATCGAGACCGACGACGCTGTATCATCCCTGGGATGATCGAACATCAGACCACTTCGCCACCGGCGATCGAGCTCGACGGTCTCTCCGTCTCACTCGGTGGCCGGCCGATCCTGACCGATCTGCGCGCCTCTTTGAAGGGGCGCGCGATCGGCCTCCTCGGCCCCAACGGTGCCGGCAAGACAACCCTGCTACGGACGATGCTGGGCTTTTACCGCCCGTTCACCGGCGATGTGAACGTCCTTGGGCTCTCGCTCAGAGGTGAGGCCAAACAGCTGAGAGCCAACGTCGGGTACATGCCCGAGAACGACGCGTTTGTGGCGGGCATGACGGCCATCCACTTCGTGCGTTTGATGGCCGAGCTCAGCGGTCTCCCGCCCGAGCCCGCTTTGGAGCGCTCGCACGAGGCGCTCTTTTATGTCGGCCTCGGCGAAGCGCGCTACCGCAAGGTCGGGACCTTCTCCACCGGCATGAAGCAGATGGTGAAGCTGGCCCAGGCACTGGTCCACGGGCCGACCCTGCTCATGCTCGATGAGCCCACCAACGGTCTCGACCCACCGGCCCGCAAACGAATGCTGGACCTCATCCGCGACATCCGGGACCGCGGCGAGACCCATCTCCTGGTGTCGTCACACCTTTTGCGCGATGTCGAGTCGGTGTGCGACGAGGTGATCATTCTCAAACAGGGTCTGATCGCCGCCACCTGCGATCTCGAGGCGGAGCGACAGGCCAACCGTTCCTTTGTCGAGATCGAACTGCAGTCGCCGGAGCCGGCGTTTGCGACGGCCCTCGCCGAACTCGGCTGCGAACTTGCGGTCCAGGACACCACCCGGCTCAAGCTGGTGATGCCGGGCGATCGTTCAGTGCGCGATCTCTATACCGCCGCCGAAAGGCTCGGGGTCGGCATCCGCCACCTCGACATCAAACGCGATTCGCTGCAGGACATCTTCCTGCGCGCCATGGAGGTCAACCATGGCAGTGTATGAACGCACCTGGAAGCCGTACAGCGGCCCCCTGACCCCGGTGAGGTCCCGTTTTCTGGTGGTGACCCGATACGCGATCGCCGACGCCTTTGCGTCGAGGCTCTTCACCGCCTTCTACGCCATCTGCTTCCTGCCGTCGCTGGTGGGGCTGTTCTTCATCTATCTGAGCCACAACGTGACCCTGCTCGAAAAGCTGGGCATGCCGATGGATCTCATGAACGCACTGACCTCGCAGTTCTTCATGGTCCTATTCGGGTGGCAGGCCCTCCCGGCGTTTCTGGTGGCACTCATCGTCTCGCCGAGCCTGATCTCCGCCGACCTCGCCAACGGCGCCCTGCCCCTCTACCTCGGGCGACCCATCGACCGCCCGGACTACGTGCTCGGCAAAGCGGCTGTGCTCGCCATTCTGCTGTCGCCCATGACCTGGGTGATGGGGTTGACCATCTTCGGTCTCCAGGCCTACCTGGAGGGCGGGTCGTGGTGGATTGACAACTACCGGATCGCGCTCGCCTATTTGGTCGGCCACCTGACGTGGATCGTGGTGATCTCGATGCTGACCCTCGCCATCTCGGCCTGGGTAAGGTTCAAACCGGCCGCTCGCGGGGCCCTCTTCGGCATCATCTTCATCCTCGCCGGCTTTGGGACGGCGGTCAACGGGGTGACGCGCACATCGTGGGGCGATCTTTTCAATCTCGTTCGCTCCATCAACAGCGTCGTCCTGTCACTGTTCGGCGCTCCGACACCGAGCGGGCTACCGGTGGTCTTCAACTGGTTGACGCTGATCACGGTCACTCTTCTCAGCATCGGACTGCTCAACCGCAAGCTGCGGGCCCACGAGGTCATCACATGAGCGGCGACCGCATCGTCTTCAACGGTGTCTCACGTTTCTATGGTGAGGTCCTCGGTGTCAACCGCATCAACCTCGAAATCGCACCGGGCCTCACCGGACTGGTCGGACCCAACGGTTCCGGTAAGAGCACCCTCATGCACCTCATGACCGGTCTTCTGCGGCCGAGCCGGGGAGAGATCACCGTCCTCGGCGTGCGTCCCGACCATCCTGAAGAGCTGTTCAAGCTGGTCGGCTATTGCACCCAGTACGACAACTTCCCGGGCGGGGCAACCGGGCTGTCTTTTCTGCTCCACGCCCTTGCCCTGCACGGCTATCCCCGCGCCGAGGCGGAAACGCGGGCGTGGGCTGCGCTCGACCGGGTCGGGCTCACCGATGCCGCCAAGCGCCGCATCGCGGGCTACTCCAAAGGCATGCGGCAACGCATCAAGCTCGCCCACGCCCACTGCCACGACCCCCGGGTCCTGGTGCTCGACGAGCCACTCAACGGCCTCGACCCCATGGGACGGGCCGAGATGATCGATCTCTTTTCTGAACTCGCCAAGGGGGGCCGCCACGTCATCGTCTCGAGCCATATCCTGCACGAGGTCGATGTCATCTCCGATGGCGTTATCATGATCCACGGCGGTTCCGTGGTCGCCGAGGGCGCCATCCGGGACGTGCGCAGCGAAATCACATCCCACCCGATCCAGGTTCTGGTCCGCTCCGATCGCCCGAACATCGTCGCTTCGAAGGTGTTCGAGCTCGCTCACGTCGTCGAAGCGAGGGTCCTCGACGAGCACAGCCTGCTGGTGCGGACGCGCGACGCCGACGATTTCTTCACTCAACTCAACCGGATCGTGCTCGACAACGAGGTCGAAGTCGAGACAGTCGCGCCCTCCGACGAGAGCGTCCATGCCGTGTACGACTACCTGATCGGCGACGGCACCGGAGGCGGTACGACATGAACGACCAACACCCCGTCACGACCGGCATTCGCCGCATTCAGATCCGGACCCTGGCAGCCTCCGAGATTCGCCGCACCCTGTTCACAGCCAAATCGTTGCCGCTCTACCTTTTGATCGGAATGCCGGTGGCACTGGCCCTTTTGCGCGCGCTGTTCATGCCCGATTCGATGCGTGCCAACGCATCTCATGCTACGACTGAATTCGCCGAGGTCTTCTACTTCTTCCTGCTCAGGTTTGTCGTCTTTTTTTCTAACGCCCTCATTTTCGTGCGCCTGTTTCGCGGCGAAATCCTCGAGCAGTCACTCCACTACACCCTGCTGGCGCCGCTGCCTCGCAAGGTCCTGGTCATCGGCAAGTATCTAGGCGGCGTGCTCTCGGCGGTATTCGTGTTGGTGCCCGCCACAGTTCTGACCTATTTCCTGATCTTCCTGCCCCACGGCGCACGCGGCCTCTCGCTCATGGCCTCGGGCGCGAGCCTCGGTCAACTCGCGCGATATGTGCTGATCGTGGTCCTGGCGTGCTTCTCATACGGAGCGCTCTTCCTGCTCGCCGGCCTGTTCTTCAAGAACCCCATGGTGCCTGCAGTGCTGTTTCTGGGTTGGGAGATCCTGACGCCGTTTCTGCCGCAGCTACTCAAGAACCTGAGCCTTGTCCACTATCTGGTCTCCTTCACCCCGGTCCCGGTGACGGTGGCGGCATTCGCCATCCTCGCGCAGCCGGTGGCCTGGTGGGCCGCCCTGCTGGCGTTGGCGGCCGCCACGACTGTTCTCATTTATCTCGCCACCCTGGTGGCCGCAAAGCTGGAGATCAGTTACTCGGCGGATTGAGAAAGGGTGAAAGGGCGCAGGGGGGAAAGGGAGCCCGTCCCACCATCGCACCCGGAGAAACCGCCGATCACGCAGATGAACGCAGATTTTCGCGTGCGGTGGAGGTGCCATCTTTTGCATTGTTTGATGCCTCTATCCTCAGCGGATCCGTGGGGCGTGTCGGGCAAACAATGCTAAAGGTGGCTTCTCTCGGGAAACTCGTACTAAAAAGCGGGTTCACTCGAATGCCCAAAAGATTTCTCCACTCGCTTCCAGCTTCGCCTTCGGCTGCGCCATGACAAAACGCTCGGTCGAAATGACACGAGGAGGGGCGGTCAGGGGAAAAGGAGAAAGGGAGCCCATACCAACGTCGCATCCGGAAAACCGCAGATCGCGCAGATGATCTTTCGAGTGGCCCGAATTTCAGCACGCACTTCCCGTGAGGAGCCACCCTATGCATTGTTTGCCCGGGGCGTCGTCACGACGGTCGCGGCGAGGCGTCAAACAATGCAAAAGATGGCACCTCCGCCGTACGCGTCTCGATTCCGCACGGGCCTCACTGCCTCAGTGCTCCTCTGCTCCCCTGCTCCCCTGCCTAGCCGTTCAGCGGATTCTCACTCTCGAATCCGAGGAATACCGGCTCCGGGCGCAGCTCGATCCCGAACACCCGCTGTACGCCGTCGCGAATCTCCTTGGCCAGCGCCACCAGGTCGGCCGCCGTGCCGCCTCCGTGGTTGACGAGGGCGAGGACGTGGGCCGAGGAGATGCCGACGAGACCTCTCCGAATGCCTTTGTGAAAACCGGCCTTTTCGATCAGCCACCCGGCGGACATCTTGAAGTGTCCCCCACCGATATCGAACGACGGCACCTGTTCATCGCCCTGCAGCACCCCGGTTGCCCTGCCGCATTGACTCACCGCTGAGAGACCCTCGATCCCGATCACCGGGTTGACAAAAAACGACCCCGCGCTGCGCCGGTTGGGATCGCACGGATCGAGAACCATGGATTTAGACCGTCTCAGTTCGAGCACGACCTCGCGCACGTCGGCAACAGTCGGCGACGAATATCGAATGGACATTGCGCGCTCGAGCTCCTTGTACCTCAGGGCCGGTTCGCCTCCGGGACGGAGGCGGAAGGTGACGGCAAGCACCAGGAAGCGCCCGGGACGTGCACGGAACACCGAGTTGCGATAGTCGAAATCGCAGTCTTCGGCCGAAAGCGTATGTTCCTCGAGTGTCTCGAGATCGAGCACCCGCACGCCTTCTACGACGTCCGCGACCTCCTGGCCATACGCGCCCACGTTCTGGATCGGCGTCGCGCCCACCTGCCCGGGAATGCCCGACAGACACTCGATCCCGGCGAGATCTCGATCGACGGTGTCTGCCACAAGATCGTCCCAGTTTTCGCCGGCACCGGCGGTTACCAGCACCGAATCGTAGTCGCGGCGAGAGTCGATGCCGTGCATCGCCGCCCGAAGCACGAGCCCTCGAAATCCGTCATCGGCGACCACCACGTTGCTGCCGCCACCGAACACCGTGATCGGCTCACGACGTCCCCTGGCCCACCGGATGGCCTCGATTGCATCACGGACGTCATCGATCTCCGCCAGGTAGCGCGCCGCACCACCGAGTTCGAGGCTGGTCAGCGGCGCGAGCGCAACATCTGACCGCAAACCACGCCGATCTTGGTCCGGCCCCAGGGCCTCGTTCTTCACCATCGGCGCCAGTGTGCCTCAACGGCGGCCATTCTCCAAACGCCCCGCTCACCTCCTTCGGGGCTCTGTTCAAATGCTAACCACTATTTAAATGTACAGATTCTCCATTGTTTGTTTATAATGAGATTCGGGCGGAAGATACATGACCAAAAACATCGTGCTCACGAGGATGGACGAAGAAACGTTCGCGCGTGCCGCAGATGCGCTCGCGTCGGACGAAATTGACCTTCACCATGCACCGTGGGATGACAACACTCTCGATCTCGTTCAGAGTACGAAGTTCGATGTCATCATCATCGGCTTTCCCGGGCCCATCACACCGCTGCGACGATTTGTCGAGTGTGTCCGCGCCTCGGGATCCGCCTGCAAATCGAGCGGTGTGATCCTCCTCGCCGACCCTCAACATATCGATGCCGCTCAGGCCTTCGTCGGAGTCGGCATCAATCGCGCGATCCCGACCGACAACGCCGAAGAGCTTCTCGCAGCCAGCATCACCGAGCTGGCGACAGTAGCGCCGCGGCTCGCCCTGCGCGCACCTACCCGTGTCGTTCTGCAGCTCGAACAAAGGCCGCTCAGGACCTTCTGCCAGACCGAAAACATCTCCGAGACCGGGATGCTGCTGCGCGGGTTCGGCCATTACCCTCCCGGCACCACGATCGACTTCGAGATCAACATCCCCGGCCAGAGCGATCCGATTCGCGGCACCGCCACCATCGCCCGTACGACCAACGTCTCCCTCGAACGCATGGAGGGCGTCGGTGCTCGCTTTCAGACCTTTATGGGTCAGGACGGTGGCCGGCTGAACGAGTACTTGAGCGACCACTTGCACTAAGGCGTTGGAACGCTACAATTCGCGCGTTCAACCTTTTGCCCGCCACATCACCTCGAGTTCGTCCACCAACTCCTTTTCGGCGTGGATGCCGTTGACGCGGTTGATCTGCACGATCGTCGTGGGCGAAGTGAAGTTGACCTCGGTGAGATCCTCACCGATAAAGTCGAGCCCGAGGAGGTAGAGACCGAGGGGATTGAGGTCCTCGGCCGCCACCCGGCACGCCTCCAACTGACGCGGTGTTGGATCGAGCCGCTCAGAGGTCGCCCCCTGGTGGAGGTTGGCGAGCCGCGATCCCTGTGCCGGCACCCGCAAGACCGAACCGAGCACTCGGTCGTTGATGGTCAGAATTCGCAGGTCGCCGGAGGTCTCGATCGCCTCGAGATAGGGCTGGACGATGACGTGTGGTTGCCAGGTTTCCCAGTACGTCGCGAGCTCGCTCTCCGCCACATCGGGCCGGACAAAGGTCACGCCGATGCCGCAATAGGTGTTTTCCGGCTTGAGCACGACCTCACCTGAGTGCCCCCGGACCGCTTCCACGACATCCTCGAGACTGCTGCACACCGCGGTCGGAGCGGCAAACTCGGGGTAGCGAAGTGCGGCCGTGTGTTCGGACAACTCGTAGGTGGCCGGTCCATGGTTGATCTGGACGATTTCCGATGGTGCCTTTTCAAAGTGCTTTGCGTGCGCCACAAACAGATCGTCCACCGGCGGGTCCTTGCGCTGCAGGATGACCTGGTACTCGCCGACGTCCGCCGCTCGAGCGGGGCCGAGCTCCCAGAAAGGGGTTCTGGCCGCATCCGAGGAGAGAATCTCGCGCACCGGCAGGTGGGCAAGGTATGTTGCCGTCGGTTGGTCGGCGTTTGCCGCAGGCAGATCCATGTAGTCAACGGCAATGCCCCTGCTCAGAAGCTCGGTACTCACACAGACCCCCAGATCGAACTCGGGGTTGAGATCTTCCAGGCTATCGGCGACGAGCAGGTATCGAGTCTTCATGGCGCCATTCTGCCATGGCAAACAGCCGTCTCGCACGCCGTCTTCCCATAACACCCTGTTTGACGACCGGCCGGATGACTGGCAGCATGGACCGATGGTCCAGTTCACACCGATACCCGCGTTCTCCGACAACTACATCTGGATGATCGGGTCCGCCGCGGGTCCGGACGTCGCCGTGGTCGACCCCGGCGAAGCCGGCCCCGTCCTCGCAGAAATCGAAGCGAGGGACCTGAAGCTCGTCGCAATGCTCCTCACCCACCATCATGGCGACCACGTCGGTGGCGTGGAAGAGCTGCTCGTACGCCACCCGGTTCCGGTCTTCGGTCCGGCAAACGAGAGGATAGACGGCGTCGACCGGCCGGTTCGCGGCGGTGACGTCATCTCGGTGCCGAAACTCGATCTTTCCATCGGGGTCGTCGATGTGCCGGGCCATACCGCCGGTCACGTGGCCTACGGAACACCCGGTTTCGCGCTCGTCGGCGACACCATGTTCGCCGGGGGCTGCGGCCGGGTCTTCGAGGGCACCATGGAGCAGATGCACCATTCTTTGGCCCTGCTGGCCGAGCTGCCTCCGGAGACGCTCATCTTCTGCGCCCACGAATACACCCTCGCCAATCTGCGCTTTGCGCTCGAGGTGGAACCGGGGAACCAGGCTCTCCAGCAGCGTCTTGCCGACGCCACGCGGGCTCGCGCCATCAATCAACCCACCGTGCCGTCGACGCTCGCCGTCGAGCTCGCCACCAATCCGTTTCTGCGGTGCGACCAACCCGATATCGTCTCCGCAGCCGAGACTCGAGCGGGACGACGGTTGTCGTCTGTCGCCGAGGTCTTTGCCGTGGTCCGCGGCTGGAAGGACGGGTGGCGCGGATGACAGACGGTCCGACCTCTCCCACCGTTCGCATCTACACCAAGAAGTGGTGTGGATTCTGTTTTGCCGCCAGACGACTCTTCAAGAGCCTCGGCATCGAGTTCGAAGAGATCCCGGTCGATCGCGACCCCGAGCTTCGCCGCCAGGTCTCCGGCCGCGCCGGGAATTGGCCCACGGTGCCTATGATCTTCGTCGGCGACGACTTCGTGGGGGGCTATACGGAAGCAGCCGCACTCCACCGCAAGGACCAGCTCCTCCCCCTTTGCCGGCCCTAAACCGTCGCGCGTGATCCAGGCTCGATTCGATTCAGTTTGGGCACACGTGCAGCCGAGACGGCCGCACCATGGGGCTTCGCCACTTCTGGCTACGCCCGCACAGGCAATTTTCTACGAGCTTGTCACGGCGAAGCTGAAGGCGAAGCCGGATCCCGCCTGCACATGCCGACTTTATCGAACAGCATTGAGGCTAAGATACAATCTCCCTTCGATAAGCGAACGCAATACAAAGGAGAGAGATGCCGACCCTTCGAACCGACCTTCGACTGGTGCTCCTGCAGGTCCGCAGCGAGATCATTTCGCTCAAACAGGAGCAGAGCTGTTTTATCGAACGCTGCCGCGTGGCCCGGAGCCAGTTCCACTTCCACAATCTCGTTGAGGAACCCGAACTGAGATGGCGGGATGTTGAAAAAGCCCACGCCGTGATTATCGGCGGCGCCGGCGCCTTTTCCGTCACCAAGGAACACCCCTTCACAGCACCCTTACGCGAGGTCGTCGAACAACTCATCGATGACGACCGGCCGGTCTTCGGCGCGTGCTGGGGCCACCAGTTCCTGGCGGATCTCGGCGGCGGCACGGTGATCGAGGACAAAGAGAGGGCCGAGATCGGGACCTTTCCCGTCGAACTCACGACGGAAGGGCGCGCCGACCCGCTCTTTGAAGAGTTCCCCGACCGTTTTCACGTCCAGCTCGGCCACAACGATCGGGTCAGCGAGCTCGGTCCGGGGTGGCTCGACCTCGCCCGTTCGGAACTGTGTCCGGCACAGGCGATTCGTCTCGCCGGGAAACCCGTCTACGGCACTCAGTTCCACAGCGAGATGGACGAGGAGAGGCTGCGCGAACGAATCCTGGTCTTTCTCAAAGACTACGTGCCCGATGAGGACGCACACCGCAAGATCCTGTGGCGCTTGCGGCCCTCGATCGATGCTGACCGGTTACTGCAGCTTTTTCTCGAGCGCTACGCCTGACCCTCCCAGATGGCACGCGAGACGCGTGCCCCACAAACCTTTTCCGATCAGCCGTCCGTTGTGGGGCAGCCGTCCCGGCTGCCAATCCGGTGAAGATCGTCAGTCAGGCGAAGACGAACCAGATAAACGCTGCGGTGAGAGCCTGTAGTGTCACCGAAGCCCACACACTTCGCCAGCGTTCGCGCACCACACCCAGGACCAGCCCCATGAGCAACGCCGCGGCCATCCACACAGCCCAGACGCCGGCTGCGCTGCCGGCGACCGAGAGCCACGGGGTCGGTAGCAAGCACAGACCCACCGCCGCCGCGTACACCGACGCCGACACCAGATTGGGCGTCGAAATGCTCGGCCTGCCATTCAGGTGGACTGGATACGCGGTCATCAGGAGCCCATGAAGTGCTCCACGCAACAGCAGCTCAATGCCCGCAGCTCCGGCAATGACGGCGACGGTCATCCACCACGGAGCGACTCCTGAAATACCCGCCAGCTCGAGCCCCGGTCCCTGGACCCAACCACCACCACACACGGCCGCGCCCACCGTCAATGGCAAAAGGAGGAGAAAGCTCGCTCTTCGTGGTCGTCGCAACCCGAAATACCCCGGGAATCTGGATCTGCCGAGCATCACCAGCATGAGGCCCAGCCCCAACAATGCCAGCGACGCAGCTCGAAACCCCTCAGGACCGGTCGAGAGCAACAGGCCAGGAGGCGAGAGGAGACCGGCCCCACCCGCCAGCACAACTGCGCCCAGGGCAAGAACGGTGACCAGCAGCCCGGCGCCGACCGCCGCCAACCGGCGTCCTCCGGTCGGCGGCTGAAACACCCAGCGGCAGATATCCACGATCTCGTCGATACGGAGATCGGTGCCCCCCCCGCGCGGCGAGCCGCCGATATCGCCCGACCCACCCCAACGCTGACTTCCCGACACCGCGCCGTCGAGGAGGTTGAGCCGGTCGTAGACGTCGTCGAGGTTGGTGGGTAGAAACGGGTCGACCTGTCGCAGGGTGTACGTCCGATCGTCCTTCTGCAGGATCAACAGCCCCAGTCGATCGCCGTGGACTTCTTTGAGCTGTTCCTCCACTTCGTAAATACCTGCCTCCGAGTGGCAGGCCACCGCAAGGCGGTGGGGCGAGATGCGGACCCGCGCCAGCTCCTCGACCTCACGCAGACCCTCGAAATCGCCCGGCGTATAGACCAGTTCGTCGATCTGTCGCAACGACGAGTGGGTGAACTCGAGAAGATCGGTCGTCCCCCACACCCCCTGTTCCTTGAGGGCGAGTTCGTCGCTGCGCAGGTCGTTGATGGTGTCGAGCGTCGCTTTCTGAAGGTGGGGTGGGAAGGCGGTCAGCTCGTCGAGCTCGAAACCATGAGCGTCGATCACCCCCTGCAGCCGGACGATCGGCATCAGCCGACGCCTCAGGGCGGGGTCCTCACCGCCGATCCGCCGGTGGTTGAGCAGGAGCCAGATCGCCAGTACGGTGTCGAAATCGGGCTCGTTGGCCCACACCGTCCACCGCTCATCGTCAAGATCAAGTCCTTTGAGGATGAGGATCATCGCCTGTTCACAGGTCGAGAGAGTGAAAGAGCGAACGCACCCCTCATGGTGGTCGAGGTTGTAGATGCCCTTCGACGCATCCAAGAAGGGCTCGCCCTGGGCCGCGCCGTCGAGAAAGATCGTGCCCTTCGGGTATTTGCGCGCCGCCGACGCCGAAACGGAGAGGCCGCGCTCGATCCGAACCGCGATATTCGACGCCTCGACACAGGTCAGGTACGACCCGCGGTCGTCGTCCTTGACCTGGTACCGCAATGGGAGGTGCTTCTGGGTCGCCAACGGCTGGTCGAGGGCCCTGGTGACCGCGGTGTTCGAGACCGTCGGAGCAAAGGCCGTTCGAATTCGATCGGTGAACGCGCCGATGCCGCCGTGGTCGTCGTCCCCTGGGGGCAAGTTCATGGGGGAGATTGTACCGCCGATTGTCTCAAGCAGGGGTAACATATCGCACTGAAGGAGGGCCCCATGCGACGATTTACTGCCGCAGCGGTTGTATTTTTCCTACTCGTGGTACCCACGACGGTTCGATCCCAGGACACCGACGATTCAGCGGTCACGGCCGTTGAGAAGGCCCAGGAGAGCACCGAGCACCAGCTCGACGTGCTCGCCAAGCGGATCGATGACATCCTGTGGTACGAGCGTGTCGGCGATGTGGCGGTGGTTGAAAAGGCCCGCATCTACGGCCCGCCACGCTGGAAAGAAGAAAACCCGACCGGCGTCAACGCCGGCAATCCTCTCAAGTTCTACACCTACCTCTTCACCCCCAAAGGCTTCGACGACGCCGGCAAACTGCCGTTGCTGGTTCTGCCGCACGGCGGGGTCCACGCCGACTTCACGACCTACTACGCCCACATCATCCGCGAGCTCATGGCCCAGGGCTATATCGTGGTCGCGCCCGAATACCGAGGCTCCACCGGTTACGGCCGCGGGATGTACGAGGACATCGACTACGGCGGGCTCGAGGTGGACGACGCCCTCGCCGCCCGCGACTGGGTCGTCAAAAACCACCCCCGGGTCGATCCGAAACGGGTCGGTATCCTGGGCTGGAGCCACGGCGGGCTGATCACCCTCTTCAGCCTCTTCCGCTTCCCGGACGCCTACGCCTGCGGTTTTGCCGGTGTCCCGGTGTCGGATCTCGTGCAGCGCATGGGCTACCACTCGCAGGGCTATCGCGACCTCTACGAGGCCGAGTACTTTATCGGCGAGTTGGCGCAGGAAAACCTCGAGGAGTACAAACGGCGTTCACCAGTGTGGTCGGTCGACAAGCTCACCAAGCCCCTCCGCATCCACACCAACATCCACGACGAGGACGTCAACTACATCGAGGTCGAACACCTCACCCAGGCACTCACGACCGCCGGCAAGAACTTTGAGTACGAGGTCTCCGACGTCCCCGGAGGGCACAGCTTCGACCGTCTCGACACCCGCGAGGCCTGGGGTTACAGAAAGCAGATCTACGCCTTCCTCGCCCGCTACCTCAAACCACCGAATCCGCAGATCACGCTCGGCATCACCTCGGAGGGGCGTGTGGCGCCGTAGGCAGGGTCTCACCGCACGGTATTGGGAGGTGGATAGAGGTTTTTGCCCCTATCTCCTTACAAATGCCCGCGCCACCGGCGCGTAGTTTGGGGACGGTCGGCGAGGGAAGGGCCAACCTATGTCGGGTCCGTCGTTGAAGCAGCACATCCGGTACCGGTTCGACCACTTCATGGCGCGAGGCGGCCGTTCGATCTTCGTGAGCCTGCTTGCCGTCTTCCTGATCGTGCTGTGCGTGCTGGTGGTGTTGCGGTTGCTGCTCGAGTTGTTCGGTTTCACGCTCGTTGGCGATGATGAACGGTGTCCGGGCTTCATCGATC
>RCNF010000348.1_pt1 | contig 23010 bp, 18 predicted proteins | sample 2041311 | NCBI WGS metagenome assembly RCNF01 (sample SAMN09708228, study PRJNA481090) | Marine sediment metagenome, whole genome shotgun sequencing project. | biome: marine sediment; feature: ocean; material: sediment; isolation source: Sewage treatment plant 2 marine sediment (STP2) ... | reverse complement strand
GAAGGTGGGTCAAGACCCACCCTACATCGATCATTGATGCGGAAGTGAAAGCCCTCAATGAAATGGTGCGATGGGTCAATAGTGCGATGGTCTTTGCGATGGTCTTTGCGATCATCGCGGTCTTTGCGTTTCAATCAATGCGCTGCAGGCAGCCGCCTTTGTTGAGCCGAAGGCCACGAGACACATGTCGTCGGTATCCCGCCCTTTGTGCCTTCACCCTCGGAGGGAGCCCGGGTCAAGAAATGCGATGCTTCGTGGGCCCTTAGTGGTTCTTTGTGTCCTTTGTGTTTCAAAAACCCCAAGCCTTGAGTTCCTCGGCTTGCCGGTGCATCAATCCAGGTGGCCGCGATCGGAATCCCCCATCTCGACCCCTCCCTCGGGGAAGTACTCCTTCCATCGACGATCGACCAGTGCCGCGGTCTCCTCATCGCAGAAGAGTTCCTTGGGGTATGGCGGTTTCATCCTCGCGTCAATCACGATTGGCGCCGTGTAGGACACGTGGTGCCGCACGACGCGTTGCGTCGCCGCGTGAATGTCGGCCGCCGGTTCGAACCGGGTGAAGGTCGTCCAGAGGAAGTTCATCGGGCTCGCCGTCGCCCGCCTCGCATCGTCAGTGAGAACGATCAGCGGCCAGTGAGAAAAACTCGGAGCGGCCGCAAGACGCTCCGCAGCATTCGGCTCGGAGGCGTAGCTCGGACCGTCAACGACGAGACATCCCGGGCAGAACACTTCGAGGTGATCGATGCCTGCGGGTGTGGAGGCAGACGAAACCTCGGCCGGAAGATCCCGAATCGGCTCTCCCAAACCGAGGAGCACGCCCTTGGAACCGAGGTTCACATCCGGCCCCGTGTAGTCGAGGGTGTCCATGGAAAGATTCGAGAGGACATAGAGATCGGTCTCGAACCGGCTCCGAGCGAGGATGTGGGTCAGGGTTCGGCGGAAATCCCGGAGATCCACAGGCTGGTCCGTCACGAGAAGGAACTTGGTGAGGCTGAGCTGTCCCTCGCCCAGAATCCGGAATGCCGAAGCCATGGCCTCGCGGCGATATCGGTTCTGCACCACCGCGCCCGCCAGCGCGTGGTAACCGGTCTCGCCATAGGACCACACTGATCTGACCCCCGGCATGACCAGCGGAAAGAGCGGCGAGAGCAGATCCTGCAATAGGTCGCCGATAAAGAAGTCCTCCTGGCGGGGTTTGCCGACCACAGTTGCCGGGTAGATGGCATCACGCCGACGAGCGGTGTATTCAACCTCGAACACCGGGTAGTCGTGGCGCAGCGAGTAGTAGCCGTAGTGATCCCCGAACGGTCCCTCCGGCCTCCGAACACCGGCAGGCACCCGACCACAGAGAGCGATCTCGGCGTTGGCGATGAGCAAACGGCCGTCCGGACCCCGGCACTGACCGATTTTGCCTCCGGCCACCAGCGACGCCAACATCAACTCGGGCACGTTTTCCGGCAGCGGTGCGACCGCGGCGAGGATCAGCGCCGGTGGGCCGCCCAGAAACACGGTCGCGGACAGATCCTCGCCGGCCTGCTCGGCCACCGAATAGTGGAACCCTCCACCCTTGCCGATCTGCCAGTGCATTCCCGTACATCGCTGATCGTGGATCTGAAGCCGGTACATCCCGAGATTCGGCCCTCCGGTCTCCGGGTGGTCAGTCGCCACCAGCGGCAGGGTGACGAACGGGCCGCCGTCTTCCGGCCACGAGGTGAGCGCCGGCAGGGCGCCGAGATCGACTTCGGTCGAAACCACATCGAGAACCGGGCCGCCCCCGACACCGCGGGTCCCAAGTTTCAACCCGGCGCCAATCAGGTTTCGGTTGGCCCAGAGAGTGGACGCAGAAGGCGGCAGTCCGCTCTCGACCAAATGGACGAGAGAACGAATCAAATTCGAAGGTCGGCTACCGAAAGCGAGTTGGGCGCGGGCGGCGGTGCCGAACAGATTCGTGACAACCGGAATTTTTGATCCCTTGGGATGAGTGAAAAGTAGTGCCGGACCACCCGCGGCAATCACCCGTCGGTGGATCTCCGCAATCTCCAGGCGGGGATCAACCGGTGCATCGACAATCCGGAGATCGCCATTCGAACGCAGCCGATCGAGAAACGTCCTGAGGTCGCGAAAGGTCTCGTCTTTCATTTGGATACCTTAGCAATCCCCTGCAACTCGATTGCCTTCGACCCTCCCAAAGATGACGCCGCAGTGCGGCAATCTCATCAAGACGATGATCGCCCGATCCCCTCCCGGCACCGTGAGCGGGCAAACCAACAACACCGGCGGAAGCCCTTGCCTATCAGCGAAATAGTCCTCTCTCTCAGAATCCACTGAACGATCCGCTGAGTTGACAAGAATGCCGCACTGCGGTACAACACTGGCATCGGCGCCACACGCCGTCTATGTCATTTGCTTACAGGAGTCAATGATGATTCGACTCATCAAACGCTACGGGAGCCGCAAGCTCTACGACACCGAAGAGAGCCGCTATGTCGCCCTCGATGAACTCGCGGGTTGGATTCGCAACGGCCAACAAATCAAAGTCATCGACAACAAAACCTCCGACGACGTCACCGCCCAGACCCTGACCCAGATCATCTCCGAGGAAGGGCGGAAGGGCACGTCTCTTCTGCCGAACGAGTTGCTCCACGATCTCATCCGTGCAGGCGAGAAGGCCGTGTCAAGCGGAGTGGAACAACTGCAGCACCGGATGGACCGCCTCGTTCAGGCATCGATGGATCGCATCGGCCCGGTCCGCCGAGCCCGTGAAGAGATGGGTCTGCTCAGGGAGAGGCTCGAGGAACTCGAAGTTTCGTTGGCGGCTTTTGAGGGTGAGAGACAGAGTTCGACATCAAAGCCGGGAGAGAAGTGACGGCCACGGAGCTTCATCGTGCTTTCACGAGTTCTTTTGACGTTCTGACACATCCCGGGAGTCACGAGTGATCGATTCTTCCCGCAGCGGATCCAAGGTCGGCCTCGCCTTGGCCGGTGGTGGCCCTGAAGGATCGATCTACGAAATCGGCGCCGTCCGCGCTCTCGATGAGGCCCTCGACGGGATCGATTTCAACGATCTCCACCTCTATGTCGGGGTCAGCGCGGGCGCTTTTATTGCCTCGTGCCTCGTCAACAACCTTTCCACCGCACAGATGTGCCGCGCCATCATCAAACACGAACCGGGTGAGCACCCGTTTGTTCCCGAGACTTTTATGTCCCCCGCGGTCGGCGAGTTTGTCCGCGGAGGCATCAAGATCCCGAGACTCTTCATCGAGGGGCTTTGGGATGTCGTTCGGCACCCAGGGGATCGACGCCTCCTCGAACCCCTCAGCCGTCTCGCTCGCGCTCTCCCGGTCGGCCTCTTCCGCAGCGAACCACTCAGGGTCTATCTCGAGAAGATCTTCTCAAAACCCGGTCGAAGCGATGACTTCAGGAAGCTTCGCAGAAAGCTCGTCGTAGTGGCCACCGATCTCGACTCGGGCCGTCCGATTCGGTTTGGCGAGCCCGGGCTCGACCACATTCCGGTCTCAAAGGCGGTCCAGGCATCGACAGCGCTTCCCGGGCTCTACCCTCCCGTCGAGATTGAAGGCCGGCATTATGTCGATGGCGTGCTGCTCAAGACGGTCCACGCTTCGGTGGCACTCGACGCCGGCGCCGATCTGGTCATCTGCGTGAATCCCATCGTCCCGGTGGACACGATTCGCTCGGTCGAACTCGGCATCATGCAACGCGGGAGGCTCACCGACCGTGGTCTTCCCACCGTGCTCGCGCAGACCTTCAGGACCATCATCCACTCCCGGATGAGCGCCGGTCTCTCTGCCTATGAGACGAAGTACAGCGATCGAGACGTCCTCGTCTTCGAACCACGCCGTGATGACTACTCGATGTTCTTCTCAAACGTCTTTTCTTACTCGAACCGCAAAACAGTCTGCGAACACGCCTACCGGAGCACCCGCCGTAAACTCTGGCGCAACCGCCGCCGCCTCGAACCGGTATTCGCCCGCCACGGCATCACCCTGCGAACCGACATCCTCGAGGACCCGGACCGCGATCTCTGGGAATCGGTGCGACTTCACGAACCGCGTCGCCCCTCGACCTCTCACGTCAAGGAGAGACTCGACAGGGCGCTCGCGCGTGTCGAGGACTTCATCGCCGCTCATTGATCGACCCGCCGGTCCGCAAACCGGCCGGCGTTCATTCTTGCGGGAATACCCACTCGTAGAGATCTGAGCCGAGTTCCGGCGCATGGGAATTGAGGTAGATGATCTCTTTCTTGGCGCCTTCGCGGTCGCCCTCGAAGAACAGGGCGAGCCCATATCCGTAGTGGGCGCGAATGTTCTCCGGATCCCGGTCCAGAACCTCGCGAAACTCACGGACCGAGGCGGCGTTCTCGTCCTGATGGAAGAGGGCGACCGCCAAACCGAGTCGAGCTTCGATATTTTCGGGATCGGCCTTCAAGACATCCTGGCAGATCCGCTGGGCATCGGCGTGACGTTCCAATGCTGCGTATGTGATGCCCAGCTCGACAAAGGCCTGAGTGAAATTCGGATCACGGGCGGCGGCCTCGGCGAGATAGGTCACCGCGGCGCTCAAGTCACCCTGACGCCGACACGTGACTCCAAGCATGAAGGTGCATTCAACCTCGCCCGGTTTGAGTTCGTGTGCTTCGTCAAAGATGGCGCGCGCCCGGTCGAGACGGCCGAGTTCGAGAACGGCTGACCCCAGACCGAAGAGCGCGTTGTATCGCTGCTCATCTCCCAGGGAGAGGTCGCGTGCCTTTTCGTAGTGAACGATCGCGGTTTCAAAGGCGCCCTCGTCCAAAGCCACATATCCCAACTGGAGCTCCCGAAAGGCCTCTTTTGCCTGTTCCTCCATCCCGGCCCAGACGAGGGGCGCCGTCGCCAGAATCAAAGACACAATGATCCCCAAACGGGCTGTCCGAACGCACCGACGACATCCGTTTCCCCAAATCGAAGTCACGGGCTTTCCCCCTTGGAATCTCCCCAGTTCTCCCAATCGGTCGAAACTCCGCCTTCAGGCGCAGCTTCCGCTCTTCTCAGGCTCGCCGTCAAGGAGCCGAAGGAGAGGTCGAATTCGATCTTGCACGGGCGGTGAGGCTCCTGGCGGTCGATCCAAATCACCATGGAACCCGACTTGCTGAACATCATCTCATCGCGTGGTTCGGGGACCACCGACGCCGCGTCGCACTTCCCCATCTTGGTCTTGATCCTCTTGTGCCGCGTCACCCGGGCAACGGTCTCCACCGCTCCCTTGCTGGTCATGAGACCGAGCGCGGTTTCCTGTCCGATTTCGGTATCCACCATGCGCAGTCGGTAGATAAAGGCCAGCGGATCGTTGGCTCTCTCAACCTCGACCGGGATTCGGCTTTCCTCCCCGTTCTTTGTCCTCACGATTTCCTTGGCCTCGAGATCGACAACCCAGGTCTCGTTCTTTCTCTTTTTCTTCTCGAGCGATCTCTCCTCGTAGCGGATGGATGTCATTCGCCGCGGATCGAAATACGAATCCAACCGGGACCGGACTCGATAGATTCCATCAAAGAACTTCGTGGTTCGGGAAAGGACGACAATGCGATACATCGGTCCGCCGGCCGCCTCGTTGTCGATATAACTCGAAATCTCCATCTCGCCGCAGTGGATACCCGACCAGGAGATGGCGTACGAGAGTCGTTCGTTGACGGGGAAGACGATCGGAACCTCAGCCGCTTTCTGCTGATCGCTCTCTGCACCATCGGCACCCGCAACGAAATCGCAGGTCAAGATCAAGGCGACAATGCAGATCCAGACTCGAAGCTTCAAAGGTCGATTGATTCCTGACACCATTCTCCGGCCGTATTCTCCCCTCCACGATCGTCAATCCACGATAGCAGGGCGGAGTCGTCCAGGAGCCTGTAGCGCAAAAACGGATGGTGGAGTTCGGAGTGCCGTTTGAGGCCATTTCTTGACCGATTTGCAGGTTCATACTGGTGGTATGGGCCAAGAATCGGGCGAGAAATGACCTCAAACGGCACCCGAAAAACACCGTTCGGCTTTTGTGTTACAGGCTCCTAGGTATCCGGATCATAGCTGCAGGGTTGAGCTTCAGCTCAGTGCACCCGACTCGGGCTGAATTCGCCTTCTTCATCGAATCCGTGGATCAGGACAAAGAAGTAGGCCGGGTAGCTCTCGGTCTCGTTCTCGGCGATGAGCTCGAAGACGAACTCATGTTCTCGATCGCCCGACCCACCCTGAACAAACGTGATCTGGTCCGGTGAGAGCAGAAGCTCGCCAACCAGAAGCTTGCCCCTGAGCACTTGGACAACCAGGGTGTCCGGCTCCTCCTTGGCGAAGTGCCAATGGAGATCCTCGTCGTCGTAGATCACCGCTTCGGGTGTTCCGGCACGCAAAATACAGTTCGGGTGACCCATGAGCCAGGGCCAGAAAACTTCAAAGGGCAAGGTGGGTTGGTCGTCGATGGTCATCGTCTGATCACCATAGCTTGTTTCTCGCTGCTCGTCACTCGTTGGCCGTTGCCGATGACGGGTCATCACAGACTAGTGACGAGTCACGAGGAGTGAGTGACCGATAACGAATCGCAAAAAAACGAGGCGCCCGAAGGCGCCTCGTTGTCAGAATCCGTGGATCGTCGATCTATTTGATCCCCGCGAAGTCCTCGAGCATGGCGGTGGTGACCGACTTGGGCCGCTCGATGGGATAACCCAACGCGCGATCCCAGGTGATGTTGGTCAGGACGCCGAGGGCGCGACCGACGCCGAAGAGAACCGTGTAGAAGTCCCACTCGGTGAGACCGTAGTACCACTGAATCACACCGGACTGGGCGTCGACGTTCGGCCACGGGTTCTTGGCTTTCCCGTGCTCGGTCAACACACCCGGGGCGACCTTGTAGATCATGGAGATGACCTTGAACAAGGGGTAGTCCGGCAGGTTCTTGAGGCAGAACTCACGCTGCGACTCGTAGCGCGGGTCGGTCTTGCGGAGCACCGCGTGGCCGTAGCCCGGGATGACCTGGCCCGAGTTGAGGGTCTTCCAGAGAGCTTCTTTGATGACCTCTTCGGTGGGCTCCTTGCCCTCGAGGCCCTCCATGAACTTCATGGTCCAGCTCAGCACCTCCTGGTTGGCCAGGCCGTGGAGCGGACCCGCGAGACCGTTCATTCCGGCTGACAGCGAGTAGTACGCATCCGACAGCGCCGAGGCCACCAGGTGGGTGGCGTGGGCGGAAACGTTGCCCGACTCATGGTCGGAGTGGAGGATGAAGTACATCCGCGCAACGTCGTCGTAGGGCTTTTCAAGTCCCATCTGATGGGCGAAGTTGCCACCCATGTCGAGGTTGGGATCTTCCGCGATCTGCTCGTCGTTCTTGTATTTGAGGCGATAGATAAAGGCCGCGAGAACCGGGAGCTTGGCCATCACGTTGCAGGAGTCCTCGAACATGGGCTCCCAATACTCCATCTTGTTCATGCCCTCGTTGTAACGCTTGACGAACTCCGACTCGCGCTGCATCGCGAGGATGCCGGCGGAGAACATGGTCATGGGATGGGTGTCAGCCGGCATGGCGCGCATGATGTCCATGACGTACTGCGGAAGCTGGCGGCGCGTCTTGAATTCAGCAACGACCTCTGCCGCCTGCTCGGCGGTGGGGATGTCACCGGTCATGAGGTAGTAGAAAAAGCCCTCGACCGCGGGATATTCCTGGCCTTCAACCGCCGGAAGCGCCGCAAAGGTCTCGGGAATGGTGCGACCACGAAACCGGATGCCCTCGAAGGGATCCAGATAGGACACGTCGGTGACGAGGCTCTTGACGCCGCGGGCGCCGCCGATGGCCTGACCTATGGTGACTTCACTGATCTTGACGTCGCCGTGTTCCTTGAGCAGGCGAACCGTCCGCGGCCGGTGCTCGTCGATCTTCTTTTTGAGGGTTTCCTTGAGAGTCGACATGTCCATTCTCCTTTTGTGGTCTCGGCGGCCGCAATGGCGATTCTCAAATATTGCGCCGTCGTTCCAATTCGATAAATTTCACTTCTTGATTCTGATTTCAAGGGTCGCGCTCACGCAACAGAGTATAGGGCTTGTGAAACAAAGTGACAAGCTCTTTCACAGTTGCGCGTCTTTCGAAACGGCCTGGTTGACCGGCCGCCTACTGAACCCTAAGGTGAGCGATTCTGGTGGATGAGATGCGCCAAGATCTTGATGCTCTGACGTTTGCTAAAAACGGAGGCATACCTGTTGGTATGTCGAGTATTTTCGCAAACGTTCAGAGCGCAAGAGATTGGTGCAGATCGCCGCCGAGAATCGCTCATCTTAGGTGAAAGCCAAAACGGTTGACAGAAGCCTGGAACCGGCGAGAATGAGGCTCTATGCAAAAGATCGCGATTCGCGAGCTGCGAACCCGATTCCTGCTCGCCGAAGCCGACGCCATGATCCTTCTCGGGGCAGGCGTGCTTGCGGCCCTGATCCGATTCGGTTCGGTCGGGTTTGATGGCGAACTCAATCAACTTCTGCAACACCCCGGGTTCATCCTCTACGCGGTCCTGGTTCAATTCGGTCTCGCCACCACCTTCGATCTCTACCGCCCGTCGAGTTGGCGAACTCCCGACTATGTGCTCGCGCGGACAACAGCCCTGGCAATCACCATGGCGATCGCGCTGGTCCTCGGCGTCTATCTCGTCGAGCCGTGGCGCTTCGGACGTGGTCTCCTGGGAATCACTCTCGCCATTTCGCTGCCTTCTCAGGCTTTCCTTCGTTCAATCTGGCTCAAACTCGCGGCCCGACCACAGGCCCGCAACGCCATCCTCATCGGTGACGGCCCCATCGTCGGGGCCCTTCGAAGAGAACTCGAGAATCGACCGAACCCACCGTTTCAGATAGCTCGACACCTGCCGGCCCCGACAAACGGTACAGCCGACCCTCTCGCGGGAGTCGACGTGCACGGCATCGATCTCATCATCGTCGCTCAGCTTGCCGATGGTGATCCCACCATCGATCGCCTCGCCGCTCTCAATTTTCGCGGCACCACCGTGGTCGATGCCGCCGGCGCCTACTCTGCCTTAACCGGTCGTATTCCGGTTCGTCAGGTGGACTCCAGGTGGTTTATCGCAACCGGCGACTTTTCGTCCATCGCCACGTCACCGTTCCACTTTCTCCAGCGGTTCTTCGATCTGGTGACAGCGACGGTGATGCTCGTTCTCACGGCGCCGATTCTCATCATTGCTGCCCTGACGGTGCTGGTCACCGACGGCCTGCCCATCATCTACCGCCAGGAGCGGCTCGGTCAGTACGGCAGACCCTTCGAGTTGTTCAAGCTCCGGACCATGCGAAAGAACTCGAGCGGCAAGGGCCCCACCTTTGCCGAGGAAAACGACGCCAGGGTGTTCCCCGCTGGCCGGTTGCTCCGACGGTGGCGCATCGACGAACTCCCCCAGCTTCTGAATGTCCTTCGCGGCGAGATGAGCCTGGTAGGTCCACGGCCGGAGCGCCCGGATGTGGCGGCCCGATTCGAGAAAAAGATCCCCTTCTATGCGTTCAGGTACTGCGTCCGGCCGGGACTCACGGGCTGGGCCCAGATCCACCTCCCCTACTGCGCCCGGACCGAGGACCACATGATCAAGCTCGAGTTCGATCTCTACGCCGTCAGGCACCACGGCTCTTCGATGTACGCCATCGTCTTGTTGAGAACTTTGGGAGCGCTGGTGTTCCGACCTGGGCGGTAGGATTCCGGGATCGTCCCATCGCAAAGTCTGTTCGCTCGGACGCCTTGACAAGCACACAGTCTGCTCGGATACTCGGCCCGGCTCTTTGTGAATCTAATCGCATCCATGGGGGTGTCCCGTCTCGGACGGGGCTGAGATCAAACCCCTATTACCTGATCCGGGTCATGCCGGCGGAGGGAACTGGAGCATCAGAATGCCGTCTTCTCCCTCGACAGAGTCCTCATCAGCTCAGCACCGGAGAAACGGCATGTTTTTGTTTCGATTGACCATCACCACGATCATTCTCGCAACCCTCTCAAACGTTGCCTTTTCCACTGAGATTCGCGGCCGCCTCGTCGACAAACTGAGTAAGGAACCCATCGCCGGCGCGGAGTTCTTGGCGACCGCAGACGGGCTGGAACTTCGGGAATCGACCGACGCGGAGGGCCGCTTCGTCCTCAACCTCCCCGACCCACCGCCTTTCTCCATGCGTCTCCGAGTAACCTCGGAAGGCCACGAGACCCTCGACCTCAACCTCACCGATCTCGAGCACACGGTCGAACTCAGTCTCCAGGCGGAACCAACCGTATTTCGGGGCGAGGTTGAGGTCACCGGACTCCACGCCACCCTCGGTGAGACACCTGTGACCATGACCAACATCGGCCGCGAAGAGATCGAGCGCCGCTATTGGGCCCAGGACGTGCCGATTTTCCTGGAGCAGACCCCCGGTTTTTACGCATACAACGACAGCGGCAACGGCATCGGCTACTCCTACTTCTTCCTGCGCAGCTTCGATATGCGCCGGACCGCCATCAGCCTCAACGGCGTTCCGCTCAATGACGCCCACTCCCACGGCGTGTTTTTTATCGATCTCGCCGATTTTCTTTCAACAACCGATGAAATCCAGGTCCAACGCGGCGTAGGCACCAACCTCTACGGCGGCAGCGCCATCGGCGGATCGGTCAACGTCACCAGCCGGCAGCCCTTGACCGAACAAAGACTCCACCTGGCCATGCTCGGCGGTTCGTTCGGAACCAGCCGCCTCACTTTCGAGTTCGACAGCGGACTCATCAACGACAAATGGGCGACCACCGCCCGCTACTCCCGGGTCCAGTCGGACGGCTATCGCGATCAGAGCTGGTCCGAGATGTGGAGCTACTATCTCTCCGTCGTTCGCTATGGCAAGAAGACCAGCCTTCGCATCAACCTCTTCGGAGGTCCAGAGGAAACCCACCTCGCGTATGAGGGCGTATCCAAGGCCTATCTCGACGGCGAAATCACCGGCGACAAACGGAACGATCGACGATACAACCCTCTCTCCTACCCCAACGAAGTCGACAACTTCTTCCAGCCCCACTACCAGGTGATTCACAGCTGGCAGATCAACCCCGACCTCGCGTTGCAGAACACCTTCTATCTCTTCGAGGGGCACGGCTATTTCCAGCAATTCAAACAGGATCGATGGATGCCCGAGTACGGCCTCGAGCCCATCGAGTTGCCCGACGGCTCGGTCATCGACACCACAGATTTGGTCCGGCGGCGCGAGGTGGATGAGTGGGATGCAGGGTGGATCCCCAATCTCGAGTGGCGCCACGGCAACGATCGCGGCGGTCTCCAGGCAGGGGCTGCGTTCCGACTCCACAACGGACGCCACTGGGGCTTTGTCCAGTGGGCCCAGTTCTATCCCCCCGATCTGGATCCCGACCACCGCTACTACGACTACCGCCTCGACAAGCAGACCATCCAGCCGTTTGTCCAAGAGAGCTGGCGTTTCAACGACAAATGGAATCTCATGGCCGGGCTGACCTGGACGTACCACCGTTACGAGATGCACGACGACAAACTCAAAGGCGTCGAGGTGGACCAGACATATTCCTACCTCCTCCCGAGACTCGGCGTCACCTTCCGACCAACTGAAACCCTGAGCTTTTTCGCCAATGTCTCGCGCGGCGGGCGCGAGCCGGCGTTCCGCGATATCTACGACCCTCAGAGCTACTGGTCGCCGGCGCCCCTGGCCCTCGAACCCGAGGAACTCACCGACTACGAACTCGGGGGTTCGTTTGCATGGTCCACGGGGCGAGCTTCACTCAATCTCTACTATCTTGATTTCGACAACGCCATCGTCTGGGCCGGAGGCCTCGACAACAACGGCGATCCGGTGACCGCCAACGGTGCGGTCACCGAGCACCGCGGGGTCGAGGTCGATCTCGAGTGGCAACCCATCCCGGCCTTCGGCGGCCGGTTCGATCTTGCATGGTCGAACAACCGCATCGTCGACTTCACCGAACACGACTTTGACGGCAATGCCATCGATCACTCGGGAAACGCGCTGCCGGTGAGTCCCGAGTGGCTGGTTTCTCTCGAGGTCCACGGTACCGCCGGCCCGGTCACGGGCGTGCTCACCCTGCGCTATGTCGATGATTTCTACCTCGACAATACCGAGGACATGCGGAAGTTCCCGGAGATTCGTAACGACCCCGACTACATTCACCGGGTCAACGATGCCTACACCGCCCTCGACATCGGGTTTGAGATCGATCTCGGACGAACGGTGGCGAGCGCCCTCATGGCTCAAAGGGTCAAGGCAAACTTTCGGATCAACAACCTGACCGACTCCCTCTTCACGACATTCGGCTATTTCGACGGGTACCAGCCGGTCTGGATCCCGGCGGCAACGAGAAACGTGTATGCGGGGTTGGTGTTTGATTGGTGAGAACAAAGATCCAAGATACGGGGACCACGATGTCGCAATCTTGGTTCTTGCGTCTTGGACGTTTGAATTCTTGATCTTGGATCTTGGATCCGGCAAAGGGCGGCCGATGGCCGTTCTTTGCCGCGCTGCGACGTGCCGAGCCTGGAGGTTTGAGTTAGATTGATCGGCGATCTATAGGGCCTTCAATGGGCCATAAACTCGATCAATGCAGTCAATTCTCGTTTTTCTGCTGCTGCTCGGCGTGCGAGCCACCACCCGGCTTCTTTACCGGCTCCGGGAAGATTGGATGCCGACCAAACCCCACGAGATGGCGGACGACACCAGAATCGTCGCGATCCTGAACCACACCAGCCTCTACGAACCCCTGATCGCCGGCTTTGCATCAACCAAGCTCCTGTGGCGGTTTGCGCGACACGGCGTCCTTCCGGTGGCCGAAAAAACAATGAAGAGGCCCGTTGGGTTGTTTTTCCGTTTTCTCGTTCGCCACACCGTGACGGTCACCCGGCAGCGCGACTCGACCTGGGAAGAGGTTCTCAGCAAGATCGACAGTCGGGCCCTTGTGATCATCCTGCCTGAGGGCCGGATGAAACGCAGAAACGGGCTCGACTCAAAAGGACGAGAAATGACCGTCCGCGCCGGGATCGCAGATATTCTCGAGGCGCTGCCGGATGGCCGGATACTCACGGTCTATTCGGGCGGTCTGCATCATATTCAGGCGCCCGGAGAACTCCTGCCTCGACCCTTCAAGCCGATTCTCTGCCGCTTCGAGATGATCGACATCGAAAAGTTCAAGCGGGACCTGGCGGTCAAGTACCCCGATCTCGCCTTTCGAAAGGCCGTCATCAGTGACCTAACCGAACGTCGCGACGCCTACTGCCCCACCGAACTGCAGCCAGCGCCGATTCCCGCCGATCCCTGATCCGGCATCCGAACGGCATCGGTTGTACTTGCTCAAACCGCGTCGATGATGCGATCATAAGGCCTCAGATACGATCGCCGGCGTATCCGGCAGAGGGGCTGCGAAATCGGCGCGACAGAGGGTGTTTGTAACGCCGGTCTGAAAATGGGAGGCCCGTTGGTCACGGAATCCGATGCTCAGGAGATCGAGGAAGCACGTCTGCTGCTGGCGAGATACCTGTCGGACGAAGTCGCTCCGATGATCTTCGCCGACGCGGCGGAAATCCTCTTCCGGGCGCCACCCGAGATCCTCGCTCGCGAAATCCACTCGTGGGTCGGAACCCAGCTTCAGGGGCCCAACGCATCACCGGTCAGCGACTATCTCCTCCACTCGGCGCGCAAGGTCCAGAATCTCGGCGAACTCGAGCTCATCCCCAAGGAAGATCTCAATCGGTACCTGGCCCGCCTTCAACCGATGCTGGTCAGCATTTGTCCGGAGCACGACCGCGCTGATCTACAGGAGAACCTCGGTCGTCTCGGGGTCAGCAGCGGCGGTGGCGCGATGGCGGCACGGATCTCGGTCGACAGGTCGCCCCAGTCCAGTTCCGGTGGCGGCTGGTCCACGGGTGGAGGCGGCGGTTCGGCAACGCAAGGTCGCGGAGAGCCTTCACAATCGGCTGCCGACTACGCAGAACAGGCCGCCCCCAGCGACGCGCATCAGCGCGCCGCACAGCAGATCGAGCCGCCACCCGAAATTCCTCGACAGGAGGCCCCGCAGAACGCCGCCGGAACGGCGGACGGGTCCGCTGCCGTCGGCGGAGATGACCAGACGACAGCCCACATCGATCGTCTCAGTCAACTTCTAGACCGCTGGGAGCGTGTTGCCTCGAAATCTCCGGCGCAGTCGCCTGCCGGGCTCAATACATCCCTCGCGGGAGCGGAAGGCGCACTTCTCTCACGTATCATCGACGAGGTCGCCACCTCGGCGAGATCCTCTTCTGACCTCAACAATCAACTCCGCTATCTCAAGGACTTCGGCGTCAGTTCGCTGGGCGACGGCGTCATGGGGGCTCTCAGCGGCTCGCTCCCGGATTGGGCGCCGTCCGAAGCGCCGTCGACAGGAGAAGACGACGCCCCGCCCCTATCCGGCGCCGCTCAAACCATGCGCAAGGTCATGGATCTGTCGAAGGAGCCGGGCGAACTCAACGAGCGTTTCAAGGAACTCATCTCAACCGCGGTTGATCAGTTCAACGATGACTCTCTCGGGCGAGCCGTGACCGTCATCGACCTTGCCAATCGAATGATCTCGCAGAAAGAGGTCGATTCATCCCTCGCCGCGAACATCATCGATCAGGCATCCGAGAATCTTGATGAGAACCAACTGAGGAAATACTCCGAGAATGAGGACAAAAGGCTGCTCCTGCGCCGGGTGCTCAGCTTCTTCCCACCGCTCCAGATCGACTCTCTGATGCAGGACCTCATCGCCGAGACCCGTCGCGATCGGCGACGTGTGATTCTCCGCCTGCTCATGATCCACGGTGATGAGACCAAGGGCCGGGCGATCAAGATTCTCGACGATTCCCTTTCCGGCAATGTCCCGCAGCCATGGTATGTCCAGCGAAACCTGATCTATCTCATCAGGTCGATCCCTCCGAGCGAGGAGTACGACGTCGACAAGGAAATCGACCTCTTGGTCAGGTCCTCGGTTCCCGGTGGTGAACTTCCGCTGCTCCGCGAAGCCCTCACCGCCCTCGGACAGATTGACCACCCGCGTGCAGTCAAGACTCTCGTCGCGCGGGTCAGCGATCTCGAGGATGTGCTCCAGCAGAAAGGCAAGGCCGCGCACAAGAAATCCGAGATCCAGTCGCTCCTCGACACGGCCATCAAAGCTCTGGTCCGGTTCGACAACAAAGAAGCGCGGCAATGCGTCGTCACCCACGGACTCAAACGGCGTCCCGAGTTCGGCGACACCCTGGCCCGTCTCGCCATGCTCAGCGGACAGGATCTCTCCGATGACCTGAACACCGTCAACCGCGTGATCGAAGCGATCAGGGCGGAACTCCCGGTCAAGGTCTTCGGCGTCTCGGTCAAGACCCCAAAAAAAGCACACAATATCGGGAATCTGCTCGACAGCCTCTCCGGCACCGACATTCCCAAGGTGCGAATGGCGTACGACAGCATCGTCCGCAAATTTCCCGGGGAGCAGTTCGCCAACGCCGCCGCCAAGGCTCTGACCAATCTCGACAACAAGACAACCATCGATCAACCGGCCGACGATGCCGAGACGGTCACCTCGCTGTCGGGCGATCTGGCACTGTTCGGGCTCCCGAATCTGATGCAAAATCTCGCGGATTCACGCCTCGAGGGTATCCTCACGGTCCTCGACAATTCGGGCAATTCCACCGCTTCGATCACTCTCAGCGATGGCATGATGATCGATGCGGCCGCCGGCAGCCTCACGGCGGACACGGCGGTCTACCAGCTCCTCGAACGTCCGATTCTCGGACGGTTCATCTTTGTCAATCAACCGGTCGATCTCACGTCTGGTGAAGGTGAAGCGAGCGGCATGGCGGTCATGTCGCTTCTGATGGAGGGCATGCGCCGCTACGACGAGTTCAACCGCGCAGCTGCAATCATCCCTGACGAAGGTCAATTCGCGGCCACCGGAAAGCCACCGACAGGCCTGCCCGACGAAGATGATGCGGATTTCGTCAACGGCATCTGGGTGCAGGCCACCCAAGGCAAGAAGCCGATCGAGATCGAGCAGGAAGCCGACGTCGACGGCTATCGGGTGTACCGGCTCTTCGAACACTGGGTGAACGAGGGCGCACTTGAACCGAAGACCGAAGCAACCACCGCTTCTTAGTTTTTAGTTTTGAGTTTTTAGTTTTAAGTTTCATCGCATGGCCCCGAGGTACGGTTGCGATGTAACTAAAAATTGAGAACTAAAAACTAAGAACTCTCTTCAGCCAGCCTGATGAACTCCTGCTGTGCGGCTCGGGTCGGCTCGCCCTTCTTCGGCTTCCGCCGAACATAGCTGCCATCCGACTGGAGATCCCACGCCGTGTGGTTGTCGTCCTCGATCACCCCGAGGATGGCGTCGATCTCCTCCATGAGCGTTGGATCGTTCACCGGAGCCATGGTCTCGACCCGGCGGTCGAGGTTTCGTTTCATCCAATCGGCTGAACCGAGGTAGATCTCGGGTTGCCCGCCGTTTTCGAAACGGTAGATTCGTCCGTGTTCGAGGAACCGGCCGAGAACCGAGAAAACCTCGATGGTCTCCGAGAGGCCTGGAACACCGGGTTTCAAGATGCACAGTCCACGAACATTGAGGCTGACGGGAACACCCGCCCGACTCGCCGCGTACAGTTCCCGAACCAGTGAAGGGTCCTGGAGTTGGTTCATTTTCGCCTTGATTCCGCTATTTCGGCCCGCCTCGGAGTGTTCGACCTCTCGCCTGATGAGCGCACAGAACCGGTCCCGCATGAATCGAGGTGCGACGAGCAGCTTCTGGTAGTCATCAAAGGGAGTGGCGCCGGTGAGCTCGTTGAAGACCGCCGCAACATCTTCGCTGAGTACCGGATCGCAGCTCAGGATTCCGAGGTCCTCGTAGATCCGCGCCGTTTCCGTGTGGTAGTTCCCCGTTCCGGCATGAACATAGCGACGGATGCCGTCCTGTTCTTCCCGCAGAACCATGGCCAACTTGACGTGCGTCTTGAGCTGCTCGACTCCGTAGGAAACGTGCACGCCTTCTTTCTCCAGAAGCCGTCCCCACTCGATGTTGGGGGCCTCGTCGAATCGGGCGGTGATCTCGAGGAGCACCGCCACCTGTTTACCGCGCCGCGCGGCCTCGAGCAAAGCCGCGATGATGGGCGACTCGGCCGACGTGCGATAGATGGTCAGCTTGATGGCCAGAACATGAGGATCGACGGCGGCCGATTCGAGGAATCTAAGCACCGAGGTATCAAAATCGTGGTACGGGTGATGGACCAGAATGTCACCGCGGCAGATCTCCCTGAAAATCGCCGAAGGATCCCCGCCGGTGACTTCTCTCAGGCGAGGGTGCGTCACCGGTTTGTGCGGCGGGTATCGTAATTCCTCCCGTCCCGGAACATCAAAACGAAGCAGATCGGCGACCCCGAGAAGGCTCTCGGTGAAATAAACGTCTTCAGGGAGACACGCGAGCTGACCGCGCAACCACTCGCGCATCTTCTTCGGCATCTCGGCAGAGACCTGGAGCCTGACCTCGCCGGCGAACTTGCGGGCCTTGAGCTCCGATGCGACCTGCTCGACGATTCCTCCCGGCGTCGTCATGGCCACGTGATCGTCGAACTTCGATCGCCGGCCCTCATCGGCCTCGGCCCCCCTCGTCAATCGGAAGAAGTGGACCGGACCGATCCGGGCCTTGGGGAACAGCCAACGGAGATTCGCCGCAATCACCTGCTCGAGTGGGACACAGCCTTTTCCATTCGCCAGGGGCACCCACCTCTGCCGATTGGGGGGCACCTTGATTCGAATGAACCGTTCGCGTTTCTTTTCCTTGATCACGACCGCCAGGTTGATTCCGAGGCTCGAGATAAAGGGAAACGGGTGTTCGGTGTCCACCGCCAACGGCGTGAGGATCGGCAGCACCGCCCGTTTGAAATAGCCCTCGAGTTCGGTCTGCAGCTCCGCCGGGAGAGTCTCATGATCGAGCAGCGGGAACCCGCACTCCTGAAGAGCGGGTTGAATTCGGTCACGAATGACTCCGGCAAGCTCGGCGACCTGGGTGAGGATCTCCTCGCGACAGGCGTCGTACTCCTGCTGCGGCGTCCGCCCGTCGAGGGAGATCTTCTTGACCCCTCGTTGGAGTTGCCGTTTGAGTCCGCTCATCCGCTTCATGAAGAACTCGTCGTGCAGCATGCCGAGGATCCCGGCGTATTTCACCTGCTCCAACAACGGCACGTTGGGGTCCACGGCCAGTTCGAGGACACGCCGGGCAAACTGGAGCCAGCTCAGCTCGCGATTGATGAAGGTCTCACCATCGATGCTCGGGGTCTTGGAGGATTTGGCTGTCATCATCATCCCGGTAGAGATCCGAAGCGGTCATTATATCCGATGGAAATGGAGCCGGCGTGAAGACCGGAATAGGGGTCGGGCCCCAGGTCACCGGATGCAGGATCCAGGATGCAGGTCGTAAGACCCGGGATGGGCCACCAAACCTGTCAAACCCGTTCGGGCCTATCTCGTATCTCGTATCTGGTCTCTGCTATCCACTCTCGAGGTCACTCCCCTCCTTGCCGGCTGAGTTCGGGTTCGAACTTCCACAGGCTGGTCGTGGTCTCGGTGATGGACTCCAGCGCCGATGCAAGTCGGGCGCCGTTTCGCTCGCCGTGAGCGGTGGCGAGAACCTCCCGCCGCGAGGGCCAGGAATCGACCTCGGCGAAGGCGTTGAACCCGTAGTAGAAGGTCAACTCCGAACTCTCGCCGCCGATGGCGTTGGCGTAGCAGAGCCAGTGAACCGTGTCGGCGTGACTGTCGAAGGCCCGACGCACCCGTTTGGCCAAGGCCGCGTACTCGGTCATCTTGCCGTCGGCAACCCGGACGGTGGCGACCCAGAGAAAATTGGGAGGCTTTTTTCCGGTCCACGGCCGGGACAGATCGTCCACCAGGGTCATCACCCGGTCGGATGAGTCCAATCCTCGAGCGAGGGCGTCCTTCACCGCACCGCCTTCAACGGGGCCGAGCACATCAACGAGAATCCGCCGGGTCGGCGTCCAATCATCGAGATCAGCCATTTTTGAGAATCCATGGAAGAAACCGACCCGCACATCAGGGCCGCCGGTCAGCTCACGGAAGGTCGCCCACATGGTTCCATCGGGGTGCGAATCGTGCGCCTTGATCAGAGAAACCACCGCCTCCGACCACGGGCCGATGGCAGCCTTCTCGATCTCACCATCGACGACAAGGAAGTACGGCGGCGGCCCGGACTCATCAGCTGCCGCTGCCGAGCCCGAAACCGTCATGACGACAACAACCACGCAGATCACGAGTCTCTTCATGACGTCTCCCCTACCAGCCAAAATCGTCGAAACCGAAACCGGGGTCGATCATCGGCTCGGCGAATTCCATCCCACCTTCGAATTCGGGATCCATCCCTGCCCCACCGAAGTCACCCCCGGCACCCGCCGGGACATCGATGAAATCGGTGGGCGTACCCCCCGCGTAGCCCATGTCGGGCACCTGATCGGCGCCGGGAAAATCCTGCGGCAGATAGTCATTGGCGATATGTTCAGGAAAGGTCGTCACGATATCGTCGTAGGGGATGGCGATGGGCTCACCCCAGTTCCCGTCTCCCGGTCCCCAATCGATGCCCGGAGGCGGCACAACGATGGGGGCGTAGATCGGGTAATAGGCCGGCCAACCCCAGCCATAGCCCCAGCCCCAGCCGGGACCGCGATAGCCGAACCCTCCCACAAACCCGGAATACGTGTAGTGGCTGACGATCCTCGATCGGCTGTCTTCGATGCGCTGCTGGTTGGCATCGCGAGCGTCCTTCTCCCGGCGGTAGAAACCCGCCATCACGTCCTCGATATTCTGCTTCTTCGGCTCCGGCTTCGCCTGTGGCATGTCCCGGTGCACCCGGATGTGAGCTGTTGCGTGGGCGGGTTGTTCCCCCGGGTACCCAACCGTCAGCCGAATCACGAAGAGTTCGATTTCGTTCTCAATCCTGGGGCTCTGAAAGATGACCTGGTACTGGTCCTCGTTGTAAAGAACTCCACCCTCGCCCTGGGCGATCTCCCAGTGATAGCTCTCGGGCTGGGGGCCCTCTTCAGGCGGCAATCCGCCCAGCTTGATCGCGGTGCCCTGCATCACTTCGAGTTGGCCCGGCACCGGCTCGGCGGTGATCGTCGGTGCAGATTGGGCAACGACGGTGCACGCCGCGAGCACGCTCAACGTCACGATGCTGCCGATCTTCAACTGTTGTCTTCCTGTCAACACTCTCGGCCTCCAACTCGTCATGAGTGATGTCGCACCGGAGTCGGGCGCTGCCCAACTCCCCCTGCAGCCTCAGATCATACCTATTCCGTCTGATTCGGGTCCGCCGCCTTCCGCACCGACTGCGGCGCGCACGATTCGAGGAGGTCGAGAACGCGGTGGAGGCTATCGACGCCGACGAGACGTCGGCGCTACAAGAAGCCCCACATCGGTTGTAGCGCCCAATTCTCGCGGGCGATTTGACGGGCTGAGATCAAGCTGGTGGTTTGATGATGTGGTGCCTGAGGAGGGATTCGGCCGTGCACGAAGGCTGCGGTTAACGCTGTGCCGGCGATGGGGCGGCGTGAGATCTTCCGGAGAGAAGAACTGCCGGCTACTGCGTTCCGCTGGCTCGTGCTCGGGGACGCGGCCATCGGCCGTGTTCCACCCTCGACAATGTGGTGCCGGAGGAGGGATTCGAACCCTCACACTCCGAAGAATGGGAGATTTTGAGTCTCCTGCGTCTGCCATTCCGCCACTCCGGCCCGACGATCATTCTCACCCCCATCGACTCAGCGGTCAAGCTTCGATCGATGGCCGCACAATCCAGGTCCTCAGAATTTCTCACTCTCGACCGAGGAGAACCTCCGATCGTCGACCGATTCAGTCCGCAGCTATGACCTCGGCGGTTTCGGCGAGCCGGGCGAGAGCCTTCGGGTCGACATCAGGAAACGGGAAGTCACCGAGCTCGTTGGTGGGCATGAGGTGGATGTGGACATGAGGCACTTCGTAGCCGAGCACGACGACCACGACGCGTTGACAGCCGGTGCGCTCTTTCAGATGGTGCGCGACGACTCGGGCGGCTGACCACAACGCATCGTATTCCTCCACCGGCATCGCAAAGATCTCGCCCCACGGTTTCTTCGGAACCACGAGGGTGTGGCCGTGGACCCGCGGGTTGATATCGAGAAACGCCAAATGGCGGTCATCCTCCCAGACCCGATAGCACGGAATCTCGCCGGAAATGACGCGCTCGAAGATCGTCGGCATGCACTCCTCCTCGTTTCGTATTCGTCCGAAGACTAGCACCCCACCATGAGTCAGGAGAAATATACAAAAAAAGACCGCATCGCGACCTGCGATTCCATTGACGACGTTTATCATTTGGAGTATATTCCTAAATGGTAATGTCTGAGATACCTATGGGAGGAATACGTGATTGCATCCGATGAGTTGCTCCACCGAATCGCCGAGGTTCTCAAGGCGATGGCCGACCCCACCCGCCTGAAAATCCTCCACAGCATTCACAACGGCGAACGATGTGTTTCCGACATTCTGAAGTCGGTCGGCGGAAGCCAGGCCAACGTTTCAAAACACCTTTCGGTCCTCAAGAGAGCTGGTCTCGTCGACTGCCGCCGTGAAGGGCTCAACGTGTTTTACCGGATCATCGATGAGGGAGTTTTCACCATTTGCCGCAATGTCTGTGATTCCCTGGAATCTCGCATTGACCGCGAACACCAGGCCATTCTTCAAGGACGGATTGAAATCGAGCAGGCCTCCACGAAGGTTGAGATCTGATACGGACCTAAGATGAGTGATTCTCACCCGGCAGAACCGCTCAGCTTAGATCGGAGCCAAATTGCCGATCTACGAATATCGATGCCAAACCTGCCGGGCGGTCTTCGCTCGACTCCAGTCAATGTCGGCTCCGGCGGACTCCATGGTCTGCCCGGAATGCGGCAGCAGCGAGACCGAGCGCCTTCTTTCGGCTTTCGCGGCCGGCACCTCGTCGTCAGAACAAGCATCCTGCCGCAGCCCTGCACCCTGCGGCGCAGGCGGTGGTGGTTGAGGCATTTAGAGTCGGCGGCCCGTGAGGCCGCTTCCTGAGGTCGCGTAGGAAGAATCCAATCCCCCTCATCGAGGGGGATACTCATTTGCAACTGGCAGTGCTAAAATCACGCGGTGAAAAATTGTGGAACAAGGCCATGCAGGTGGAGTTCGCCGCTCTGCGTGGAAAAATAAATCCAGATATTCCTTTTGGGAGGGGAACTATGAAAAGAACCAGTTATCTAGTTACTGCAGTCCCGGCAATCGTTGTGTTGGGGTTGTGCTTGGCGATCGCACCGGGACTCCAGGCGGCGGAGTCGGACATGACCGTGAGCACCACCCTGCCGGACCCGGTTGCGCTCGGCACACCGTTCACGGTCACCATCGGCTACGGCAACAATGGGCCGGACACCGCCGTAAGCGCCTACGTCAACGCCGACTTCATCGCGCCGATGGGACTCGACGTCTTCCTCGACAACTATTTCAACGGCGACGGAGCGATGTACACGGCCATCCAGGAATCGGCCGCCGGTACCGACACAAACGGCAATGCCCCGCTTCTTTTCTGGGACGAATTCTACTGCGAGCACATTTTCTTCCAGCTGCAGGGCGATGACACCGAGGACGCGACGCCGATTCAGCCCCTCGCGTCCGGCGCCAGCGGCACCTTCACCTATGAAGTGACCCTCCCCATGGAAGCACCGAAGACCGGCACCGTGGAGATCACTGAGCCCGCCAACCTCGTCCACGCGTGGACGCTGACCGATCCCGCGATTGTCTGGGTCGAGCTTGGTTTGGCGACGCCCTACAACAAGTACGCCTCGACCACCTGCTCGAAGCTGGTCGGTACCGAGGAAGAAGACATCTGCGAGTACATCACCGACAACTGCTGGGGCGCCAGGATCTCGCAGCTCGACACCCCGGT
>RCNF010000345.1_pt1 | contig 23052 bp, 16 predicted proteins | sample 2041311 | NCBI WGS metagenome assembly RCNF01 (sample SAMN09708228, study PRJNA481090) | Marine sediment metagenome, whole genome shotgun sequencing project. | biome: marine sediment; feature: ocean; material: sediment; isolation source: Sewage treatment plant 2 marine sediment (STP2) ... | reverse complement strand
TCGCTGGTCTTGCAGGGGTAACTACTAGAACCTTACGGTATTACGACCAATTCGGTTTATTGCACCCTGCCGAAATTGGAAATAATGGTTACCGCTATTACGACCATGAAAGTTTGCTGCACTTACAGCAAATTATGTTCTTCCGGGAGATGGATGTTCCTCTCAAGGATATCCACTATATGCTCAACAATCCAGATTTTCAGCTTCAAGCAGCTTTAGAAAACCACCGGGATGCACTTAAAGATCAAGTAAAACGGATAAATATGCTGCTGGAAACCCTCGGAAAGACCATCAGCAGTTTACAAGGAGAAGGAAATATGTCTGAAAAAGAATATTTTGAAGGATTTGATGAGACTCAATATGAAGATGAAACCCAAGAGCGCTGGGGAGGGACACCACAGTATGCTGAATCGCAACGAAAATGGTCCAGATATTCCAAGGACCAAAAAGAAGAGATCAAAGAAGAAGGTGGGAGAATTTCCATGCGGATGGTTACTGAAAATCCAGAAGCGTCACCAGGCGATTCAGATGTACAAACTGCTGTAGGTGAGTATTATACGTACCTCAATAAGTATTTTTATTCTTGTGAAGTAGAATTTTTACGAGGTTTGGCTGATATGTGGGTTCAAGATCCACGTTTTGCCGTTAATTATGAACGCATCCGGGAGGGTGGTGCAGCTTTTGTGCGGGCAGCTGTTCATATCTACTGTGATCAACACAAATAAAATGACAATCATTCGGAATAATAATCTGAAGGTCTGATCAGAATAAATAATAAAATGGGATTACCTAAGACCTTTTTTGGATTTTTTATCCTGATTTTATTCATTATTAAATCCATATTAATATAAACCTATTCCGTATTCAAGCCCGAAGTGGGTTGGTATAATGTTTCTGCTTCTCCTCGAGAAGCGACTATCAAGTTTACTGGACAGCATTGTGTGCTTGCTGTATATTACGGTGCACACTGGCTTTATAAGCTCAACGGAGGTTTTTGTGGAATCTGGAACGAATAATCGTCAATCACTAATCTATATTCTGCTGTTTGTGGGTATTATCATTCTTGTATTTTACAGCTTTCGGCAGCAGACTATCACTACCGAGGATATTACCATCGGAGAAGTAGCCCAGGAAATCATATCTGGCACACTCAAACGAGTGATAGTAAATGAAAATGAGCTGGAGTTGATCTTTCAGGATGGATCTGAAGGAACATCTCATAAGGAACCGGATGCAACATTTGTACAGCAATTACGAGAATTAGGCGTAACCGCTGGAGATCTCAATCCCGAAAATGTCATCGTTGAAATAAAACCCCCCAGTGCCTGGTTTGGCGTGATAAATGTATTGGGATATGTGCTTCCCTTTATCATGATTGCCGGATTGTTCTGGTTTGTGTTCCGCCAGGCGCGAGGCGGCGGTTCAGCAGCTATGAATTTTGGTCAGTCAAAGGCCAGAAAATTTACCGGAGACAATCCAACAGTTACGTTTGATGACGTGGCAGGTATACCTGAAGCCAAAGAAGAATTGTTCGAAGTGGTTGAGTTTCTCCGAGAACCGGAAAAGTTCATGGCATTAGGGGCACGGATTCCGAAAGGTGTGCTGCTGATGGGAGCTCCGGGAACTGGAAAAACCTTACTTGCCAAAGCAGTTTCTGGTGAAGCTGGTGTGCCATTTTATTCCATATCCGGATCTGAATTTGTAGAAATGTTCGTTGGTGTCGGAGCCAGCAGGGTCCGTGATTTGTTTGAAAAAGCAAAAGCTGATTCTCCCTGTATAGTCTTTGTGGACGAAATTGACGCAGTTGGTCGCCATAGGGGGGCAGGTTTGGGAGGCAGTCACGATGAACGGGAGCAGACCTTAAACCAGATCCTGGTGGAGATGGACGGGTTTGATACTGATACTAATGTAATTATCGTAGCCGCTACGAACCGGCCTGACGTGCTGGATCCGGCACTGCTGCGTCCCGGCCGATTTGACCGGAGGGTGATCCTGGATCGCCCTGATATGAGAGGTCGTGAAGCTATCCTGGAAGTTCATGCCCGGGGAAAACCCCTGGCTGCGGATGTGGACTTAAAAACAATCGCCAAAGCCACTCCCGGATTTGTGGGTGCTGACCTGGAAAATATGATCAACGAAGCAGCAATTCTTGCTGCCCGGAAGGAAAAGAAAGCTATTGAACAGGATGATTTCCAGGAATCAATTGAACGGGTCATCGCCGGTCCAGAAAGAAAAAGCCGCTTGATCAGCGATATAGAAAAACAAATTATAGCCTATCATGAAGCCGGCCATGCCATCACTGCCCGCTCTCTACCCGAGGCGGACCATGTTCATAAAATTTCGATCATTGCCCGGGGACAGGCTGGAGGATATACTCTGATCCTGCCGGAGACCGATCGTACCCTCGTTTCCCGCAATAAAATCCTGGCTGACATGGTAAGTCTCTTGGGAGGTAGGGCTGCAGAGGAGATCGTTTTTAGCGACATCACTTCCGGCGCCTCCAATGACCTGGAACGTGTCACCAAGTTGGCCCGTGAAATGGTTACTCGCCTGGGAATGAGCACAGTCTTAGGCCCAATGGTATATGGGAAGAAAGACGAGATGGTTTTCCTGGGTAAAGAGTTTACCGAACAGCGTGATTACTCTGAATCCATTGCTGAACAGATCGATATTGAAGTTAAGGAAATAGTCAGCAAAGCCTATGATCGTGCCCTGGAGATCTTAAAAGAACACCGGGATGTTTTGGAAGTTCTGGCAGAAAGACTGCTTGAAGAGGAGACCATTGATGTCAAAGAACTGGATAAGATTTTCCCGATTCCCACTCCTAAAAACGGCGGTATGCCGGTGAAAAATAGCAAATAGAGATCTGAGTAAATAAAAATTTAAGAAGGGACGGGCGATGCTCGTCCCTTTTTTGTTTGAGGAGTTCAGGCGCTTCATAAGGGCCTGGTCTCTTAACCAAATCCTCAGGTACAATTTATTTATGGATATATCTACCTGGAAAATCCGATTAAATGAACTACCGTTGGGAGAGATATATCTTTTCCAGGAGCTGGGATCTACCAATCAGACCGCAGAGACCTTGATCGAGGAAGGTGCCCCGCCTTTTTCTCTGGTACTGGCAGATAAACAAACTGCTGGAAAAGGTCGACATGGCAGATCCTGGCAAACAAACCCCGGAACATCCCTGGCGTTCAGCTGGATTTTATATCCTGAACCGGGGATAATCACCCCTGAAAAACTAGGAATGCTTAGTGGATTAGGAGCCTTGGGGGTAGCTGAAACTTTGATTGAAGTCTACCAATTGGCAGCGGAGATCAAATGGCCCAATGATGTGCTGGTTGAGGGTAAAAAGGTATGTGGTGTGCTGGTTGAAGTTCATTGGTCTGGAAATCTGTTAAAAGATGCAGTCTTGGGGATAGGCATTAATGTATCACGCGGATCTGTTCCAGTGAACAAGGATTTACATTTCCCGGCATCTTCGCTGGAAGAAGTTTGTGGAAGAGAAATTTCCCGGCTAGAGCTGCTGATCCAGGTGATGAGCTCTCTTCTGAAATGGTATCCTGAGCTGCAATCAGGGGATTTTACGGCTGCCTGGCAAGAAAAGCTAGCATATAAAGGTGAGACAGTGACCTTATTCACGGGTGATAAGATTATTGACCAGGGTACGATGCAGGGTGTCTCACCGGAAGGATCTTTAATCCTGGATTCGGATTCCGGAGAAGTGCGAACGTATCAGACAGGAGAGATCAGACTCCGTCCAGTTGACAGATCCTGAAAATAAGCTACACTAGGAAAAAGACCGAGATTTCCGGGGAGAAGATATTATGTCAGATGACGATATCCGAAACCAGTTTGATGATTTTGATTTTTCAGAAGAGGATGTTTGGGGAGACCTAGAACCCAAGCCTGAGTTGTTCGGGATGAATCCCGGACAGCGTTTTGTCCTAGCGCTACTGCTTTTTCTCACCGCGATAATTCTCAGCGCGTTCTGTTTGGTTGTTGCAGGGAAAGTTTCGTTGCCTCTCTGAGAAATTGTATACCGATTAATATTGTAAAAAAACCACCCACTCGGGTGGTTTTTTTGTGTACAAATAGGGGTAACTGTTTCTTTATAGGAAACAGTTACCCCATAATATTATTCTTCTTCTTTCTCTTTACCTTCTTCTTCCTCAGTAGCTTCTAAATCTTGATCTGCAAATCTTGCGATAGATACTACTACGTCACCTTCCCGCATTTGCATGATGGATACACCGCGCGCAACCCGGTTGTACTGAGATATGGTAGCTGCTTTAGTACGCATGACGGTACCTTCGGCGGATATGACCGTGATCTGGTCCTGGTCCGGCATCACGACCCGGGCGGCAGCAATCTTTCCGATGGTGGGCAGAGCTTTTTTATCGACAGTTAAAACACCCATTGTAGCCCGACTCCTGCGCGGATATCCGTCAAGGGCGGTCCGTTTCCCGAAGCCTTTTTCAGTAATGACCAGTAAATCTCCCTTCTTCTCAACGATATCCATACCAACAACTTCGTCTTTATCTCGTAGGCGGATACCGATCACACCCATTGCCGGTCGGTTCATTGGTCTAACTTCTTTTTCTTCAAAACGCAGAGCATATCCGTTGCGAGTAATCAACATTAGATCATTTTTACCACTGGAGAGTCGAACCCAGCCCAACCGGTCATCCTCTTTGAGGTTAATTGCAATTAATCCGGAGGGTCGGACAGAGTCGAACTCTGAAAGATATACCCGTTTAATTAACCCTTTTTGGGTCACCATGGTGCAGTATTTGGATTCCTTAAAATCAGCCACAGGCACGATGGCAGTGATTTTTTCATTGGGATCGATTTCCAACACATTAACGATTGGCAATCCCCGGCTGGTTCGGCTTGCTTCCGGGATGCGGTAGGCTTTAGAAGAATAGACCTTGCCGCGATCTGAGAAGAACAGCACGGTATCCAGAGTACGGGCAGGAATTAAAGACATAATCTCATCTTCATCCCGCATACTGTGACCTTTCACTCCAATGCCGCCTCGTTTCTGAGAACGGAAGGTAAGGGCCATTACTCGTTTTATGTATCCCCGTTCTGTGATACTGATTAGAATCGGCCGGTCAGCTACCAGGTCTTCCTCATCAATCTCTTGAGCTGCATCAGGGGAAATATCTGTTCGGCGTTCATCTCCAAATCTCTTTACCAAATCCGCCAGATCATCTTTGATGATTTTCAGTTGCTTTTTCTGACTTTTCAGCAGTCCTTTAAGATTTTTAATTTTGTTAACCAACTCTTTATGCTCATCTTCAATTTTTTTGCGTTCCAGAGCTGCCAACCGTTTTAATTGCATGTCCAGAATAGCTTGAGCTTGGATTTCAGTCAGGGTAAAACGTTCAATTAAGGTAGCTTTGGCTGCATCTGTATCTGCTGAATTTCGGATGGTTTTGATCACCGCATCCAGGTTGTTAAGGGCAATTAACAATCCGTCCAGGATATGAGCCCTAGCTTGTGCTCTATCCAGATTAAATTGAGTACGGCGCTTGATGACTTCCAGGCGGTGGTCAATATACAGTGTTAAAGATTGTTTTAATGACAGCAGGCGTGGTTCATCATCGATTAATGCCAACATCTGGGCGCCAAAAGTTGTTTGCAATGCGGAATATTTATAGAGCTGGAAGAGCACTTTTCGCGGCTGGGCGGTACGCTTAAGCTCGATGACAATGCTCATCCCGTCCCGGTCGGATTCATCCCTTAGATCAGAGATTGCTTTAATTTTTTCTTCCCGGACCAAACTGGCGATACGTTCAATCAGGGTGGTTTTTTTTAGCTGATAAGGAATTTCTGTGATAATGATCCTGAAGCGTCCCCCCTGATCCATTTCCTCAATATGTGCCTTGCCGCGGAGGATAATCCTTCCCCTGCCAGTCACATAAGCCTGGCGGATTCCTTCATCCCCAATAATGGTGCCCCCGGTGGGGAAATCAGGTCCTGGGATAAATTGGATCAGATCCTCAATAGTAACTTTGTCAATTTTGGTGTAGTTGTCAATCAGGTGATTGATGCCAGCAGCCAGCTCATTTAAGTTGTGCGGGGGGATATTGGTTGCCATGCCTACTGCGATGCCGGAGGCACCGTTTAACAATAGATTTGGAAGCCGGGCAGGCAGCACATCAGGTTCTTTGAGAGATCCATCGAAGTTGTCAACAAAGTCTACTGTGTTTTTATCAATATCTGCCAGCATTTCCTCGGAAATGGAATCCAAGCGGGCTTCGGTGTATCTCATGGCCGCTGGGAAATCTCCGTCAATGGATCCAAAGTTTCCCTGTCCATCCACCAAGGGATAACGCATGGAGAAGGGCTGTGCCATTCTCACCATGGAGTCGTAGACCGCACTGTCACCGTGGGGATGGTATTTACCGAGCACTTCACCGACAATACGGGCTGATTTTTTATAGGAACTGGTGGAACGGATGCCCATATCGTGCATTGCAAATAGAATCCGGCGGTGAACGGGTTTCAGTCCATCCCGAGCATCTGGAAGCGCTCTGGCAACGATTACACTCATGGCATAATCGAGGTAAGAGGAGCGCATTTCTTGATCAATACTGATCGATTGTACGGCACCTATTTCCATAAAACGATCCTTCTTTTTTTTTCTACATATTAATGAAAACGTGTGCTGCTGTAAGGAAGCACACTTGTTTTAATTATACCACTCTACCCTCTGGAAACTCAGCTGATAGATGCGATGGAAGGTGTTTACAAGAGCCTGGTTTTTTATCCCCGGAAACAAAAAAACCCCGGTTTCCCAGGGTCTTTTATTGTTTAAATAGGCAGTTTTGATCAATTTTCAGTCAGGTACTCTTTGATGGCTTTGGCAGCTACTCTACCTGCTCCCATGGCTTTAATGACCGTAGCTGAACCTGTGACAATATCACCTCCAGCAAAGACTCCTTTTTTGGAAGTTTCCCCGGTTTCATCTTCAACCAGGAAGGTGCCCCATTCGCTTGTTTTTAAATCAGGGGTCGTCTCAGCAATAAATTTGCGAGGCATTGTCCCCAGGGCGACTATCACGGTATCTGCTTCGACCAGGTGTTCGGATCCTTTGATAGCAATAGGTCTTCTTCTACCCGAATCGTCTGGTTCGCCCAATTCCATCTTCATACATTCGACTTCTTTAACATGATTGTTCTCGTCCCCGATAAATCGGATCGGGGATGTAAGTAGATTGAAGATTATTCCTTCTTCTTCTGCATGATGGATTTCTTCCTCCCGGGCAGGCATTTGATCTCTTCCCCGGCGGTAGATGATACTCACCTCGGTTTCATCACCACCAACGCGCTTGGCAGATCTGGCTGAATCCATGGCAACATTTCCGGCGCCGAACACGGCCACTTTTTTACCTACTTTGATGGGTGTTGAATATTCCTCTCGGTAAGCCTTCATGAGATTGACCCGGGTCAGGAATTCGTTTGCAGCAGAGATTCCGTTTAAGTTTTCTCCGGGCAGATTTAAGAACATAGGCAGTCCGGCTCCTGTGCCGATAAAAACTGCATCAAATCCGTCTTCACCCATTAGCTGATCAATGGTTCGGGTTTTTCCAATCAGCATATTCAGTTTTATTTCAGCCCCTAGCTGCTTGATTGTATCAATTTCTGCAGCTACGATGCTCTTAGGTAAACGGAATTCAGGGATTCCATAGACTAGAACCCCACCAAGTCCATGCAAAGCTTCATATATCGTAACCTGATGGCCGGCTTGCAAAAGTTCATATGAAACAGTGATACCTGCTGGTCCAGAGCCTATCACGGCAACTTTTTTACCTGTCGGTGGAGCAACTTCGGGCAACCCAACTGCACCCTGTTCCCTTTCATAATCTGCCACAAATCGTTCCAGTCTTCCAATCGCAACAGGTTCATCGATCTTTCCAACAACACATACCTGCTCACATTGCTCTTCCTGGGGGCATACCCGCCCACATACTGCTGGCAGTAAATTGGTTTCTTTAATTTTTTGAGCAGCCCCAATGAAGTCGCCTTCGGTGATCAGGTGGATAAATCCCGTTATATCTACTGAGACCGGGCAGCCATCCACGCAGGGTTGTTTGGGGCACTGGAGGCAGCGCTGGGCTTCTTTCTGTGCCAAAGCTGCATCAAAACCCAGAGCCACTTCTTCAAAATCCTGAATGCGGTCCATTGGTTTCCGGACCGGCATCTCCTGGCGGGGAATGCGATCTGGTTTTTTACGAGGGGGCCGGGTTCGTTTTTCTTCGGCCATTAGGTTTTCTCCTGTTCAGCTTCAGCAATGATTTCATCCATTTGGCAAGCTTGTTCTTGATCGTAATAATGGTGTTTGGCAATTTGTTCATCAAAATCGACCAGATGAGCGTCAAATTCGGGTCCATCCACGCAGGCAAATTTTACTTCATTACCCACCGTTACCCGGCAACCTCCACACATCCCGGTACCATCAATCATTATCGCATTTAAACTGACAATGGTTTTAATTTTGTATGGACGCGTAACTTCTGCAACCGCCTTCATCATCAGTGTGGGTCCAATTGCCACCACTAAATCGATTTTTGTTTTGTCATCGATCAAACCCTGCAGAACTGTTGATCCGAATCCCTTTATCCCATAACTGCCGTCATCAGTTGTGATAATTAACTCATCGCTGATTTCCTTAAGTTCTTCTTCGAGGATGACCAATTCTTTATTTCTGGCACCGTTGATTGTGATTACTTTATTCCCCGCTTCTTTTAGACCTTTTACTATCGGGTAAAGAACTGCGGTGCCCACACCTCCACCAACACACACCACAGTACCGAATTTTTCCATGTCAGTTGGTCGTCCAAGGGGACCAAGCACATCCAGAAATCCCTCTCCAACCTCATAACACACCAGGCAAGTTGTGCTGAATCCGGCTTTTTGAATGATCAGGTCAATGGTCCCTTTCTCTGGGTCTGAATCAACGATAGTTAATGGGACCCGTTCGCTGGTTTCATCAGCCCGGATTACGACAAACTGCCCTGGTTTTCTTGATTTGGCAACTTCCGGGGCCTCAACAGAAAAGCGGGTTATATTGGGAGCTAGGATCTTTTTTGAAACGATCTTATACATAGTTTTCACTCCTAAAAATCGGTTTGATAACCGTTTGTTTTTCTTAATGGTATCTAAATTATATCTTTAATAGGTATTTGTAAGTCATTATTATTACTGTTACTTGTCATAAGTTCGCCGTCAGTACTTTTGCCCTCTGGAGCAAATACTAGTATCTCATTAGATTAGGCTTGAACCCAATTCCTTTCCCCATTATTGCTGTTATCATAATGTTGAGTTATTTCTGATATCAGCAAAAACCGAGTTTTAATTACCCCTTAGGAACATTCAGATCATGATTGATGTAATTCAGCATAAGGCCAATCAACCCAAAGAAATTCCTCCAGGGAAATTTGATAAATTCCGAAGTCGCTATTACTCCAGCCCAAGGATATTTTGGCAGGATTTTCTCTATGTGTTATCACATCGGAATCAGATAAAGAGAGCCATGCAGGAAGAACAAATCTCACCTGCTTTCAGGGAACGCTTGATGATAGCGGTTACAGAAGTTAATCAGTGCAGGTACTGTAGGGCGTTTCATATTCAGCGGGCGTATCAAGCCGGTCTCTCAAAAAAGGAGATAGACAACTATTTGGCGGGGGTAATCCCAGAGGATATACCGGTGGAAGAAAAAATTGCTGTATGTTATGCACAACACTGGGCGGAAAACGACGGTCAACCCGATGAAGAATATGAAAATCAGATCCGGGAATCTTATGGAGAGGAAGGATTTGACTCAATTCAAATGATCTTGCGAATGATCCGAATGGGAAATTTGTTGGGAAATACATGGGATTATTTTCTTTTCCGGATATCCTTTGGCCGTTGGGGGATCTGAACCTTATCTCAACTGCTATTCTCTAAGACATCTGGAATAGAAAATCGCCTCAAGCCAGATGAACGATTTTAACTACAAATTGCTATTTTCTGAGGGGTTAACGATCCTAAGTATCCCGGGTCAACTCGTGGTATGATAAGTTCTTAGGAAGGTATTTCTGATTACACAGTCAAGCTTGCCCCAATCCCTCTCAGATGAGTTATGATAGGGTTTTTTGGCGTAAAGTGGATCTTGTGAGGAGAAATCTTCCCGAACAACCTGATTTGAAATTTTTATTTTTGATCGCAGAAAGGATATTATGCAAGAAACATTAGAAAGACTTAAATCAATTTTAGCGGAAGTATCTGATTTAGGCAGCGCCGCAGCCTTATTGAGCTGGGATCAACAGACTTACATGCCGCCAGGTGGCGTAATTGCCCGCGGAAATCAGATCGGAACCCTGAGCAGTCTGGGTCATTCAAATTTTATTTCAGAGGAAGTTGGGAAATTACTAGAGGATCTAAAAGCATATGCTGAATCTCTTGATCCAGAGTCCAATGACGCTTGTTTAATTGAGGTTACCTCACGGGATTATCAGAAACAAACCAAAGTCCCCAGTGATTTTGTTGCCGAATTCTCCCGGATTGCCGTAATCGCTCATGGTGCCTGGGAAGAAGCTAGAAAAAACAATAATTTCTCTCATTTTCAACCCCATTTGGAAAAGATTGTGGAGATGAAACGACAGTATGCTGATTTTTTTGCTCCTTATGATCACGTTTACGATCCGCTGCTTGATGATTTTGAACCCGGTATGAAAACCGCAGAAGTCCAGGAAATTTTCGCAGCCCTACGCCCCAAACAAGTAGAATTGATTAAAGCAATCAGTGAAAAACCAGAAGTGGATAATAGTTTTCTCTACCAACCATTTGATGAGCAGAAACAATGGGACTTTGGGGAACGAGTCATTACAAAATATGGTTATGACTGGAACCGGGGCCGGCAGGACAAAGCTGCTCACCCTTTTACCACTAATTTTAGTGTTGGGGATGTCCGGATTACCACCTGGGTGGATTCCAACTTCTTAAATCCAGCCTTATTTGGTACCTTGCACGAAGGAGGGCACGCGATTTATGAACAGGGTGTATCACAGGATTTGGAACGGACCCCCTTGGCGGGGGGGGCTTCCCTGGCAATTCATGAATCCCAGTCTCGTATGTATGAGAACTTATTGGGCAGATCATATGATTTCTGGGTTTATTTTTACCCAAAACTTCAAGATACCTTTTCAACAGAGTTGGGAAATGTAGACCTGGATACCTTCTATAAAGGGATAAATAAAGTTGAACCTTCCCTTATCCGTGTAGATGCGGATGAAGCAACCTACAACCTGCATGTGATGGTCCGACTAGAACTGGAAATTGCCTTGATGGAAGGAAAACTTCAAGTTGCTGATTTACCAACAGCCTGGAATGAGCGCATGAAGGATTACCTCGGTATTATTCCCCCCAATGATGCTGATGGTGTTCTGCAAGATGTGCATTGGGCAGGTGGTGCTATGGGATATTTCCCCACGTATTCGTTAGGGAACCTGGTTTCTAACCAGCTTTGGGAGAAGATTACCCTGGATATCCCTGGATTGTCATCCCAGATTCAGGGTGGAAATTTTAAGGAGTTGTTAGCTTGGCTGCGTGAAAATGTCCACCAGCACGGTTCAAAGTTTAAACCGCAGGTTCTTGTAAATCGAATCGTAGGATCAAGGATTAAACCTGAAGCCTATCTGAAGTACCTCAATGATAAATTTGGCGCAATTTACGAGCTATAATCAATAGGAACCTGGATCCGGTCGGAAAGATTGGTTTTTCAGATAAAAATGATAAGGAGTATCAGTGGGACGGATTTTATTTGTCGATGATGACACAGATGCACTAGAAACCTATGTGAAGGCGGTCTCTCTCGCCAATCATTCTGCTGATGTTGCCTCCAGTGCATTCGATGGCTGGAAATTGCTAAAAAAGACAAAATATGACCTGATATTTGTGGATTTAAATATTCCAGAGGTGTCTGGTTTTGAATTTATTGAAAAATTGGCTAAGGACAGGAGAACCAAATCCATCCCTGTAGTTGTGATATCTGCTTTGCCTGAAGACGATCTGATTGATGAAGTATTAAATGCCGGAGCACAGCTTTTCCTGGAAAAGCCTGTCGCCTTGGTAGATCTTTTTTCTGTAATTGAAAAATATCATTCAAAATCCTCCAAATAAGTGGATGGAACTGTTCAGACCACAACAGCATGAAGCCTTCTATCCGTTCTCTATTTAGTTTTTTATTCATTATCCTCATCGCTGCTGGATGTAATGTCCTTCCATTCAGGATTCTACCCACATTTATTCCAGAGGAATATTTGCCCACTGTCATTGAGCTGACCGCACAAGCCCTGGTTGATGATGGTGTGATCCAAATAACCCCCGCTCCTCCTCCTACTTCAGATCCGAATACTCCAACCGAGACAGCTATCCCAACTGAAACCCATACTCCAACCGACGCTGTCCCGGAATTTACCCCTACTGAAACCATTGATCTGGTTCTGATCGATCAAGAACCCCTGGTTTTGCCAAATCCTCTCCCAGTGGGAGAAATACAAATCATCAGTCCGGGGCGCCTGTCGAGGGTCACTTCCCCTTTCAGTATTCATGCCATCCTGGCACCTCCACGGAGCGAAAGAGATGATGATTCAAGCTACCAGGTTTCCCTCTATGGGGATGATGGAAGCTTGCTTGTGCGGCATTATTATATCCGGGAAGCTGATCAAAGCGGAAACACCCATTTACTGATGGATATTGGCTTTGAGATAACGGGAGCGGCTGAATCTTCCCGTCTTGAAATTAGCTCCCTGGATGGCTTCGGAAGAATTTCCGCTCTGGCGACTATGGATTTGATATTGTTGTCAGACGGAGAAACGGAGATTAAATCTGTCTTGGATCTTAATGAAAACTTGATTATTCAGCAGCCAATTTCCAGCACGCTCATCCAGGGGGATAGACTGATCGTCCAAGGACTGACTCGTTTCGCACCAAATGACCAGATATTGATCGAGCTGATGAACAGGGATGGCGGATTGGTGGGATCAGAGGTCCTGCTGGTATCGCAAGAAAGTCTCGGTAGTGGATATAGACCGTTTGAGGGGGAAATTCCCTTCCAGGTAGGTTCATCCTCCTGGATTCGGGTTCAGGTATCAGCCAAAGATGGTAATTTTTCAGGAATCCAGCACCTGTCCAGTGTCGAAGTATTGGTCAGCCCCTAGTTTATCTCCTTAACTTTAACCTAAAAGAACCGGGAACGAACTGCCTGATAGACCTGTTTTAATTCAGTAGTTCTTAAGATCCATAAACCTGCTGTGTAAACAGAGAATCCAATTAAAATCCCTCCCAGTCCAAGAATCCAGGCAGAATCCCTGCCACTACTGCTGATCCATCCCCAGATCGCGATTGCCATTAACAATCCAGAGAGAGCTGCCTTGAAGAAACCAGACCAGATCCGTTTTCCATTTAATCCCCCCATTCGTTTTCTCATGATTAACACCAGACCAACCATTTCCAATCCCGTTGCCAGTGTATTTGCCAGCGCCAATCCCCCGTGTGGCAGCCAGCCTACTTGCCTGAAAATAGCTGAGAACAGGAAACTGAATAGTACATTCAGTGACATGGCCGCAATACCAATCAATACTGGTGTTTTAGTGTCGTGCAGAGCATAAAACGCCCTGGCGAGGATTTCCACCATGGCATGTCCAACCAACCCTGCTGCATACCAGAGCAGAGCCCAGGCAACCAACTCGGTGGAATAAGCTGTAAATTCGCCTCGCTGGTAGAGAAGGGTAACGAGAGGTTTTCTCAGCAGAATTAACCCCAAACTGGCAGGGATGGATAGTAGTAATATTCCTCGTAACGTCGCAGAGAGAGACCCTCGCATATCCTCAAGTTTTTTTTGAGCAACTTGGATAGAAAAAGTAGGCAAGGCTGCAGTGGCGATTGATTGAGCGATTGCCGCCTGGGGCATCAGCATTAGTGCAAATGCATATTGAATACCTGCCACGCTTCCTTCCGGTTGAAAAGAGGCCAGCCGAACATTGATCCAAAAATTTAGCTGGACAACAGCAACCCCCAACAGTCGGGGTCCCATTAACCGTGCCACCTCCCTGACATCGGGAGATTTTAAACCCAGGGAGAATTCGTATCGTCCACCCTGCTTAAATAATAGAGGCAACTGCAAGACCAGGTGTAGGGCAGCACCAATGATCACTCCCCAGGCCAGGCCGAATATGCCAATCCTTGGTGTAAGAACCGTCACTCCAAAAATCATTCCGATCTGATACATCGAAGGAGTTAATGCAGGGATAAAAAATTTCTGATTAGAATTTAAAATTCCCATTACCAACCCGCTGAGTCCAAACAGAACTGCCGAAGGAAGCATCATCCGGGTAAGAGTGATGGTGAGCGCTTCTTTGGCTGGATCTACCGCGAATCCCGGTGCCAGGATATAACGAACGACCTGAGGGGCAAATATTGCTGCCAGAGCCGCCGTTAGGGTGAGGACAATCAACACCAGGTTAGTGATTGAGGAAGCCAGCCGCCAGGCTTTCTTTCGTTTTTCCTTGGCCAACAGGCTGGTGAAAGTGGGGATAAAAGCGGATCCTAATGCTCCTCCGGCGACAAGATTAAACAAGGTTTCCGAGATTCTATTGGCAGCATTAAAAGCCTCCATAGAAGAAGAGGTGCCAAAAGCATCTGCAACCAGGATTTGGCGGATCAAACCTGCTAGATTGCTGATCACGAAAGCCAGGGTAACCACACCGGCAGCGCGGGCAATTTGTTGATTGGCTGAGAGGGAATTAGGAGAAGAAGGTTCAGTACTCACAATAAAAAAATTATAACATCACTCGTGATTCACAACTTAGAGCCCGGTTTTGTTGATAAAAACAGTCGGAGATGTTCTTTGATGAAATTTATACCCATATGCTATAATCGCTCCAGAAAATGTTGAATTGGTTATTTAAACCAATTTTTAATCTCAAAAGGGTATTAAGGTGGATCCATGCTTGGAAAAATAGTCCGTTTAGTGGGGGGCAACCCCCATCAAAAGATAGTAGAGGGTTTTGCAGTAGAAATTGAAGTGATTAATGCGCTGGAAAAAGAGTACGAAGAACTAAGTGAACCAGAGTTACGATCGAAAACGGACCTTTTCCGGATAAAGTTGGCGAAAGGTGAAACCCTTGAGGATATATTACCCGAGGCTTTTGCTGCCGTCCGGGAAGCCAGTAAAAGGACCATAGGACAACGGCATTTTGATGTCCAGATGATCGGCGCCATCGCTATGCACCGCTGTTTCGTAGCTGAAATGAGGACTGGTGAAGGAAAAACTCTCGGTGCAACTTTACCTCTTTACCTGAACGCGCTCACTCTTTCCTCTGAATGGATAAAAAAAGCCCAGAAATCCTGGGGAGACGATCCCGATCTCTGGATATTTAAACCAATAGATAGTTTGCAAGTAGGCAGGGGAGTTCACCTGGTGACAGTGAATGATTACCTGGCACGGCGAGATGCCCGCTGGATGGCTCCAATTTTCAACTACCTGGGTTTGAGTGTTGGTGTACTGCAAATGGCAGCCCGAACCGAGCACGGAAAAAAAGCCTTTATGGTCAACCTGGAAAATAAATCTCCCCAGGAGGACCATAATCAACTAGATATGGTTCTGCGTAACAAGGCATACCAGGCAGACATTCTTTACGGAACCAATAATGAATTTGGTTTTGATTATTTGCGGGACAATATGGCCATGCGTTTAGAGGACCGGGTGCAGCGAAGTCATCACTATGCAATCATCGACGAAGTGGATAATGTCCTGATCGATGAAGCCCGGACACCATTAATCATTTCTGGACCTTCCCATGATGACCCAGAATGGTATCGGAGAATGGCAACTGTCGTGAAACGGTTAAAGACGGAAGACTATGAAATCAGTATCCGGGACCGGAATATCACTCTCACTCCGTTAGGTGAAATGCACGTTGAAGAATTATTGGGTCAACCATTAGGAGATCCGGATCGTCCGGAGGATATCACCCAGGAACAGGCGAGGTTGCTGGGCTATCTAGAACAGGCTCTTCGGGCTGAATTTATTTATAAGAAGAATAAGGATTACCTTGTTCAGGCGGGTAAAGTGGTCATTGTTGACGATTTTACCGGTCGATTAATGCCGGGACGCCGCTGGTCTGATGGACTCCACCAGGCGGTTGAAGCCAAAGAGAATGTCAAGGTCCAGGGTGAAAACGTTACCTATGCGACCATTACCATTCAGAATTATTTCCGGATGTATGAGAAGCTTTCTGGAATGACAGGAACTGCTGTCACAGAATCAGAAGAATTTAATGAGATATATGGACTGGATCCAATTGGCATTCCCACCAACCTTGACTTTATTGCGGCTCAGGAAGTTACATCGTTGGTCACACTCAAAGCCAAGGAACCAGATTCGGGATTTGAGTATATTTATTACGCGGATAAGGACGACACGGATCAGGAACCTATCTACTGGAAGAGAAAAGACTATTCTGATTTGATTTACCTCAAAGAGGAAGCTAAACTGCGGGCAATTGCGGAAGAAATTTTAGTTTTTCACATCATGGGCAGACCTTTGCTGGTTGGAACAACATCAGTTGAGAATTCCGAGCAGTTATCCAATCGGCTGGACGGTCCGTCCATCCGGACCCTGGTTTATATTCTCATGATACGCGAGATCTGGATGAGGAAGCACGATCGTTTTCCAGATGGTCGGCGAATTCCAGAACTCCAACCCCTAAATGCACCCTTTAAAGAGTTGAAAATGGGAAATTTACGGAACCTGGTTAAGGAATTAGACCTCGATCTGGCGTTAAATGTAAACGAACCGGAAAATATTCAACTACTACTGGAAATCCTGGAATTGGATCAAAAATATACTGATCGTTTGAACCAGGTCATAAAACGCGGGGTGGAACATAATGTGTTGAATGCCCGCAAACATACCGAGGAAAGTCAGATTATCGCTGGTGCTGGTGCTTATGGCGCAGTAATGCTTGCTACCAGTATGGCCGGTCGTGGAGTAGATATTAAGTTGGGTGGAGAACTAGCAGAAGAGATCACTACCGATGTCGTGAGGGTGTTAACCCGGGCAGGATATGAAGATCCTTTTGAACTGTCGATGGCGGAGCAGGAAAAACTCGTCCAGCAACTGGATAAAGAGGATTATGGGATTTATGAAACAGAGATAAATTATTTCCTACAGCACATGCGGGATAAAGAACAGGTTAAAGAGTTAGGCGGACTCCATGTGATCGGATCTGAACGACATGAAGCCCGGCGGATAGACAATCAGCTCCGGGGACGGGCAGCCCGCCAGGGTGATCCTGGATCTTCCCGGTTTTACCTGTCCATGGAAGATGACCTGATGGCTCGCTTTGGGGGACAGCAGATGGAAGCATTGATGACCCGGCTCCAGGTTGACGAGTCGATGCCGATCGCAAATCCCCTGGTTGATCGGGTGGTCGAACAATCCCAAAATCGGGTGGAAGGAGCAAATTTTGATGTCCGTAAACATCTACTTGAATACGATGACGTATTAAACACCCAGCGAGAAAAAATCTATCAACAACGAGAGCTAATTTTCACTAAAAGAGATCTTGGTGAAGATATCAGGGAAATGCTGCGGACAGAAGTACAGCTTCGGGTCGAAAATACAAATTGGAATGATGAGAAAACAGCTGGCACAGGCCAGGCGTGGCATTTACTGGGTTGGTTGGCCCAGACCCAACCTACATTGTCATTTCAGGATGAACAGTTTCCGTCTTATGCATTACAGTTAATCCTGAACGATATCCAGTGGAAAACATCTTCATTGAAGAAAGATCAGATTTTGCCCGTTTTGCTGGAAATAGGAAAGCAGGTTTTAAAAGCGGAGGAAGCGCATATCCTGGAAGCTGTGGGAAGTATCCTGGATGATCGTCAGTTCCAGTTTGAAGATCAAGTGGAAATGAGATTGGAAACACTAAACACCTTCCTGGAGGGTTTGTCATATGACAGCGAAGAGGTTCGAAATCCTCAAGCAGTTTACAATGAGCTCCGGGATCTAGTGAGAATCCGGTTCGAGTTGACGCCGGTTCAAATTAAGGATTTAGCAGAAGGAGCCAGTGACGAGCTCCAGACTGAATTAAGCGATCAGGTAGAATCGCAGCTCCGAGAACTGGAATTTAAACGATTGATTGGTGCTGTTGAACGACTTCTGGGTGCTCCTTTGGATAATGAAGACCTGATTGTATCTGAATTCGATTGGCAGGCAATCCGTGAGTTATTAATTGTTAAAATACAGGACCAATTTGAGGAACGCTTGGAGCTATACTTCAATGATCCCGAGGAGGCCAGGATCACTAAGAGCCTTGAAGGGGGACTGAAAGACATTCAGGTTGAGGAACTTAGGGAATCCGATTTGGTTCGATTATTGGGATTAATGGCTGAGGGTCGCCAGGCAGCTTTTGATAAAAAGAGCCATAAACGGATTTGGCTCAGAACCCAACGATTGCGATATACGTATTATGCTGCTGAGCTGCTTATTAAAACAGATCAGGAAAAAACTGGGGAGGAGATTCTAGAGCATCTTGAAAAAGCTCAATTGAAGATTCAGGATGCCTGGGGTAATAATGAATTGGATCGGTTGAAAGAATCCCAATTGTCAGCGCTGGAAGAGAATCTCCAGACTGTCCTTCAGGAAAAATTGGGAGAAGATATTTTTCAAAAACTGGCCGGGGAAAAATTAGAATCGCTTCCGGATAGCAATAAAACAAAGGTCCAAGGAGAATTAGGCCGTTCAACGCTGACAAATATTTACCGCGAATTATTCCTTCGGGTAATTTCTGAGCTCTGGATAGAATATCTAACTGAGATGGAGGCTCTGCGGGTTGCTATTGGTCTGGAAGCATATGCCCAAAGGGATCCGCTTGTGCAGTATAAGACCAAAGGTTTTGAAATGTTCCAAAATTTGATGGAGGAAATGCGGACGGGTGTAGTGAACCGCATGTTTACATTCCAACCCCGAAATGTAAGCAGGATTCAAGCGGTGGTTGAGAATCAGGCTACAGATCCAAAAGCCGCCTAACAATTATTTCCCTGATCTGGTGTGAATTATAATAACCGGACTCTCAAGCTTTAGGAGGTCCGGTTATTTATTGAATGGTTGGTTTTTCAGGTACAATTAATAAACCTGTCTTCAGGCTTAAGGGTTAACCTCATGGTGGATTCCTTGGACTTAAAATCAGCCGATTTTTATAAGAAATTACCCAAAGTGGAGCTACACCGCCACCTGGAGGGATCTTTACGTGTTCCGACCATGATGGAAATCGTCCGGGCACATAACCTGGATGTCAAAAATACCGGTTATTTACGACCCCTCGTTCAAGTAGATCATGAAGAACCCTATACTTTTGAAAATTTCCTTGCCAAATTCGGAACATTGCGTCTATTTTATAAATCCCCTGATATTATCAAGCGATTAACCTGGGAAGCTGTTGAGGATGCCGCGTTTGATAACATCCGATACCTTGAGCTTCGTTTTACTCCGGTAGCATTGAGTCGGGCGGAAGGTTTTCCAATGGGGCAGGTAGTCGATTGGGTGATTGATAGTGTCCGGGAAGCATCATCTCAATATGGAATTATTGTTCGTTTGATTGTCAGCATTAATCGCCATGAGAGCATTGCCCAGGCTCAGAAAGTGATTGAAATCGCACTTGATAGAATGGATAAAGGAATCGTAGGGATTGATCTGGCAGGAAACGAAGCTGATTTTCCTGCAGAACCCTTTCAGAAATTATTCTCAATTGCCCAAGAGCAAGGTTTACAGATCACTATTCATGCAGGTGAGTGGGGTGGAGCCGATAATGTCCGCAAGGCAATCGAAGATTTTGGTGCAGAACGAATCGGTCATGGTATTCGGGTTTTAGAAGACCCTGATGTTGTTGCCCTGGCCCGGGAACGGAGGACAGTTTTTGAGGTCTGTATAACAAGTAACCACCATTCTGGAGTTGTTGATGAGCTCGGTGACCATCCCATTAAGCAGATGATCAGGGAAGGATTAAATGTCACTATCAATACGGATGATCCAAGCATTTCTCGTATTGTTTTATCGAATGAGTATCAAACGGTATCAGAAGTATTTGGTATGCCGCTAGGTATTCTGGAAGAGAGGGTTTTGGCTGCGGCTTGGGCATCATTTTTACCCGATGAATTGAGAAGGCGATTGACTGCTCAAATTTCCGAAGAGTTCGGGGGATTTAAATAGGAGTGGGAATAATTACGCTCGACTCTGTTCCCATTCTTTTACTGCAGCATCAATGATCTGCCGGACTTCCGGATCTGGAATTTCTTCCACATCATCATAGGAATTTAGTCCCACCCAGAATCGGATTTCTTTGTTGTGGTTCTCCATCAGGTGGATGCCTTTTCCTGCTATGGCAGACCCTGTTAGTTTCCTTTGCAGGATCTCATTAACTTCATCAACAACGCTGAGTATTTTTATTTCGGAATCCCCGTCATCCTCATCCTCAGCGATTGGAGGAATCTTTTCTTTGATAGGTGGTTTTAGAGTGGCCGTTACAGGTGGCCCTTCAGCGTGGACGGTAATGACATTTAGGATTTCCCGGGGCAAATCCTCTTTATTAAGATAGGTACCATCCAGTTCATAAACTGGTGTTTTTCCCTCATCCTTCCAGATCCGGAGGAGCAAGCGGGAGGTTGGACTCGGTTTTTGTTTATTATCTACGGGAGTTGAGAGTTCTAGAGCAGGTTCAGAGATTAACGGTTCCGCGTCTGGCTGGTCGGGTTCCCCCGCAGAATCTTTTTTGGATAATTTTTTTGTTAGCGGTGTATCCAGAGAAAGGAGAAATATTCCCAGGAAAAACCCGATCCCAAGGGAAAAAATGACGATGAAGATAAGTAGAATATTTTGCATAGTAACTCCTTGCTACTCTGGAAGCGATTGGCAGGTAGGACAAAAATAAGTGCTTCGCTGGGCAATTTTTATACGCGCTACCGGTGTTTTACAGGTTTTACAAGGTTCTCCTTCTAAATTATACACCGAGAGATAATTCTGGTAATCCCCTCCACGGTACATCCAGTCAATGCTGGAACCCTGATTTTTGATCCCTTCCTTTAGAACCTCCCTGATACTATCCCAGAGAATTTGAGTCTGATGAAAGTCCAGGGAATCGGATTTTAAAGCAGGGTGTAGTTTTGCCCGGTGAAGCGCTTCATCGGTGTAGATATTCCCAATACCCGCAATCATTTCCTGGTCCAGAAGAAAATATTTCAACTGCCGATTGTGTGATTTAAGTATCAGATACAGATCTTCTACCGTAAAATCATCGCTGAGCGGTTCTGGACCCAGGTTACCCAGTTGTTCCTGCGGGTTGTCAGTGAGCCAAATACGCCCAAATTTCCGGATATTATTAAATGCCATCCGGTACTTGTCGTCAAAGTTGATAATTACCCGATAATGTTTCCCTTGCGGCTCAGATTGTTTTTCAACAATAAGCTCCCCGCTCATCCGGAGATGGATAATCAGTGTATCGCGTGAAAGCTTGATTAGAAGGTTCTTTCCTCTCCTTCCGATACCGGTAATATATTGCCCCTTGATCCTTTCTAGGAATTCATCCGGGGTGGGAGAGGCTATGGATCCCGACCAGAGCAAATCGGCATTCCTGATTTTTTTCCCAAGAATGGATGGAGAACCTTCGTTTCCCTGCAGTAAATACCTGCGGAATGTTTCAACTTCAGGTAATTCTGGCATGGAATTTACTCGTCAAACATCTCACCTACACTGCGTCCTTCATGAGCGCGGCGAATGACTTCACCAAGCAGGGGTGAGATATCCAGAATATCCACAATCCGATTTTTTTTCAAAGCCTTCAGCCCGATGGGAGGGATAGGGACAGTATTGGTGGTGATCAAATGTGAGATTGGGGACGCTGCCAGGGTTTCTATCGCGGAGTCAGAGAAAACCGGATGGACAAATACAGATAAAATATTCTTGGCACCGCATTTTTTTGCCATGTGAGCAGCTTCTGCCATTGATCCACCAGTATCTACTTCATCATCCACGATGATGACATCTCTACCTTCGGTATCACCAATCAGAGATAATGCTTCTATTGAATTTTTCTCAGCTTTTCTTCTTTTTTCAATAAACGCAATCGGGATGTCCAATTCGGCTGCCAGGTTGCGGCCTTTTTTCGCAAAACCGAGATCTACGGTTAGAACAACAGGATCCTTCATGGAAGGTAGAAATTTTCTCAGATGTTCTAGCAGAACGTGGTAGGCGGTCAACACATCGCCGGGAATGGAGAAAAATCCCTGGATTTGACCGGCGTGCAAATCCATGGTCATATAACGATCTGCACCAGCAATTTCAATCATATCTGCGATCAATCGGGCAGTGATTGGCACCCTGGGCTTGTCTTTTTTATCCGAGCGTGTATAGCTCAAGTGAGGGATGACTGCAGTCACCCTGCCGGCTGAGTCCAATCTCAGGGTTTGCAGCATGATCAGTAACTCCATTAAGTTGCGATGAACGGGTCTTGATGTGTTTTGAATCAGATATACATCCTGCCCTCGAACACTTTGGTGCAATCGAGTCCAGATATTCCCATTTGGGTAATCAATAATATCTCTTCCACTTAGTGGGATATTTAAATAATCAGAAATACCCTGGGCAACCTCGGGTATTGCGGTTCCGGCATAAAGCTTAATGTCTCCATACATGCCGCTGTTATGTGTTAGGTGATTATCCATATCAAGGTCCTTTGTTTTATTGATCCTGCCACTCAGATTGCAGCATACTCATTATCATAACATCAACGTATTTTCCTTCAATAAATTGTGCTTCCCTGAATTTGCCTTCCAGGGTGAATCCGGCTTTTTCGTAAGCGCGGAGCGCCCGTTCATTGTTTTCAAAGACTCGGAGCCAAATACGATGAAGGTTGAGATTTTCAAATCCGTGTTTAAGCATCAGCCGCATTACTTTGGTTCCAAAACCCTGGTTCCAATATGATTTTTCACCGATGTG